>WNFQ01003605.1_pt1 | contig 11276 bp, 10 predicted proteins | sample 5400171 | NCBI WGS metagenome assembly WNFQ01 (sample SAMN13153356, study PRJNA577476) | soil metagenome | isolation source: 20 cm soil under Madrone tree | place: USA:California | collected 2016-06-14 | reverse complement strand
AACACTTTCCGATGTAATTGCCATTTGAATCTCTCCTTTTCTTCTGTGATCTGTCTTCTGCAGTTTCTTAGGCTGCTTTCGATGACGATGCCGTCTCTTGGCCTGCCTTGACGGAGCCAAGTAGCTTCATGAGGTCCCTGACTTGGATCTTTTCCACCGAACGTGCGGCATTCTTGATCTCGGCGGATAGCCCCTCGTCGACACGACCGGCCACGAGCATGTCGAACTTCTGCACCGCGTCCTCCCACGTGAACGGATGAGAAGCGAGGCCTGGGTAGTCCTGGACCTCGTGCTCAATCACGCTCCCGTCCTGCAGCCGGACGATGACCTTGGCCGGCATTTTCTTGGGATATTGCCTCGTGTACTCCTGGTTCGGCCGGACCGAAACCTTCTTCAGCAAGCCCTGCACGTCCGGCTTGATGATGCGTTCTGGTTTGAATTGCACCGGCATGACGTCGCCGTCAAGCAGGGCCACCGCAAGGAGGTACGGTAGGCTATGATCCGCCTGTTCTTTGGTACGGATGACTTTATCCGTCCCGTAGAGGCCGCCACCGGCGAAGTCAAAGGCGAGTTGGAACACCTCTGCCTCAATCGAGACAACCTTGTCGGGATCGATTTTGTTCTGCCTGGCGAGTTCGACCATGCAATGGACCGCGGCCTGCGTGTGGATCATGGAGTTGTACTTCTTGATCGTGCTCTCCACGACGCCCTCGTACCCCTGCTTGTCCCAGTCGATGTTGATCTTCATCCTCAGAAGGTGGTCAATGCCCAGCGGGCCCTCGATCACTTGGAGTGGGCCTTGCACCCCGCGGCGAGCCAGGAACAAAGTGTTCATGGCACCGAGCGCTGACTGCGCTGAGGCCAGGCCCTTCCATTGCGACAGAGGCTTTGCCCGAACAACGGCGAACGAGGCATCGCTGACCGCAGCCATCGCGATAGCGTTCGCAATTTGCTCTTCGCTCAGACCGAGCAGCCGGCCGGCTGCGGCGTTGAGCGAGAAGGCCAGTTGTGCGGTGTGGTCGAAGCCGCTACTCATGAAGTTGGCATGATCCACCAGGCGGGATTGCACCGTGTAGCCCAATGCCACCGCAAGCATTAAATCGCGTCCGCTACCTCCCACGTAGTCGGCGATAGTCAGCGCCACGCCGAAATTGTCTGCTGTGTGGCAGGTTTCGGTTGGAGCAAGGAAGTTGTCCATGAAATCGACGTAGCGCACAAGTGCGGTGTGCCAGAAAGCTGCGTAGATTGGGTTGGCCTGTCCGCCCCCGATCAGCGCGCATGGGCCGATGCCGCCGAACTCTCCGACCTGCGTGCGACATGCATCGACCGGACCCGCGCCCAGAGCGGCAATGCTGCAAGCCAGCGAGTCTAAAATGTGAATTGGCAACTGCCTGCGGGATTCGGCCGAGAGGTCGGCGAACGAAGCGCGAGCGGCATACTTGGCGAGAGCTTCAACTTGAGTCGTCATTTCAATTCTCCATTTCTCATTAGTGAATTTATTTTGTTAGTGCGTTAAAGCGATGAAAGCCCCCATCGTAACGATCGAGCACATCACGCTGAGGAACACGGCGGAAGCTGCCTCCGCCTGTGCGATGCGATACTGCAGAGCAATCATGATTACAATCGGCATGGCTGGAATCGCCGTCGTCAGCGCCGCCTCGCTGAGAATGGGGTTGCTATAGCCGATCCATCGCAATACAGCTAGGACCAGGGCGGGCTGCACCATGTTTTTGAGGAATACGAAGAACAAGATAGACTTGTTGACTTTGAATTTGCCGCATGCGAGGACGATCCCGCAGGCAAACAGGGCAACGCCCCCGGATGCGTGTCCCAGCAGGGAAAGCGCGTGGACGACGAGTTGAGGAACGCGGAAGCCGCTTAGCACGATAATGAAAGCGAGAACGGGCGCCCAAACGATCGGTTCTTTGACGGTCTCCACGAGTTTGGCAGTGAAAACTGAAGCGTAAGAACTGGATGACGGGACCGAGTGCCCCGCGTCCTGCGCGACCGGAGCGTTTGCCTGTGGTTCTCCGCCTGTCGTACTCAGTGCGAGAAGCAAGATCGTGACTGGGACGACCGTGAGGTTGATGACGAGACTGGCTATCGCGATCGGAATCGCGCTGAGCCCTCCGAACAAATCACCAAGGACGGCCGGACCTACGAAAGGCACTGCTGGCGCGGAAGCCGTCAGCGCAAACAAAGCACTGGTGCTCACTGGCATGCGGAAAACGAGACGGGAGAACAGAAACACTAAGCCGTAGAGGCCAATGATGGCGACGGATAAGGCGATGACCAGCGGGACGTCCTGACTAAGCGCCGCACGCGACGTCGTAACGGTTCCGGCAAACAGCGCCAGCGGCACGGCGTAGACGAGCACCATCCGATTTAGGGTTGAAGCATCCTTTGACCCAAAATCGTGCCGCCAGGCCGCCACGAAACCGAGCAGGAAAGTAACGACCATTGGCAGAAGTGCGCCCAAGATTGTGCTTAGCATGGCTGTTCTAATCTCGAAGATGCTCTTGGGCTGGGTTGAGTGAGCGGCGCGGAAATCGCATTCTTTTCGTCGTATCGCGCGGCACTGGTGCTGAAAATCTTCGGGTGGGCATCGAAATTGAATGGATATGTCACTCGAACGCCCACTTTCTGCGCTGTGTCCAACTTTCTCAGACTCATAAGAGGTGTATCTCCTTGGCAGCTGCCGTCAGCCCGTCTCGAAAGTCTGGATGGGCCAAACCGATCAGAGCCCGGGCTCTCTCAGTAGACGAGAGCCCCTTCAGATTTGCGCTGCCGTTTTCGGTAACTACGTAATGGACATCTGTGCGAGGTGTCGTGACGGGGCCAGAAAGCCTAGGGACAATCTTGCTGATCTTGCCGTCTTCGATCGAAGATTGGAATGCGATGAACGACATTCCTCCCTTGGAAGCGTATGCGCCTCTGACGAAATCGAGTTGGCCGCCGGTGGAGGTAAACTGATGGCCTCTTACGTACTCCGAGTTGCAGGCCCCTGTCAGATCCATCTCGATCGTAGAATTCACCGACACCACGTTGTCGTTCTGGGCGATTACAGCGGGATCGTTCACGTAATTTACGGGGTAGCTTTCGAGCGCGAGGTTGTCATGCAGGAAGTCATAAAAGGATTGATCCCCCATTGCGAAGGTGAAGACGGACTTTCCCTGGTTTATTTTCTTCCATCGATTGGTGACAACACCGCTCTCAATCAGGCGTGCTAAGGCAGGGTTGAGCACTTCGGTATGAATGCCCAGATCCTTGCGGTTCATCAGTGCATCGCAGACTCCACTGGGTACTCCGCCCACCCCGATTTGTAGACAAGCGCGTTCCGGAATGAGTTCAGCAATACGCTGGCCCAGCTTTCGCTCGTGCTCCTGAATCGGTCGCTCAGTCAAGGTCAGCAATTCGGCATCGTTTTCTACAACCGCATCTACTTCTGAGATATGCAGTGAAGAACGGCCGTATACGCGCGGCATACGCCGGTTAACTTCCACGATCAGCCGCTTGGCATTGCGCGCCGCGGTGCTGGTGTAGTCATTGTTTGTTCCGAAGGTAAAATACCCGTTGCGATCCATAGGCGACACGGTCACCAGAAACGTATCGACACGAATGTGCTCTGAAAAGAAGCGGACCGATTGACTGAACGAGTTTGGCACGTAGTACACGACCTTACGATCGCCATCCTCCTGGCCCTTCTTGATGAGATCTCGCTCGGCCTCCTGCAGGAACATGCAATGGGGCTTGATGCGACCCATCAATTCGTAGCGCAGGAGAGACTTCTTCATGTTCTCCTCCGCGTGCATGTAATACACCTTCAAGTTATCCACGGTCCCCGCTTCCGCCCTGGCGGCAAGTGCTTCCATCAGCGCTGGCGGCTGGCACACTGCCTGGCCTATCGCGACGATACTGTTGCTGGCGATCTGCTCGATGGCGCTGTGGCTGTCGGCAAGCTTTGCCTTGTATTGGCGTTCGTAAGACATCATTTCTCCGTTCAACGAGATAGCGCGTCTCTTTTCTTATCGTTTCCCCAACGGAAACTTGAACGTGGCGCCGGCGAAGATCTGCCATTTAGGCGACGCAACACCGGTGTGGTATACGGAGTATTGCGGCTCGATGTAGAAATTCACTATGTCGCCATTTGAACGCTTCCATACTTTGCCGGCTCCGAATCCAAGAGGGATGTACTGGACGTGAGTAAAACTATTGAATGTCCACACTCCCGTAGACCGCAGGTAGAAGCCATGATGGAAGTTGTAATGAGCAATTGGTTGTGCGGTTGTTACCTGGCCGACAGGGCTTGAACTGTTCCCGGAGAAAGAGTGCTGGTAGTTGATGAGTACGCCCAACAATCCCCAGTTGAAGGGCTTGAGCACAATTCCCGCAGCGCCGGCCTGCCATTTCCCAGAACCGTAGGCTTCACTTCTTGCCGTTGGCGCCGCAATAAGCGGCCCGACTCCGATCGTGATTCCATGCACTTTGGAAAGCCCCAAGTCGTAAATCGTCAAATCTCCAACTCCAGCAGTCGGCCCACTTTGCGTACTCACAGGCGTGTTGATCGGCAGAATTGTGCGTACGAATTGATGAAGACCGAGCAAGTCCATCGGCACCGACACTCGGAACAGCCCCTGATCACCAAATCTGCCGGGATATCCTTCCGGCGAAGGCATGACGTAATTCTGCAAATCGATCGTGAGCTGCGGATTAACCGGGTTATTCGCCGCGTTCGTGTCACTCGCTGCGCCAGACTCGGTAGAGGCTTCTTGCGCCTGGGTCCCACTGGTTTCTTGTGGCCACGCACTTCCTGCAAGGAAAATAAGAGCCGCTACCACAATAATTATGTGTCTTGAACGCAATCCTTTTACCCCCTGAAAATGTTCTCTATTGCTGCTCTCGTACTCCGTTCCGTGAAATACGGTTCCGATTAATAGTTCGCAGCAGCTTCGGGAGAGTGGCCTCGTTTGTAGATCAACATGGTGCGTTCGAAGCTCATCACTTCTTTGCCGTCTTGATTCAACCCGCGAGTTGAAACAGTTACAATTCCCTGCGTAGGCCTGCTCTTTGACTCGCGCTTCGACAGCACCGTGGACTCCGCATAGAGGGTGTCCCCGGCGAAGATCGGATATGTCGCCTTAACTTTGTCCCATCCCAGGTTGGCGACGACTTTGGCGCTGACGGTTCGGACGCTCATGCCGGTCAAGAGCGCGAGTGTTAAAGTGCTGTCGACCAGCATCTTTCTCCATTCTGTTTTCGCGGCGTAGGCGGCATCGAAATGGACGGGTTGCACGTTCAAGGTGAGCAACGTCATCCAGATGTTGTCTACATCTGTGATCGTCCTTCCGGGTCGGTGCTCGAATGTGTCGCCGATTTCGAAATCCTCGTAGTAAAGACCGGATGTTTCCCGGTACCGCGTTGGGCCCAATTGCCGGTATGCCGAAAGCGTCTTTTCCGTCATGTCTCCCTCAATCTGTTTCATTCGCTCCTCTTTATTCGTCATTCCGCTCCGCCTTCTAGCGACTCACCAGATTCGCAGCAGCGATAGCTGCCCGTTCGAGAGTGAGCCTTGCCTTGCGCGCAATTGCTTCATCCACCATCTGATGGTCGACCGAACCCACACCTTGCTGATTCACGGCCAAGATCTGGCGCGCCTTCGCCACCTCTTCGTCACTTGGCACAAAAACATCATTAATCACGGAGATCTGCTTAGGATGGATTGCAGCCTTGCCGTGAAAACCTAAATCCCGTGCTGCCGTTGTTTCTTTCTTCAGCCCTTCCAAGTCAGCGATGTCAAAAAAGGGAGAATCCACGGCTACGATGCCCGCAGATGCAGCGACCTGCACGATGCGCGAGCGAACAAATAACAGCGGTTCCCAACCCGTCTTCGCACCAAGATCTGCTTCCATGTCCGCCGCTCCGAACATCAGGGCAACCGGTCTGACTTCGCTGCCCACGATGTCGGGTAATGCCTCGACTGCTTCTGCCGATTCGATGAGGGCGATGATCTCTGTGTCTTTCGCAGCCTGGTCGAGCAGGATCCGCACCATACTGATGAACACGGGAGAATCGCACTTCGGCAGAATGATGTAATCCGGCGCAGCTGAAGATTCGAGAAGTGAGTGCAGGTCTTCGATTCCTGTCCGAGTTACAGGGGCATTGATTCGAAGCGCGCACGGCAACCTTCCTTGGGCGGACTGCTCAAGATATTGAAGAGCGGCAGTGCGAGCTTTCTGCTTGTCCGAGAGGGCCACGGCATCTTCGAGATCGATGATGAGTGCGTCGGCATGTACTTCAGCCGCACGTCCAAACCGATCGGCCTTCGTCGCGGGTGTGAACAGCCAGCTCTTTAACGAAAGAATCGACCTGTGCGATCTGTGTTCTGCCATAGCTTCACCTCAGACTCTCGACAACTGCCCGATATAAATGCAGTCGAGGGGCCAATGCGATAGCATTGAATTCACTGCACTTGCTGCGGAAGATCGTGCCGACAATTCTGAAGTGCCGAAATTTCAGAGGGAACGAATCAGAACGCCAAGGGGCAGGTTTAGCTTGTGGTGCAGATCGAAACGAGTCAATGCACGGGGCGTGATCCCGACAACCTTCATAAGAAGCATAGGAGCGGAGCTCAAAGTGATGGTAAGAAGGTGTCTCGCTTCAGGCAGGAGATGAAGAAGCGTCCCATCATATCCGCAATCATGCCAGTGCGAGCTTTACCATGAAGCTGTCGGCTCTTCGGCAGTGGTTGCAGGCACGAAGCTTGAGGCTTCGAGTAACCGAGAGTAGCGAGTTAACTCCTTGAAACGCCGTTTATCGATGTTCAAGCTTGCAATCTTTGAGTCAAGTGTCTGGCGGGGAATCCCGAGCTTTGCGGCTGCTCCCTTTTGGCCAGCAACCTGACCACCACACTCTGCAAGTGCCGCCTCGATGATCTCACGCTCTCTGTCAGCAATTGTCGTCACAAATGGAACAGCCGGGCCGGACCGTTGCGGGATTTTCCGTTTTAGACATGTCTCGTCGATCGAAAAGGTATCTCCCTCACACAAAATGGCAGCACGCTCGACGAGGTTCTGCAATTCGCGGATATTGCCCGGCCAGTCGTAGCGCTCTAGGTCGTCGAGCACCTCATCGGGAATGTACTCGATGTTTCGCTGCAATCGCTGCGAGTACTTGCGGACGAAGTACCGGACCAGGGAGGGGATATCGCCCGACCGGTCCCTCAACGGAGGCAAGCAGATCGGAAAGACATTCAGCCGATAGTAAAGATCCGCCCGAAATTGGCGATCTTGAACCATTTTTAAAAGCTCCTGGTTCGTCGCAGTCAGTACCCGAACATCCACCTTAATGGAGCGTCCGCTACCCAATCTTTCAAATTCCTGCTCTTGTAGAACACGCAGCAGTTTGGGCTGGAGTTGAAGGGGAAGGTCGCCGATCTCGTCCAAGAATAGCGTACCCTCGTGCGCCAGCTGAAATCGACCCATGGTCTGGGCAACCGCACCCGTGAATGCTCCTTTTTCATGCCCGAAGAGTTCGCTCTCCAATAGGTCTGCGGGAATCGCAGCGCAATTCATTTTGACGAACGGTGCGTCCCGTCGAGAACTCTGATTGTGAATTGCCTTAGCAATCAACTCTTTTCCCGTTCCGGTTTCCCCCTGGATCAGGACGAGAGAGTCTGTGGGCGCCACAATTTTCACTCTCTTTAGTACCGCTCGAAAGCTGGCGCTGGATCCAATCAGCTCGCCCTGATTGATATCCGCACTGTCCCCGAGCGACCTCACCGGCGTGTATTCGCTGTCCGGCCTAATAGCTGAAACAACAGAAGAAAACATTGTCATTGCTCCAGGTTTGAAGTGCTATCTACCGCCTCGCTGTCTCGTGATCCACTCGCGGATGTATGCGGCGCAATTCTTCAGTTTGATGTTGTTTGCTTCACACCGATCGAGAAAGGCAATGGCGTCTTGACCTACGAGAGTTACATCCTTTAAATCCAAGACAATATGGCGATCATCCGCCTCCGACTTAATTAGTGTTTCCAATTCGGTTATATCTTCCGGGCCAATTCGGCCGCTTAGCTCAAAGACCACTTGCCCGTTCACAGATCTGTGAATTCTCAGCATCTATCTCACTCTTGGTCGTTGATGCGCCCTCGCTCACGATTCGGGAATGCACGCCCGTAACCAACCGTAATCAACTGAAAATACGATATGCGACGAATTGCAGAATTGGCGACTCTCGCCAATTGGCGAATGCTGTACAAACAATCCTCTGAAGAAGCAATCGGGAATGACGCACGAAAGAGGGCTAGGCGATCTTCGGGGGATCTGCAATTTTGAAGCGATTCTTGTCGATCTTCAGTGACCGAATCTTCGACTCCAGGGTGGATCGCGGTATACCGAGTTTGGCTGCGGCGCCGGAGGGCCCGTAGACTCGTCCCCCGGTTTCGCTCAATGCAGCCTCTATGATCGCTTTTTCCTGAGAAGGAAGGCGTTTAAATAGGTCTGATCGCCGATCCGGCCTAATCGCAGGAGGTCGTCGAGAAAGCCAACTTTCATCGACCGAGAAATTCTCCGTCTCACATACAATGACGGATCTCTCAATTACGTTCTGCAATTCACGAATATTACCTGGCCAGGGGTACGACTGGAGCAGATCGAGGCTCTTTTTGTTCACCCACTGAAAACTCTTTCCTGCTTTCCTTGCGTAACGATCAATGAAGTACTCGACCAGCAGGGGAATGTCTTCTGGTCGTTCCCGCAGAGGGGGCATGTCAATCGGAAATACGTTGAGCCGGAAGAACAGGTCGCTGCGAAACTTGCCCTCCGCGATGGCGGCCTCCAAGTCGCGGTTAGTAGCCGCAATGACCCGAACATCAGTTCGGATGGAGGCAGCTCCGCCGACACGCTCAAATTCGTGTTCCTGCAGAACACGCAACAGAGCAATCTGGGTTTCGGCAGGGAGCTCTCCAACTTCGTCAAGGAAGATCGTGCCTCTGTCGGCCAGTTCGAAGCGTCCTAAGCGCCGCTGAGTTGCCCCAGTGAAGGAGCCTTTCTCATGGCCGAACAATTCCGAGGCGATCAGGTCGCGCGGGATAGCTGCGCAATTCACACTCACAAACGCGTATGAGGAACGCGGGGAGCGCCGGTGTATCGCGCGTGCAACTAGTTCCTTGCCTGTGCCTGTTTCGCCGGTGATCAGAACGGTGGAATCCGTGGCAGCGACTTTGGACACGCGGGAAAGCACCGCTTGGAGAGCTGGAGAAGTTCCAACAATTTCCTCGAACATCGATGCCTTGTCGATTTCTTCGCGCAATGCAACGTTCTCATGCTGCAGTCTCTCTTCCGATCGTTTGCGGTCGTCGATGTCAATCGCCGGGACAACCCAACGCGTAATGTGTCCCAGCTGATCCCTCAGCGGCTTGTAACGGAAGAGGAACCAACGATACTCGCCGTCATGTCTAAGGAACCGTGCTTCGATCTCAAGCGGAGACCCGCTTGAAAGCGCTTGCTCCCTTTCGCGAGCCACACGTTCTACATCGTCTGGATGGAAGCGCTCACGAAAATCGAGTTTCTGCCACTCTCCAAGTGTAAGACCGCGGAACTCGAGGACGGATCGGTTAGCATACAGACGGCTTCCATCGCTCCCTAGCACAACCAAAAATTGGGGTGCCGCGTCCAGAATCTGACGTAACTCCACTTCCTGTTCCCGGATTTGTTCTTCCGCCTGCTTGCGCTCGGTGATATCAACAGTGGTCCCAATAAATTCTACGAGGTCGCCCGCCTCGTTCAACACAGGATGCCCGACAGAATGGAAGTGCTTAATAGCTCCATCGGGTAGAACAATTCGGAACTCCACGTCAAAGGGGGAACCTTTGGCCGTCCTCTCAGGAAAAGCTTCTCTGCGGACCCTATCTCGATCTTCGGGATGAATGCGCTGGAAAAACGCTTCGTCTGACGGTAGGCCCCGTTCCGGATCGAAGCCAAACATGCGGTAATTTTCCTGCGACCAGTAGACCCTATGACTAGTTGCCACGTTCCAAGCCCAACTGCCTGTAAGGGTTAACCTCTGTGCTTCAGCTAAGTAGCACTCGTTTCGCCGCAGCTTCTCCTCTGCGTGTTTCCGGTCGTCGATGTCGGTTGCGGTTGCGTACCAGCGGCTAATCCGGCCTTGTTCGTCTTTCAGCGGGTTATACTGAACGAGGTACCAGCGATACTGTCCGCCCTTTTGCAGAACACGCGTCTCGTGTTCGAAAGGGGCTCCGCGTAAAAGTCCCTCGTGACGCTCGGCTCTGAATCGATCTATGTCGTCAGGATGGAAGGCGCGCTCACGTTTGCCTTCGTCGTTCATCTCTTGGATTGTTAGTCCGGTCTGCTCAAGAGCCACTCGATTCGCATAGGTAATAGTTCCGTCTGGTGCAAAAACTACAATGGATTGGCGAATGGCATCAGTGATGCTGCGCGCGATGCTAGACTTTTCGATATTGATTCCACACCAGCGGACTACGCTGCCATGTTCATCGCGTACGGGGACCGCCCTCACCTGCAACCAGCGATATTCCCCGTCGAAGCGCCGAAACCGGGCGACTGTGTCGCCCGGTTCGCCAGACTGTACGAGACTGCGCCACCAGCCTTCCAGACGTTCGATGTCGCCTGCGTGAACGACCGATTTCCACCCGGATCCACACAACTCTGCCGTCGAAAGACCGGTGTACGAATACCATTGTTGATTGAAGAATTCTATGGAACCATCCGGCAGAAGGCACCAGGCAAGCGCTGGGAGCGCATCGATGACAGTGCGAAGTTGAGCTTCGGATTTCTTTAGGGTGTCGAAAGCATCTTCTGGCGTCGTACGACTTCGGCTCTCACTTGGCACAGGATGATCCTACGAACATGTAATTTCGACTAGCGCATACGGAATTATACCGTTTGCAACCATCGTGGACCGGCCACTGAATTGGGTCTTCCTGGCGGCGCTCCCGTTCATTCATGCAGTGACGCCAGCCAATCAAAATACGATGGTAGCATCAGAAAGTTCTTTTGATGCTCAAGTTTTCACGGAAGTCTTCTTGCCACAGATTCTCCGGGCAAGGCTCTTTCGCATGAGGAGTCTTAGTTTCGCGCGTGCTCGAGCGAGCTGAGCTTTCACAGTACCCTTCGGCCACTCCGAGAACATCCGCAGTTTCGCGGGTACTGAGGCCGTCAAGGTGGCGCAGTTGAAACGTTCTGCGCAGCGTGGGTGAGAGCTGTCCGGCCAACTGCAGAACGTTCTCTGCAAGTTCA
>WNFQ01004473.1_pt1 | contig 11286 bp, 5 predicted proteins | sample 5400171 | NCBI WGS metagenome assembly WNFQ01 (sample SAMN13153356, study PRJNA577476) | soil metagenome | isolation source: 20 cm soil under Madrone tree | place: USA:California | collected 2016-06-14 | reverse complement strand
AACAGGCAGAGCTTACCGAACCGCAGGGACAAGGCGCGGTTTACCTGCCGCTCGTATATCGAAGCGCTAATCGCCACAGCGTGCGGTCTGAGAACAATAGTGTCTTCGTCGTCACGCGAACGAGCCAGCGCCCGGAAGCATTTGCTGAGACGCTGCGGAAACTTGTGCGCGCAGCCAATCCTGACCTTGCGATCGATAACCTCCGCTCAATGGATACGCGCATCGCGGAGAGTCTGATCGCGCGTCGCTCACCCGCGTTGCTCGCGGGAATTTTCGCCGGCGTCGCGCTGTTACTGGCGGCGATTGGAACGTACGGCGTGTTGAGTTACGCAGTCACGCAACGCACGCGTGAGATCGGCATTCGCATGGCACTTGGCGCGCAACGCGAGCAGATCGGAGCGCAATTCCTCTCGTTAGGCCTGCGCCTTCTCGCTGCCGGAACCGTCCTCGGTTTGATCGGCGCGTCGCTGGCAGGAAAAGCGATGCGAAGCGTGCTTTTCGACGTGTCCACGCTTCATGTCGCCACTCTGCTGGGCGTTGCGCTGATCATGGGCATCGTGTCGTTGATTGCCTGCCTCATCCCAGCACGTCGCGCGAGTCGCGTCGATCCGATCATCGCGCTTCGAGCCGAATGAACTACAAACGTAACCGAACATTTTTATGAACGATATTCGGTTTGCTCTTCGCCAGGTTCGCAAATCGCCGGGGTTCATTCTCGTCGCTGTCCTGACACTTGCGCTCGGTATCGGTGCAAATACTGCGATCTTCTCCGTTGTCGAAGGCGCGCTCCTGCGCCCGTTGCCCTTCCCGCACGCGGAACGACTCGTCAGAATCTACGAAGCCCTGGATGAAAATGGCGCGCGTTCGGCGTCGCTGAATCTGAGCGATCGCACGGTCGCGCGGTTCCGCGAATTCGGGCGCGACATTTTCGAAGATGTTGCCGGTGGAACGGGCGGCGCCTCAGTCGTTAGCGTAAACGCCGGTTCGCCAGCGCAAACCGTCCCCGCCGCGCGTGTTACCTACAACTTTTTTAATGTCCTCGGATTACCGCCGTCGCAGGGCCGCAATTTTGCCGCAGAAGAAGGACGCGATGCAGCCGCGAGCGTCGCGATCATCAGTGATGACTTCTGGCGCAACACATTGAACTCGCGCCACGACGTGCTCGGCAGCACGATCATCGTCGACGGCATGCCGCGCACAATCATCGGAGTCATGCCAAAGGCGTTCCGGCATCCGTATCGCGCGAATCTGTGGCTGCCGCTTGCGCTCGATCCTGGCAACCCTGCCACGATTAACAATCGCTATCTCTATGGTGTCGCACGACTGCGTCCCGGTGTTACGCCGTTAAAAGCAGAAGAGGCGGTAAGGCGCATGTGCGCCGCGATTAATCGCGACGATCCGAACCCTGCGAATGCGCGTGGCGCTTACATCCCGCCATTGCGCGAAAGTTTTGTGATGGATTTGCGGCCGAAAATTCTCGTCATTATCGGTGCTGCCGGCTGCGCGCTTTTGATTGCTGCCGTGAACTTCGCCGGTCTGCTGCTGGCCCGCGTGATCGAGCGGGAAGGGGAGTTTGCACTGCGGGCGGCGCTCGGTGCGAGCAGGCGACGGCTCGTTAGGCAACAGCTCGTTCAGGCGTTGTTAATTGCGCTCATCGGGACCGCGCTGGGTCTCCTCGTGGCGTCATGGATCACGCCGATGCTCTTCGCCCTCAGCCCGGAAGGCGCGGACGCAACCGGTAGCGCGATGCGTGAATTCGATTACGCGGCGCGACTTGATCTGCCCGTGTTCGCTTTCGCTGCCGGTATGATGGCACTGGTCGGTTTGGGTTTCGGTTTCCTGCCCGCCTTACGTGCATCGCGCACGGATTTACGCGGCGCAATGAGCGTGACGTCGCGAGGCGCAACACTCGACCGCAGTGCGCGCAGACTGCTCGGCTCATTCGTTGTAATCGAACTCGCCATTGCTGCTGCACTGCTGACAGCCAGCGTTACCGCGACGCAGTATTTTCGAAAGTTGATCGAGGAGCCATGGGGCTTCGAGACGAAACACCGCCTCGCCTTTAGCGTCACCGTTCCCGATCGATTCTTTCCCACCGCTACAGTGAAACAGAACGCGCTGGAAACTTCGCTGGCGCAACTGCAGACAATGCCAGGCGTGAAATCCGCCACGGTTGTGTCGCCGTCGCCAATGGACGCGTCTTGGACATTGATGCTGTTCAACGCCGAAGGAGCGCCTGCACCCGAGCCGCGCGGTGTGTACACAGCGTACTCGCGCGTCCCGGTGCCCGGCTATTTCCAGAGCATGGGCCAGCCGCTGTTGCAGGGCCGCGATTTCAACGCCGGCGATACTGCCGACGCGCCGCTGGTCTGCATCATCAGCAAAAGCATCGCGCAACGCTTTTGGCCTAAAGATTCGCCCATCGGCAAACGCATCCGGTGGGGACGACTCGACGGAACTCGCCCGTGGTTCACGATCGTCGGCGTCGTCGGCGACATGAAAGCAATCGCCGATCCGCGCGACGGGGAGGTGCTCGGCATGATAGCGCGGCCGCTCGCGCAAATGCTCGTGCACGCGAGCACATTGCTCGACGACATCACCTTTGTTCTGCACACCGATGGTCGCTCGGTTAACGAGGCGTCGATCCGCGCCGCGCTCGCCCGCGCGAATGTTAATCTCGCTGCGTACAATTTTGTTTCGCTCGAAGACGCCGCCGCGCGGTCGCGCACGACTGAGCGGTTCATTTTCGTTCTTGTCTCAGCGTTCGGACTCATCGGGCTCGTGCTCGCTGCTGTGGGTCTGTATGGCCTGCTCGCGCTTCAGGTCGCGCGGCGCGAGCGCGAATTTGGCATCCGCAGCGCGCTCGGCGCCACAGCGCGTCAGATCATCCAGCTCGTCGCGCGCCAGGGTGCAATGCTGCTCTCGTTAGGCTTCACTGCCGGTGCGCTCGCGACTTACGGAGTGGTGCGCCTGGTCAAAAATCAATGGGCCGAAATGCCGGCGCCGAATCTGATCGCGTGCATTTGCGCGGCGATCGTGCTCGGCATTGCGGTGATGATCGCGTGCTGGTTGCCGGCCCGGCGCGCCGCGCGTGTTGATCCTGTTATCGCCCTTCGTGCCGAATGAAAACCCACCTGCAATCAAACTCCCGATAAATCCCTATGATCTCCGACTTAAAATACGCGCTTCGGACGCTGGCTAAAACGCCGGGGTTCACCATCATCGCTGTGTTTACGCTTGCGCTCGCCATCGGCGCGAACACAGCAATCTTTAGTTTGATCAACGATTTGTTCCTGCGGGGCCTGCCGTTTAAGCAACCATCGCGCGTGGTGCACCTCTTCGGAGGCGATAAATCGCGCGATCTCGTCGATATCGGCGTATCGGCACCGCGCTACCAACATTTTCGCGATGGGCAAACGGTGTTCGATGGATTAGCGGCAGAGAATTTCTTTCTCTTCACACTGACCGGTCTTGGCGATCCGGTGCAGGTCTTTGGCGGGCGTTTGACTTCGAACTATTTTGACCTGCTCGCCGTGCGCCCAATTCTCGGACGCAACTTCCTGCCGCAGGAAGAAGAGGGCGCCGATGTCGCAGTCGTCACCAAGAATTTCTGGCAGAAGCGCCTCGGCGGTGATCCCAACGTGATCGGCGGCAGCATCACCCTCGACGGCGTGGCGCACACGATTGTAGGGGTGTTGCCAAACATGCCGGCGACCTGGTTCGGAGCGAACCCAATCGCGGAAGTCTGGACGACGAAGCCGTTCCAGCTTCCGGGGTTCACGTATGAACGAATGATGCGCGGCACAAGCTTTCTGCGTGTAATCGGCCGGATGAAGCCGAACATCACGCTCGCGCAGGTGAGAGCAGCGCTGCCGTCGCTCGACCAAAGCTATCGCACACAGTACCCGAATAAGATCGACAGCGGGTTCACAACTACGGTGAAGACGCTCCCGGAAGACGTGACCGAAAACTTTCGCGCGGGCTTCGCAACGCTGTTCGCTGCTGTTACCCTTGTTTTGCTGATTGCATGCAGCAATGTCGCGAACTTATTGCTAGTCCGCTTCAGCGGACGCCGCCGTGAGATCGCGTTGCGTATGGCGATCGGCGCGTCTCGTGCCGGCATCATTCGCCTTTTCGTTTTTGAAAGCTTGCTCGTGAGCATCATCGCGGGTGTCATCGGCGCGTTCCTGGCGTGGCAGTTAGTTCCGCTCGTTCCGAAGATGGCGTCTAATTTTCTTCCGCTTGAGGGGAACACGGCCAGCAGTCTTTCGGTAGAGGTCCTCGTGTTCACGATAGGATTGTCACTTTTGACTGGATTGTTGATGGGAGTTTATCCGGCCATGCAAGCCTCGCGTGCAGACCTCGTTGACGGATTGAAAGAGGGCGGCCGCGGAACGAGTGGCAGTATCCGCCAACAACGGTTGCGCAAGATTTTGATTGCTGCGCAAGTTGCGCTTTCGGTGACGTTGCTCGCCGGCGCGGCGTTGCTCATCACCAGTTTCATTCGTTTGAGTCAGCAAAGTCTCGGTTTCCGGTCGCAAAACCTCTGGACCGGCACGATCACATTGCCCACTTCTCAATATCCCGACGCCGCATCGCGTCAGCGTTTCGTCGAACAGCTGCTCGACGCGTTGCGCGATATCCCCGGCGTCCAGACCGCGACCGTTAGTGGTGATATTCCGTTGAATGGCGGTAACCGAACGCTCTACGCGCGGGGCGATCGCGATCTGCCGCCGGTGGAGCAACGCACGGCTGCGCCGAGTCATGATGTGGCGCCGGACTACTTCAAGACGTGGCGAATCCCACTTCTCGCCGGGCGCGAATTCAACGAGCACGACACGGGCGAGAGCCAAAATGTCGTGTTGATCACTCAGACCGGGGCAAAGAAAGTTTTTCCTGGCGAAAATCCAATAGGCAAGAGACTGCTGGTGACGAGCGGCGGCACACCTTGTGAGATCGTCGGCATTGTCGGCGACATTCGCTCGCAACGTATCAAGGAAGAGCCGGGCATGGAGTTTTATCGACCCTGGTCCCAGGAAAATTTTCCGTTCGCTAGTATCGCGGTACTCAGCACGTTGAACACCGAGGCGGTGACAAAGCTCGCTCAATCGGCACTGAGCAAGGTTAACTCCGGACTGGCGATTGCAGTGCCCCAGAGCATGGACGCGATCGTGGCTCAGGCACTCGGCCAAGCGCGATTGATGATGTGGCTTCTCGGAATTTTCGCTGCCGTTGCGCTTTTGCTTGCGAGCATTGGGATTTACGGAGCAGTCGCGTACAGCGTCGAACAGCGCACTGGCGAGATCGGCGTGCGGATGGCACTTGGTGCGCAAACGCGAGACGTCCTGCGCTTGATCGTAAATCAGGGAATGAAACCTGTCATCATTGGCCTGGCGATCGGAATCATGGCGGCATTTGCGGTCGGCCGCTTGATAGCCACCCAGCTGTATCAGGTTTCGGCGCACAATCCAGCGCTGCTCGCCGGCGCAACGATATTGCTGGCAACGATCGCGTTAATCGCGTGTTTGCTCCCTGCGAGACGCGCCACGCAGGTTGATCCAATTCACGCGCTGCGCGTCCAATAGCATGTCTCATTTCAAGTAACACCTGCGTTGCTGGCCATGTGGATAGGACGCGTTTCATCACAATTATCGGCCGCTTGTTTGCTGCGCCAGGATTGATAGTTTCGCCCTTCGCATTGAGAATTTAGTAATGGCTACATCATTATCTGCTTTGAACATCAAGACCTCTCTGCTGTCTCCTATTCGTCTCCAAATTCACGTGCATCTTCGGTTTGCAATTTCTTTCGTAGCCGCTTCGCTATCCACATCGGCGCTGTTAGCTCAGGACAAAAATCAGCCGACTGTGGACGAACTGGTAGCGAAAAATATTGAAGCCAAGGGCGGCGCGACCGCGCTGAAGAGTCTCCAAACGCTGCGCTCAAGCGGTAAGTTGCTGGTGCAACAGGGCCAGATCGAGCTTGGATATTTGCAAACAAAGAAGCGGCCGGACGAAGTGCGCACCGAGGCGTCTCTTCAGGGCATGACCCAGATCCAGGCTTACGACGGCAAAGAAGGATGGAGAGTCTCGCCGTTCTTCGGACGCAAAGATCCGGAGCGCATGTCCGCCGACGATGTCAAAGCGCTGGTCGAGGACACCGAGATCGATGGATCGCTCGTCGATTGGAACGAGAAGGGAAGCACGGTTGAGTACCTCGGCACAGAAGACGTCGATGGCACGGCCGCGCACAAGCTGAAAGTCGTTCGTAAAAATGGCGACGTGAGTTTTGTTTATCTCGATCCTGATCACTTTCTGGAAATCCGAATTGTGACGGGACGCATGCGGCACGGCGCGTACGAAGAAGTAGAGACGGATCTGGGGGACTACGAAAAAGTCGGCGGCGTGTTTGTTCCAACTTCAATTGAGGCCGGACCCAAGGGAGCTCCGGACAAACAAAGAACCATCATCGACAAAGTCGAAGCGAACGTGCCGGTGGATGACGCAATATTTCATTTTCCAGGCCAAATAAATATCGCCCAACCACAGCGGTGAGCTTCCACAAAACAGAATTAGCACCTTTATGAATTTCGCATGTAATGCCTTTCAAGGACGATGCTTTCTCGCATCGCTCTTTGTTTGCGCTGTTTCTGTTTACGCCGCTGATGCTCCATTTAATTCGGCAAGCATCTCCGGCCTGGGCGCGCGTAATATTGGCTCGGCAGCAATGAGCGGACGCATCTCCGCCATCGCGGGTACACGCGAGCCATCGGGCAAAATCACGCTTTTTGTTGGCGCGGCCAGCGGAGGTGTTTGGAAATCTGATGATAGTGGGACGCGGTACCGCCCGGTATTCGACGAACAGCGCGTTCAATCGATCGGCGCCATCGCGCTCGATCCGAAAAATTCGAAAAACGTGTGGGTCGGCACTGGTGAGTCGTGGACGCGCAACAGCGTTTCCATTGGCGAGGGAGTCTATAAGTCGACCGATGGCGGTGAAACATGGACGCGGGCTGGCTTGGAGAAATCCGAGCGCATTGCGAAGATCAAAGTTAGCCCGACAAACAGCGATACGGTATTCGCTGCGGTTCCTGGCCCCTTGTGGAGCGATTCGCCGGACCGCGGTCTGTACAAAACCACCGATGGCGGCAAGACATGGCAACAAGTTCTCAAGGGAGCGAATCTTTCGACGGGTTGCACAGACCTGGCAATCGACCCCACGAATCCCGATATCATGTTCGCTGCGATGTGGGATTTCCGGCGCAAAGGCTGGGAGTACCGCTCCGGTGGCGACAGTCCGACCGCGCTCTCGGCGAGCGGATTGTTCCGTTCCACTGACGGCGGAACCACCTGGACCGAGATCACGCCCGAGGCGAACAAAGGTTTCCCAAAGAAACCGTATGGCCGGCTCGCGATAGCGGTCGCCCCGTCAAACGCGCAACGCATTTATGTGTTCGTCGAATCGCCGGAGAGCGCGTTGTTTGTTTCCGATGACGGCGGAACGACCTGGGACAAGCGCGACAAGAGCCAATGGATGGTATGGCGGCCGTTCTACTTCGCGAATCTCATTGTGGATCCAAAGAATCCGGACCGCCTCTTCAAACCCGACGGATCACTGATTGTCAGCGAGGACGGAGGCAAAAGTTTTGCCGTGGTAGGCGGTTTTCAAGGAGCACACGGCGATGCGCACGACGTGTGGATCGACCCAACCAACCCGCAAGTGGTGTTTGTGGGAGACGACGGCGGAATGTGGTACTCGTATAACGGCGGCAGCAAATGGTGGAAGGGCGAAAACCTGCCTGTCTCCCAGTTTTATCATGTCAGCGTCGATGACAACGATCCGTATCGCGTTTACGGCGGGTTGCAAGACAACAGTTCGTGGGTGGGCGACTCGCAATATCCTGGTGGCATCACTAACTCGCGCTGGGAAAACATGTACGGCGGCGATGGTTTTTGGATGTTTCCCGATCCGGCTGATCCCAATTACATCTATGCCGAATACCAGGGCGGCGAGATCGGGCGGGTAAATCGTTACACGCACGAAGCTCGCAACATCAAGCCGCGACCGAATTACAAGGAAAAGCTACGGTTCAATTGGAACACGCCGATTGCGCTCTCGCCGAATGAGAAGGGAACCATCTACGTTGGCGCGCAATTTCTTTTCCGGTCACGCGATCACGGCCAGAACTGGGAACGGATTTCGCCAGATCTGACTACGAACGATCCGCAAAAGCAGAAGCAGGAGCAATCCGGCGGCGTCACAGTGGACAATTCGTCTGCGGAAATGCACACCACGATTTATTCGATCAGTGAATCGCCCAAACAGAAAGGATTGATCTGGGTCGGCACGGACGACGGCAACCTTCAGATCACGCGCGACGGCGGTAAAACCTGGACCAACGTCGTCGGCAATGTCCCCGGTTTGCCAAAAAATTCATGGGTCAATTGGGTGCAGGCGAGCAATTTCAACGCGGGAAGCGCCTATGCCGCGTTTGATCGACACACTTTTGGCGACATGGCGCCGTACGTTTTCAAAACTACCGATTACGGCAAGACGTGGACGCCGCTCGTTACACCGCAGGACCTGAAGAGCGTTCGTGGATACGCTCACGTGATCAAAGAAGATTTGGTCAAGCCCGATCTTCTCTTTCTAGGAACAGAGTTTGGACTTTGGGTTTCAATCGACGGCGGAAAATCCTGGGCGCAGTTTAAAGGCAACCACTTTCCGGCCGTTGCTGTTCGCGATCTCGCCGTGCCCCCGCGCGACAACGATCTTGTCCTCGCGACGCACGGCCGTGGCATCTGGATCATCGACGACATCACACCCCTGCGCGCGTTGACGCCGGACTTGTTGAAACAGGACGTCGCGTTTGTTTCAGCGCGCCCGGTGCAACAGCGGATCGAAGGCTCAGGCGGCTGGGCCAATGGCGACGCGGTTTTTGTCGGCGATAATCCTCCTGACGCCGCAGTGATCAATTATTACCAGCGCGAACGGCATCTTTTTGGAAAAATGAAACTGGAAGTTTTGGATTCTTCCGGCCGCGTTATTGATGAGTTACCGGCAAGCAAACGGCCCGGTCTGAATCGAGTGACATGGACGATGCGCACAAAACCGCCACGCGTGCCGCCCGCTGCGCAGATCGCAGGCTCCGGGACGCGCGGACCACGCCTCGTGCCGGGCGATTACACCGTGCGTCTTAGCAAGGCGGGCAAACCGTACGAGACGAAGTTAACAGTCGGTCTCGATCGTCGTGCGAAATTCAGCGCCGCAGATCGCAAGGCGCAGTTTGATGCCGCGATGAAAGTTCATGCATTGTTCGGCGACGAAAGCACTCTGATGGATCGCATTGTCGGGTTGCGGAAGGCGCTGGCCCAAACTGGCGCGGCTTTGCCGGAAGGCGATCCGCTTCGCAAAAACATCTCCGATTTCGACGGCAAAGTCGACGGAGTCCGCAAGAAAATCGTCGCCACAACCGAGGGCGGCGCGATCACCGGTGAGGAACGTTTGCGCGAACACACCGACCAGCTCTACGGCGCAATTCTCAGTTACGAAGGAAAACCCGGCGGTTACCAGATCGCCTACATCGATGCGCTCAAACGTGAGCTGGGTGATGTGACGAAAGAATTCGACCAACTCATCATCCAGGATCTGCCCGCATTAAACGAATCGCTCAAATCCAAAGGTCAACAGCCTATTCCGGCACCGCCAGTCAAAGTGGCTGGCAGCGAGAAGGCGCTTAACCTTGGCGGATCGAACACTGGTGCGAACCTGCTGAAAGACTTCGGTCTGCTTCCTGATTCGGCGGCTGCAGAGCAGTGACGAGCCAAGCGCAGCATCGGCATCTTCGCCAGAATATTGGAGTGGTTCTGCGGAAGACGGATAGCTAACGTCTCCCCAAGGAATGGAGCGCAAGCCTGCTGTCGCTGTTATTTTTCATCACATTAGGCTCCTGCGCGTTATCACAAGATTTCTCTGTTTTCGGAAGCAGCAGAACACTATCCGGCCAGCCGCCAACGTCGGGAAGCGTTTCGCTGGCCGCTCGAACAGACGAACCCTGACGTGGTGGCAGTTAACGGCTGGAATAATTTCGGGTCATTGGCTGCGGCGAATTGTTGCGTGGCCCGTGGAATACCGATGATTGTGATGTCCGAGAGCGCTCGCGTGGATGAACTTCGCACCTGGTGGAAGGAAATGCTCAAGCGACGGATCGTCGATCTTTACTCTACTGCGCTCGTAGGCGGTCAGCGGCACATCGACTATCTGGTTGAACTTGGAATGCCGCGCGAACGAATCTTTACCGGATACGACGTGGTCGATAATGAGTATTTCCGCCAAAGAGCGGAAGAGGTCAGAAGTCAGAGGTCAGAAGTCAGACAGAAATACGGGCTGCCGGAGAATTACTTTCTTGCTTCCGCGCGGTTCATTCCAAAAAAGAATCTCCCGAGACTCATAAGAGCTTACTCAGAATACCGGCAGCTCTGTAGGGCATCTGTGTCAGATGCCGAAAGATCGGAGGGCGCAGGGAATCCGCCTTCGCCAAGCCTACGGCGGACAGGCACGCCGTGGGATCTCGTGCTGTTGGGCGATGGTCCGCTGCGACAAACTCTCAACTCTCAACTTTCAACTCTCAACTTGCAGGCACACGTGCATCTCCCCGGCTTCAAATCTTACGACGAATTGCCGGTCTACTACGCGCTTGCGAAGGCATTCGTTCATGCAAGCACGACTGAGCAATGGGGATTGGTTGTGAACGAGGCCATCGCGTCAGGTTTACCGGTAATTGTTTCCGATCGGTGCGGATGCGTGCCCGAACTGGTCAACGGCAACGGGTTTACTTTCGATCCATTCGATGAACAGGAGCTGGTCGAGCGACTCTCACAGATGGCTTCTTTGTCGGATGACGAACGAAAAAGCCTGAGCGATGCGAGCTACGGAATTTCAGCGAACTTCGCGCCAAAGCGTTTCGGGGAGGGCTTGGAGCACGCCGCGCGACTCGCACTGAATCGTCCCCGAAAAGCCTCGTTAATCGACCGCGCGTTGATAATTGCCATAGAGCGCGCGCGTCTCACGGGCAGATCCAACCAACGGTGACTGAAAACTGCGGCCTCTGCTTCTAAACACATGAAAGCCGGTTTCTTAGTCAGCAGCATTTCGCGCGAAGCAGGCGGACTGTTCGAAAGTGTGCGGGGGCTTGCTAAAGCGGTAACGTGCGCGAGTGCGAGTGCGCGCGTTTTTGGTATCAGCGACGAACAAAGTGCCGTCGATTTGCAGGACTGGCAGCCCCTTTC
>WNFQ01003599.1_pt1 | contig 11286 bp, 7 predicted proteins | sample 5400171 | NCBI WGS metagenome assembly WNFQ01 (sample SAMN13153356, study PRJNA577476) | soil metagenome | isolation source: 20 cm soil under Madrone tree | place: USA:California | collected 2016-06-14 | reverse complement strand
CCCTGCCCTTCGTCGTTCTGCTGCTCGACATCGCGGTGAATTTCTGGCGCGCCTGGGCGCTCAATCGCACGGCGCGCGACACCAAAAGCCAGGCGCTGGCCGCCGACGCGGCGCATTTTGCTTCCGACGTGCTCGGCTCGGTCGCCGTCATGATCGGACTTGCTCTTTCGGGGCTCGGTTATCATTGGGCCGACGCCGTAGCCGCCATCGGCGTGGCCCTGGTGATTGCGCTGCTCGGCCTGCGATTGGCGCGCTCCACCGTCGAAACCCTGATCGACCGCGCACCCGAAGGCGTGTCGGAAAAGGCGACCGCCGCGATCAGGGCCGTGCCCGGCGTGGTCGGGGTCGAGCGGCTGCGGGTGCGGATGGTGGGGCCGACGTACTTCATCGAAGCCACCGTGCAGGTGCCGCGCACTTTTCCCATCGACCGCGTCGAGGAGATCAAGCGAAAGGCGCACGCTGCGGTCACGAGCGCGCTCGACGATGCCGACCTGACGTTTACCGCCGTGCCGGTTGCGCGCAACAACGAGAGCGTCCGCGAACGCGTCATGGTGATCGCCCGCAATTCCGGCCTCGCCGTCCATCATGTCACCGTGCACGATCTCGGCGACAAGCTCACCGTCAGCATCGACCTCGAAGTCGACGGCGAGATGGCACTCATTGAGGCGCACGGCATCGCCCATGGACTGGAGCGTAACATTCGCGAGGAATTTGGCGAGGACGTCGAGGTTGACAGCCATATCGAGCCGCTGGAGCCGGAATTGCCGCTGGGCAGCGATGCCGCACCCGATCGCGTCGAGGCCATCAAGGTGGCGCTGGCACGTTTTGCAGCCGATGGCGCGATCCACGACATCCATAATGTGCGGGTACGCAACACCGACGCCGGTGAAATCGTGAACTTCCATTGTCGTGCCGCGCCGTCGATGAGCGTCATCAAGGTTCACGAGAACGTCGATGAGATCGAGCGCGCGTTACGCCGCGCGTTTCCGACCGTGAAACGCGTCATCAGCCACGCCGAGCCGCCGAACGCGTGAAGGAATTGGAATGCCGGCGCGCGTTCCTGTTTCGGACTCACTTTGCATGCGTTTAAGCCTCCCGATTTTGCGTTGGACAAGATTTATTTCGCATTAACGAATCGTTGACTCTCGACAGCTCGCAAAAACTGGATTCAAATCGCTGTGATTCGGAAGCGACCGGGGGTTCTTCCGAACGGGGTGCAGAAAAGTTTCCACGGGGGTTTAGGGCATGGCGCACGCACACGCCGCAAGCGGGTGCGTCCAATCCGATTCGATCAAGGGATTGGCGCAGTCGATCGCGAAACCGGCGTACCACCGGCAACTGATAGCGGAGCCCGTGCTTCGTCGTGCTGTCCCAACCCTGATCGTTGCTTTTCTTATCACCATGTGTCTCGGCGCTTGCGTGCAGGTGATCGACCAGAACCGAAACAAGCGCGCCGCAACCAAACAGAATTTGACGGCGCTTGCCGATTTTCTCACCGAACGTATCGACCGCATCGCATCCGTTCGGCAGGAGCGCGCCACAACGTTCGAGCGCCTGCAGCTTCTGCTGCCCGGCTTCATTCCGTCCTGGGGCGTCGCGACCGGCCGACATGTTATCGTCACCGGCGCGGACCGCCGCATTCTCGCCCGCATCCCGATCGATGCCGGGCTTGGCGACCCCAGCCGGGTTCTCGACGTCCTTGGCGCCGCGCTGCCGCTCGCCGCACCGGGACAGCAAGCTGGCGTCACCGACATCACCTTGCCGAACGGCGGCGGCGCCTTGGCGATCCAGCGCGTCATCAAATCGCTGCCCGGTCAGCTCATCATCATCCAGGAAAAGATCGATCCGCTTTGGCAGTCGGACGCCGCCTTGTCGGTGACGTTGTTTGCCACCACCGGTTTCGTCGTACTGATCCTCGGCTTCGCATTTCACTGGCAATCGACGCGCGCGCGTGAGGGCGACCTCATCAACGACGCCGTGCGCGGGCGTATCGATACCGCGCTCAACCGCGGTCGTTGCGGATTGTGGGATTGGGACCTGTCGCGCGGCAGAATCTTCTGGTCGCAATCGATGTTCACGATGCTGGGGCTCGAGACCCGCAGCGACCTTTTGACGTTTGGCGAAGTCAACGCGCTCGTGAAGTCCGATGACATCGACCTGTTCGCGATTGCCGATCAACTCATTTCCTCGAAAATCGACCACATCGACCAAACCTTCCGCATGCAGCACACCGGCGGGCACTGGATTTGGCTGCGTGTCCGTTGCGAGCTGAGCCAGGGCTCCGGCGACGCCGGCATGCACCTGATCGGTATCGCCGTCGACATCACCGAACAAAAGAGCCTCGCCGAGAAGACGGTAGAAGCTGACCTGCGGCTGCGCGATGCGATCGAAACCATTCCGGAAGCCTTCGTGCTGTGGGACGCCGGCGATCGCCTGGTGCTCTGCAACTCGCATTTCCAGCGCCTGCACAAGCTGCCGGATTCAGCGGTGATTCCAGGCACGTCGTACGAGACCGTGATCGAGGTCGGGAGCATGCCGGAGGTACGCACGCGCCTGCACGAAATCGGCGCCCAGACGCCCGGTGCCCGGACCTTCGAGGCGCAACTTGAGGACGGCAGTTGGCTGCACATCAGCGAGCGTCGCACCAAGGACGGCGGTTACGTCTCGGTCGGTACCGACATCACCCGCATCAAGGAGCACGAACAGAAACTGATCGACAACGACCTGCGCCTGCGCGCAACCGTGATCGATCTGAAAAGTTCGCAAGCTACTCTCGAACAGCAGGCCATCGAACTCGTTGACCTCGCGCAGAAATATTCCGAAGAAAAAAATCGCGCCGAGGAAGCCAACCAGACCAAATCGAAATTCCTTGCCAATATGAGTCACGAGCTGCGCACCCCGCTCAATGCGATTATCGGCTTTTCCGAGATCATGGGAAGCGGCATGTTCGGAACGCTGGGTTCGGAAAAATATCAGGAGTATTGCCACGATATCCTCACCAGCGGGCACTATCTGCTCGAGGTGATCAACGACATCCTGGACATGTCGAAGATCGAAGCCGGCCGAATGAAGCTCGATATGGAGCGGCTCGATCTGTCGACAACGCTGGCGGAATCATTGCGCGTGGTGTCCGGGCGCGCCAACGACAAGAACCTGGTACTCGACGCCGATATCGAGGACGCCATTCCCGTGGTGGCGGACCGCCGCGCGATCAAGCAGATCGTCGTCAACCTGCTGTCTAACGCCGTCAAATTCACGCCCGATGGCGGCAAGGTGGTGGTCCGCAGCCGCGTGCTCAGCGATTCGATCAGGCTGATGATTGCCGATACCGGCATCGGAATTGCGCCGCAATCGCTGGTCCGGCTCGGCAGACCGTTCGAACAGGTCGAGAGCCAACTCACCAAAACCTATCACGGCTCGGGACTTGGCCTCGCCATCGCCCGATCGCTGACCAACCTGCATGGCGGAACGATGCGGCTGCGTTCAAAACTCGGCACCGGCACCGTCGTCTGCGTGACGCTGCCGTATGAGGCGAGCGAAATCAAAGAGAATATGCCCGCCGCCGCATAGTCCGGGCTGGAAGGAAACGGCGACCGCTTTCGACGCTCGGTATTTGCAGTTGCTTCCAGCTAAAAAATCAGCGGGAAAATACGATAAGTTTTGGACATGTAGTCGCGATATTCGTCGCCAAAGGATTCCAGCATCATTTGTTCTTCTCGTGCAATCCGGCCGAAGAACAGAAATCCAAATCCCATAAGTCCCGCAAATCCCGCGAACCAGTTCGGCAGTAAACAGGCTTGGGCAATCGCCCAGAGCCAAAACGCGGTGTACATTGGATGTCGAACGTGCCGATAGATGCCGGAAGTGATGAGCTGATGGTCTTTTCGTAACTGCAGGCTGACCGACCAATTGCGGCCGAGCGCGACGTGCGTCCCGTGAAAAAGTAACAATGCCGCGGCTGCGAACAGGACGCCAAGCCACGCCTGGGTCGGGTGAAAACGATAATCGGCAAAATGCGGAAATGCGGTCGCCACGTAGAGCAACGGCAAGACTCCGAGCCCGGTGAGAGATATCGACAGCAAGATGTTCTCCTTAAAGTCACGGGAATCGTGCTGAACCCCAAGACGCCGGGATCGGCGCGCGTGCTCGAAGCGAATGACGTACCATCCGATCGCCATTAGGACGAAGGTGAGCTTGGCGATCGACGGCGTCATCTGCAAACGCCCGGCAATGGCGAGGCGAGCATCGCCCCGTCCGGCCCGATCGCCCCCTTCGCGCCGTCTGGCATCATTGTCTGGTAGCGCGCATCGAGGGGTCCGCATACCAACATGAAGTAATCATATTCGGCGCGGCGGTCATTGCCGCTGATGAATTGACAATGAAGGCGGAAAAATCTCAACCGGATCTGCCGATACATAGCGCGTTCGAGCATGCGGCTTATCTCAACAAGCCGCACCACCGGACCCGCCTTTGAGGTTAGCGCCATTGCCGCCATCGGATTTATGCCGGGAAAATTCATCACGTCGACTCGCGCTTGATAATCGGCCCAGAATACGCCGGGCGCGCATGCGACGCGTTCCAGTGCCGCGCGGAAATTCTTTGCATCTCGGTGCAATCCAATCTTGAGAACCGAGGACCCAACCGTGAGAAATGCAAAGCGCGGACCGCTTAAGCCCAGTTCGGGTTGAAGCGCCAGGACTTTGTCGACAAGATCGGCGGCGAGGACGGCGCCAAGACTATGACCGACCAGAAGGATTTCGTCGACGCTCGATTGGCGTACCGCTTCGATGACCTGTTCGGCTATTCGATCGAGCCGATGCGTTAAGGCCGGGCATCCAACATGGATGTAATTACGCGAGAAAATCCAGTCGTCGAAAAGAGGCGCCAGGTGCAGCCAACGCCAGGGGCCAGCAAGCAGCCCTGCGAAAGCGGCTGTTCCAGCCAGCGCACCGCTCAACAGATCCGCCCGACCGATCGCCACGCCAATGGCCAGCGCGAAGGCCACGAAAAGTCCGAATAAAACAAAGGGGTAGAGAAAAAAAAGCGCGTAGTGCCAATTGGCCCGAACATATCCCCAAAGCGCGCCGGAAAACGCAAAGTCCAGGAATGCAATGATCCCGATCAACAGTCTCCGCCAAAGGGGCTCACGACCCTGCGCCTGAATAACGTCATCCCATCGGATCAAATGATAGTGGCTTGCGACACGCCAATCGGGGCCCGTCGTGGTGACGGTCCATTTCATCTCGTCGGGGCTGATATCGGGTGACTCAACTGACGCTTTGACGGACCACGTTCGCTCAAACCTCTTGAGCTCTCGCAGGAAGCGTCGATAAGCACTATCAGGCGGCGTGATCGGATCGTAGCCGCCGATGTGGAATACGAGCCGTTTAGTGACGGGGTGCAATATTACCCTCTTAACCTCTTATCTTGCTGATCACAATCCTATGCAATCTGGAATTAGCATCGATATTGAAGTGCGTCACACGAGTATCGGAAACGTAGTAATTTGTAAGCTCGCCGTGGAAGCCAGGACCGCGAGTGATGACACTTTGACTCTTATAGAAGTTCAAGACGCGGGCCACGTTTGCACTCGCCGCGTGGGGACCGGTCCCATCGAAAGGAACGATCAGAGAGACCGGCACACCCATTTGGCCGAGATACGTTCCCATCATCATCACGGCGTCGGCGCCCAACGAATGGCCTATCAGCACGACGGGGCCGCGCCGACCAGCCTTGTAGTTGGCGGCAATGTCGTCCGCAATTGATTGCCACGAGGCATGATTGGCGACGGTGGCGGAGATACCGACACTGTGGAGTTCATCGGCAAGACCATCCATGCCCAGGGAAAACACGTTCAAGAGGCCGCGGAACAAATAGACCTGCGTTGCCGAAGTGCGTGGTCTCTCCGACAATTCGGCAAACGTCGAGGCGATTTTCGTTCCCGGCGCCGCAACCGCTTGGCTGGCCGCACCAAAACAAATGCCAACGCTGATAGATGCAACGGTTGCCAACACAGCAACGGCAAAACGTATTCTAAACATGATAAAACCTCGGCAAGACTTGAGCGGATTGTCTAATGACACCATTAAACCACGGCGGTCAGTTCCGGCAAATCGGATAGTCTGCAAATAACGGTGGGAACTCTGATTCCGCGCGAATGTCGCGGTTTTGCCACAGCATTGTGAACCCGCACATGACTTTCGATCGCGCGCGACCGCCGTCAGGATTCCAGCGTCGGTGCGACTTCGCGCGCGGTATGGACCAGCGCCGCGATCAAGGGCGTCATCGGATCACGTTGCGGAACGACAAGTCCGACGCTGTAATTGACCACCGGATCGACGATGGGGATGCTCCGAACCTGGTCAGACAGCCCGAGCGTCTCCGCGAGCTTCGCCGGCATCACGCTGGCCCAGCGTCCCGTTCTCACATGGGTGTAGAGAACAAGAAGCGAATTCGAGGTAAGGGTCGGCGTGGCCTCGGCTCCGACCGAGCGGAGCGCGCGATCGATGATGCGGCGGTTTTGCATGTCGGGCGTGAGCAGGCAGAGCGGGACCTGGCCGACTTCCTTCCATGTGACTTGTTTGCGGTCGCCGAACATTGCATCCGGCGAGGTTAGCAACCGATAGCTCTCATTATAAAGCGGGATGGCGCGAACTTTCCCGAGCGGTTCGTTCTCGATGTAGGTCAACCCGGCATCGACCTCGAGGTTCTCCAACAATCCAAGGACGTCGGCCGAGGTGGAGGAGACGACCCGAAATCGCACATCCGGATGGCGCGCGCGAAAGGGGGTCGTCAGCGAGGCGACCATGCCGAGCACGGTCGGAATTGCAGCGATCCTGATCTCGCCGGAGAGCTTGTCTTTCAGGCCGTTGATTTCCTGCCGCATCGCGCGGGCGTCGCCGACGATGCGCCGCGCCCAGTCGAGCGCGCGCTCGCCTTCGGGCGTAAAGCCCTGAAACCGCGAGCCGCGCTGCACCAGCATGACGCCGAGGACTTCCTCAAGCTGCTTGAGGCTGGTCGACATCGTCGGTTGGGTCACGCCGCAGGCTTCGGCGGCGCGCCCGAAGTGACGTTCCTTGGCGAGCGCCAGGAGAAGCTCAAGCTTGTCGATCAAGAAAGGAAGCCCCGCGATTTGGGTTTGGCAGCGACGAATACCACGGTCGCTACCCCACAAACATGGAAAGTCGGGCCGGAACGAGCGTTCTACCCAACCACATAATTCAATTTTTATATCATACGATTTATCATTCTTATCGATCTAATTTCCGTATCGCAGCATGGGACTGCTTTATTGATATTTGGACTGAATTCCCGTTCTCATCCGTTGGTAACAAGTCCCTGATAGAGAACGCGGATGACGCCCGTCTACGAACCATGGAATGCGGCGCGCGGCGCTGAAATTATCGCCGAACACGGCCGCCTTGAAGGGGCGACGCTGGTGATTCTGCACGCGCTGCAGGAAGCGTTTGGATACGTCCCAGAGCCGGCGATACCGATGGTGGCAGAGGCGCTCAATCTGTCGCGCGCCGAGGTCCATGGTGTATTCACCTTCTATCACGACTTCCGCCGCGAGCCCGCAGGCCGGCATGTCTTGAAGCTCTGCCGCGCCGAGGCCTGTCAGGCCGCCGGCGGCGACGCGCTCGCCGCGCGCGCGGAAGCCAAGCTCGGCATCGCCCTTGGGAACACCACGCCCGACGACCGCGTGACGCTGGAGCCGATCTATTGCCTCGGCCTCTGCGCGACCGCGCCGTCCGCCATGCTGGACGGCCGGGTGGTCGGCCGGTTGGACGAAAAGCGCCTCGACGCGCTGGTGGCGGAGGCGCAGCGATGACGATGCGTATTTTCGTCTCCCGCGACGCGGGCGCGGTCGCGGTCGGCGCCGACGACGTGGCGCTGGCGCTTGAACAGACCGCGCAAAAGCGTGGCACCGCCGTCGAGATCGTCAGGACCGGCTCGCGCGGCCTTTATTGGCTCGAGCCGATGGTCGAAGTCGCAACCGCAAAGGGACGCGTCGCCTTCGGCCCGGTAACGGAGGCCGACGTCGCCTCGCTATTCGAGACGATGGTTGCGGATGGTCCGCACGCCCTTCGCCTTGGCCTCACCGACGAAATTCCATGGCTCAAACGCCAGACCCGGCTCACCTTCGCGCGTTGCGGTGTGATCGATCCGCGTTCGGTGGAAGACTACCGTGCGCATGACGGCTACAAGGGGCTTGAACGCGCGCTGACGCTTAATTCGGACGCCATCCTCGCCGATGTCACGACGTCCGGCTTGCGCGGCCGCGGCGGCGCCGGCTTCCCCACCGGCATCAAGTGGAAGACCGTGGCGCAGACCGCCGCCGACCAAAAATACATCGTCTGCAACGCCGACGAGGGCGACAGCGGCACCTTCGCCGACCGCATGATCATGGAAGGCGATCCCTTCGTGGTGATCGAAGGCATGACGATCGCGGGCGTCGCGGTCGGCGCCACCAAGGGCTACATCTACATCCGTTCGGAATATCCGCACGCCGTCGAGGCGATGAACGCAGCGATTTCGGCCGCCAAACGCGCCGGCTATCTCGGCGAGCGCGTCGGCGGCTCGGCGCATCGTTTCGACCTCGAAGTCCGGGTCGGCGCCGGCGCCTATGTCTGCGGCGAGGAAACCTCGCTGTTGGAAAGCCTCGAAGGCCGCCGCGGCATCGTCCGCGCCAAGCCGCCCCTGCCCGCGCATAAGGGCCTGTTCGGCAAGCCGACCGTAATCAACAACGTGCTGTCGTTTGCCGCGATCCCCTTCATCCTCGCCGGCGGCGCGAAGGCCTACGCTGATTTCGGCATGGGCCGCTCGCGCGGCACGATGCCGATTCAGCTTGCGGGCAACATCAAACATGGCGGCCTGTTCGAGGTCGCCTTCGGCATCACGCTCGGCGAGTTGGTCGACGACATCGGCGGCGGCACCTTTTCCGGCCGCCCGGTGCGTGCGGTGCAGGTCGGCGGGCCGTTAGGGGCGTATTTCCCGCGCGCCTTGTTCGACACGCCGTTCGACTACGAAGCCTTCGCCGCGCGCGACGGGCTGATCGGCCATGGCGGCATCGTCGTGTTCGACGACAGTGTCGATATGTCGAAGCAGGCACGCTTTGCGATGGAGTTCTGCGCCGTCGAATCCTGCGGCAAGTGCACACCGTGCCGGATCGGTTCGACCCGCGGCGTCGAGACCATCGACAAGATTCGTGCCGGTGAACGCGTGAGCGAGAACATCGCCGTGATCGAAGACCTCTGCAACACCATGAAATTCGGCTCGCTCTGCGCGCTCGGCGGGTTCACGCCCTACCCGGTGATGAGCGCGCTGAAACATTTCCCGGAAGATTTCGGCCCGGTGCCCACGCGCCTACAGGCCGCAGAATAAAGGACGAACCCATGTCGCTTGTCCATGAAATCGATTTCGGCACCCCCGTTTCCAAATCCGAAAAGACGGTGACCCTCACCATCGACGGCCAGAGCGTCACGGTGCCTGAAGGCACCTCGATCATGCGCGCGGCGATGGAAGCCGGCACGCAGATCCCCAAGCTTTGCGCCACTGACATGGTGGACGCCTTTGGCTCCTGCCGCCTCTGCCTGATCGAGATCGAAGGCCGCGCCGGCACGCCGGCTTCCTGCACGACGCCCGTCGGCCAAGGCCTCGTGGTTCACACCCAGAGCGAGCGGCTGAAGAAGCTCCGCAAGGGCGTGATGGAGCTCTACATTTCCGACCATCCGCTCGATTGTTTGACCTGTGCGGCGAACGGCGATTGCGAATTGCAGGACATGGCGGGCGCCGTGGGCTTGCGCGACGTGCGCTATGGCTATGAAGGCGAGAACCACGTGTTCGCGAAATCCAACGGCGCCGCCAATGACGCCTGGATGCCAAAGGACGAATCCAATCCGTATTTCAGCTACGATCCGTCCAAATGCATCGTCTGCTCGCGCTGCGTCCGCGCCTGCGAGGAAGTCCAGGGCACCTTCGCGCTGACGATTTCCGGACGCGGCTTCGACAGCCGCGTTTCGCCCGGCATGAACGAGAGCTTCCTCGGCTCCGAATGCGTCTCCTGCGGCGCCTGCGTGCAGGCCTGCCCGACCGCGACGCTGACGGAAAAATCCGTGATCGAAATCGGCCAGCCCGAGCATTCGGCGGTCACCACCTGCGCCTATTGCGGCGTCGGCTGCGCCTTCAAGGCGGAAATGCGCGGCGAGGAAGTCGTGCGCATGGTGCCGTACAAGGACGGCAAGGCCAATCGCGGTCATTCCTGCGTCAAGGGCCGCTTCGCGTGGGGCTACACCACGCATAAGGAGCGCATCCTCAATCCGATGATCCGCGAAAAAATCACCGACCCCTGGCGCGAAGTGTCGTGGGATGAGGCGTTTGCCTACGCCGCCTCCGAGTTCAAGCGAATCCAGACCAAATACGGTCGCGATTCCGTGGGTGGCATCACTTCGTCGCGCTGTACCAACGAGGAAACCTATCTGGTGCAGAAGCTGATCCGCGCCGGCTTCGGCAACAATAACGTCGATACCTGCGCCCGGGTCTGCCACTCCCCGACCGGTTACGGCCTTGCCACCACGTTCGGAACTTCGGCCGGCACCCAGGATTTCGACTCGGTCGAGCACACCGACGTGGTGTTGATTATCGGCGCCAATCCGACCGATGCGCATCCGGTGTTTGCCTCGCGCATGAAGAAGCGGCTGCGCGCGGGCGCCAAACTGATCGTCATCGACCCGCGCCACACCGACATCGTCCGATCCACCCATGTCGAGGCACGACACCATCTGCCGCTGCTGCCCGGGACCAACGTCGCCGTGCTCACCGCACTGGCCCATGTGATCGTCACCGAGGGCCTCGTCGATGAAGCCTTCGTGCGCGAGCGTTGCGACTGGAGCGAGTTCGAGGATTGGGCCGCATTCGTGGCACTGCCGAAGAACAGCCCGGAGGCGACCGCGATTATGACCGGCGTCGATCCGAAAGAACTGCGCGGCGCGGCGCGGCTGTTCGCCACCGGTGGCAATGGCGCGATCTATTACGGGCTCGGCGTCACCGAGCACAGCCAGGGGTCCACCACCGTCATCGCGATCGCCAATCTGGCGATGGCTACCGGCAATATCGGCCGTCCCGGAGTCGGCGTGAACCCGCTGCGCGGCCAGAACAACGTGCAGGGCGCTTGCGACATGGGTTCGTTCCCGCACGAGCTGCCCGGCTATCGGCACATCTCGGGCGATGCGGTGCGCGAACAGTTCGAGGCGATGTGGAACGTCAAGCTCAACAAGGAACCGGGCT
>WNFQ01019152.1_pt1 | contig 11287 bp, 8 predicted proteins | sample 5400171 | NCBI WGS metagenome assembly WNFQ01 (sample SAMN13153356, study PRJNA577476) | soil metagenome | isolation source: 20 cm soil under Madrone tree | place: USA:California | collected 2016-06-14 | reverse complement strand
CGGCCACCATTGACGGGAAAGGCGCGAGCGGAAAGTTCGGCGGCGGAGTATTCGAGGCGCCCATGGTCGCGCATACCGGCGTCTTTCCGGTCACCTATGCGCTTGGGCACGCAATCATCGATGGACTGCGATTCACAGGATTTGAGTATAAGGGTGTGCGAATCGGTGGCTCATCGTCCGGTGATGGTCCGAGCGGCATCACGAACGTCATTATCCGAAACTGCGAGTTCTTCGGCGGCGGATTCAATTTGGGGGATTCGGTCGACAACTGCGTAGCTCTTTGGATCGATGGCACGATTGGCGCAGTGATTACCAACAACTGGTTCCACGACACCACGGGTCACATCGCGGGAAGCGAGGATCATTTAAATGCGATTACCGTGTGGGGGCCGAATTCCGGGGCAACGACCCAAGGCACTGTCATTACTAACAACACGGTAGTAAACGCTGGCAGCGTGTTCGGTAAAGAGCGCGCCATACAAGGGACGACGATTGCCTACAATTATATCGACGTGTCGAGTTACTCGGCAGTAGGTGCTTGGGGCATTGAGGACTTTACGGGCGCGAACACTTCCGGGATGTCGCAGACGACAACCGTCAACAATAATATCGTTCTCATGGGAAATGCGGCAGCGATTGGGCAGCCAACGCTAAATAATAGCTACGGATGGTCGACGCCGGTCATTGTTTACAACAACACGATTATCGCCAATAGCGGGCCCATTGTAGCCGCTTGGCTGACTGTAGTGGCCGGCAGTTCTGGCATCGGCCACGTCTCATATTACAACAACATCTATGATTCCGGCGGTCACTCGGGAAGTTTCGATAACTACGGAAATTATTATCTGAATCCAGCCGGCCCAACAATATGGGACTACAACATGAGCCCGGCATCGGGCTGCGGCTGGACACTGTACAGCAATAGCGATCTTATAGCGGCGCTCGCGAGCTATTCGTCGCCGTCCGCGTTCGCCAGTGGCCTCTCGTCGAAAGGCGGTATCAACGGCGCGGAAGCTCACAGCATCACGGGAGCGCCGGTCTACGTCAAGACTGGCGCGTACGCGGCGATGTACCAACTCGCGGCCGGATCGCCTGGCAAAGGAACCGGCAGCACGAACGGCACGTCGTCTGGGTCCAAGACCGACATGGGTGCTTGGGGCAACGGGGCAACGCAAATTGGCTGCAATTTCTCGTCCGGAGCTGCTGCGACTCCAAACCCACCAGTGCTGAAGGTCAGCTGATGCCGGCCGACCAATAGCCCGGCCGCGGCGTCGTGGTGGCGCGCTCGTGCCTGGAGTACCGGGATAACAAGCGGCAGCTCTCCGGACGCCCTGTTCATGCGTTTCCGCAGCTTCCAACTGCGCAACCCACGCCTATGCCCCCGCGAAAAGGTTAAACTTCACGGGCGGCATGTCGTCAAGGTAACATTCATCAACGTGCTGGCCTCCTTGACCGCAAACTGCGTTGACGTTCAATTTTCACTCTTTAGGGTCTATTTGGTGGGAAAGAAGCGCCTACTAATAGTTTCTTTTTCGGCATTTCTATCTGTGCTCGCCTTGGAGCCGGAAGATCATTCTCCCCGCCAACAAAGTTCTTTCCCTGATGATTGATCCGCTGCCTTTGAGCGCAACTCCGGCAGCGGCATGAAGGATCCCTGGACGCAGGTTAGGATTCATTACTTTGAATTGATTGACGACGACAGAAGCAAACCGCAACCCTAGGGGAGAGAATAATGATTGTGGCGCTAATTAAGGCGGCGTACCGAAAAGCATTTCCGGATGCAGTTCGCCAGCGGGCATTTCGCATTAGAGGCGAGATCCTGCGGTTGACAAAAAAGGTGAAGCTCACATCTATTCGTGTAGATGCCTGCCTCCTGGGCGGCGACAACGGTGTTTCGGCATCGCGGTTCGCTCGGATTGTCGGCGATATTCGTCGTGCCTCGCGTCCCATCTCCGAGTGGCCGCATGTAAAGTTTCTGCGTAAATACGACCGGATTGGTGAGAGAATTTGGGAGCGAGAGATCTTTGAGAAAACAGAATATTTTCAAAACGCGGCCCTGAACATTGACATATTCGGCAGATACCACAGCGCTACCGCTCCAGATCAGATCCAATGGGGTGCAAGACGTTTTGTCCACATGTATCGTGCCATGGGCGAATTGCTTCCTTTGCAAGAGGGCGAGACATATGAGAGGGATTCGGAGGAAATCGTTGTCCATCCGGTGAGGTACTCTGCTTGCTACCAGGTACAGGAAGGCCACCACAGGCTGGCGGTCGCTTTCATGAGGGGTGTTCGCGAAGTGAAGGCGGTCGTCAGACAACCCTCCGTCATGACACCGGTTCAGGAACTTTTGCTCGATGTGTTGTGGCTAAAAGGGCGGCGTGAATTATATCAGCCGATCAGTTCACCAGAAGTTGCGGATTGGGTGTTGGTGAGACGCTGCTCAGACAGACTTGCCAAAATGACAAAGTTCCTTCTCGCCGAAGGCTTAATGCCTTCCGAGCCCCGCAGCTACCTCGACGTGGCCAGCAGTTATGGTTGGTTTGTGTCTGAGATGGGAAAAGTTGGATTTCGGGCAGCGGGGGTGGAGCGCGATCCGATCGCAATCTCGGTAGGAACACAGATGTATGGCCTGAACGAAAAACAGGTATTTCGCTCCGATGTCGTCCCATTTCTGCGCACGCTTCAAGATAAATATGATGTCACGTCGTGCTTCAGCCTAGTGCACCATTATCTATTGAATCACCTAAACACCAGTCCCGAGGAATTGCTCCAGTTGCTGGACTCTGCAACTCGTCACGTATTGTTCTTCGATATGGGGCAGAGCCATGAATATCCAGGTCCGAGTCTTGAAGGCTGGGATGCGGACCGCATTCACCGGTGGCTAGAAGCAAACTCGACGTTTACTCGTATCGTTCGACTCGGCCCTGACGAGGATGCTGTTCCGCCTAATGAGCACAATTTTGGTCGAATGCTTTTTGCATGTGTGCGCTAGAGATATCGACCTGAAACCGAGCCTAACGGATCGGCTTCCAGGTCACCATCCGCTCCCCGCGGACATAACGCAGAATCGCGATCAGGGCAGCCAGGTTCGTCAGGAAAAAATAATAGGGCTTCCCAAATATCCCCAATTCCCGGTGCGTTCCGTGCAGGACGAATCCAATTCCTCCCGCGGCAAGCACGGCGGACTGTCCGAACAGCAAGATGAAGTAAAGGGAATACGGTGCTTCGCGAATGAGAAGCACGTTGGACGCGAAAGCGCCCATCCAGAAAAGGGGGGACGCATAGCGAAGTGCCTTGTGTGACCATAGCTGCCACGCGAACACTCCGAACTTGAGCGGATTGAGGAAGCGACGTTCCCGCACGAGAGCTCCTGACTGCCCTTGTCCAACGTGGCTTCAAAGCAAGCGGCGTCTGAGGCCAGCACGGTGCGTAAATCCTGTTCACGCATCTTCATCGCCACAACGAAGTCGCTGATGAGGGCCGGGTCGATCGGGCGGTACGCGCTTTTGCGCACCGCATACAAGCATCCGCTCACGCCAATCAATGACCCGAGTGCGCTCTCCGCGGCGCGAAGCCCCAATTCATAGCTCCAATATGTTCGGCCGCCGCGCCCCGTCGGGCTATTCGAGTCGCTGATATAGGCGAGGCAACCGGCTACGCACCCCACCTTCGGGTCCGCAAAGCTCCCTACCAAGTGCCTCAACGCATCCGGATCCACGCGGGTCGTCGCATCCGTGAACATCAGAAACTCGCCCGACGCCGCCGCGGCGGCGGCATTCTGGCATGCAGTCTTTCCAAGTCGTCCTTCAACACGAAGTACGCGTACGCGGTGAGGATCATATGTTGCCGCGATTTGCTCAGTCGCATCGGACGATGCATCCGAAGCAACTAGGACATCCAAGCGCTCCGACGGGTAGTTGAGCTCGGCAAGATTGTCCAGTTTTGCTCGAATGGATGTCTCTTCGTTGTAGGCAGTCACGACTACCGTGACCGTGGGCTGCCGGTCATCGCGCACAAGAGCCTTGCCGAAGCCAGCCGCCAACGCTCTGATCACCACTGGATAGAGAACGTAGACGTACACTAGAATGCCGCAGCACACCCAGAAAGCGAAGCGGATCAATGGAACCATGGACATTTGCATGCTCACATTACCGTGGCGGGGACCGAATTGGCCATCCGGGATCTGCTCTCAATAACCTATGACAATCCAAGCGATAAGCGCCGCCTGATGATGCGAGCTAACTCTCGCAGTCCGCAAATCTCGGCCTCGAAGCTGATGTCGCTGACCGCTTCGCTGTCCAGGTACCGTCTCAATTGCAATATATCTACCTTCCTTCCATTAAACCCGGGCTCGCAAGTCGTGGCCGACGCAATTCCCAGTCGTCGCAGCCACTCAAGATGCCGCGGACTATATTCGCCGCTCGGATAACAAAAGTGGTGCTTTTCAACACCGAGGATCGCGGCGAGAGCGCTTTGGTTACGCACGATTTCATCTTGCGTCTGCTCGAAACTCCCCGCAGGAAGTCGATGCGTGTGCGTGTGAAGCTCGATGTCGAACCCCCGGCGATGTATGGCTTCGATTTCGCTCCGGTCCATCAACCGGAACCTGCCGCCCGCGAGAATCTCGTCCAAATCGAATCCGAGAGCCGCCGAGATGGGCACGAGCAGTCGCTGCCTATCGCTCAAAGCGGGAAATGCACGTTCCACCGCCTCGACGATCGAGCGGCGAAGGGCGGCGAGGTCTTGTTCGAGACTGTACGAACCGTCAATTGCCTGGTGGAGCCCTTCGATCTTCAGCGTGCTCCGCGACGTCCGGCAAAGCATGTAGTACAGCACCACGTTGAAGACCTCGGTGCCCGCCTCCAAGTGTTCGGTAGTGACGTATATGCACGCGGGAAAGCGTAATGCCTCGAGAACCGGGGTAGCGATGCTGAGGTTGGAAGCCCACCCGTCATCCAATGTAATGACCGTCTCAGCGCTACAGATCTTGCCCGCTTTGAGTCTGTTCAACGCTTCGTCGAGCGCAATGACCGGGATGCGGCGCTTTTTGAGGATTTCCATACGGCGCACGAAGGTCTCCCTGCGCATGAATACGTGGGGCATCACTTCATGCTCATCTACGATGGAGAATCCGTGATAACAGAGGATTCGCAGACGTCTCCGCGTTAGAAACTGGGCCAGAGCAAACACGCCGAGAAGACGAGCGCAGTAAAACGCTGCCAATCGAGAGCGGTTCTTGAATTTATCGCTGAGTCGCATGCCGCTGCACCACGTCCTCGATTGTTTTGCTTAGCCGCTCCCCTAGCCGCCGAAACGAATAATTCCTCTCGACAAGCTGCCGGGCGGCGGTCCCGATGCCCACTCGCTCGCGTTCATTCTCGAATAGACGGCATATTTGATTGGCGAATTCCTCTGGAGTGCTGGCGAGCACTACGTCTCTTCCGGCGGTTACCTCGATCCCTTCGCAGGCGATTGGATGCGCCACCACGCATTTCTGCATCGCGAATGCATCGAGAATCTTCAACTTGGTGCCACCGCCATCCCGTATAGGGCAGACAAACACTGCCGCCGAGTCGATCAGAGGGCGTACGTCCGGCAGGTAGCCATGTACCGTGACACCCGGCAGCGAACGCGCCAGCCGTATCAGATCTTCAGGAGGGTTACTGCCCGCTATGTCCATGGTCGCGTTCGGTACGCGTATTCTCAGTGGAGGCCAGATTTCGCGGAGAAAAAACTGCATGGCGTCGATGTTCGGGTACCAATTCATCGTGCCGACGAAGACCGCCGAGTTCGGTCGGGTGCCGGCAAGCTTCGCGCTGAAAAAGTCGCAGTCGGCGCCGTTCGGAATCGTCACAACCGTCGCGCCCCTGACGATTCGGCGAAGCCTCTCGGTGTCGAGTTCGGAGCACGTGATGTGCGCGGCGTAAGACGGGGCGATGCGCCGCTCGAGCACCTCGAGTCGGCGTGCTTCAAGTCGAAAGTATGCGCGGGCAGCCGCGTTCGTCGCGTTGTCCGCGCGACGCATCATCATGTGCGACTCGATGTTGTGATGGGTGAGAATCGCGGGAACGCGAATGCTCAAATCTCGATACGGCGCAAGACCGATCGTATCGAAGTGGACGAGATCATAGCGGTTGCGCGATATTTCATCGGCGATGGCGCGCCCGGCCGAGGCGCTTACCAGCCAGGTGGCCGTATATGTCTTGCCGCTCAGCAGCGCGTTGAGCGCCGTCATATGTTTGCCCCACCGAAGCCTCATGCGATCGATCGGAAGGAACGTAACCTTGCGGCAGAAGCTGCCTAGCGCACGTTTCGACTCTTCGATACCCTCGTCCAGGCTCGGGAAATGTGTCCTTATCCACGGCTCCTGCACGAACGAGATCAGGTCCACTTCGTGGTGTCGCCCAACTTCGCGCAACAGATTATACGTACGTGATAGGAAGCCGGCTTTGGGTGGATACGGAATGGCGTGCGTTAGCCATAGGAGATTCATCTGGCCGGATTCCTCGGATCGAAATGCGAAGCGCGGCAGTACCGCGTTTAGGGGATTTCGGTATACTCTGCCCGTTCGATGAGCATAGCAAATGCCGCCATCGCGTACGGGACCTACGGCGCGAAAAGTGGCCGCGGCCGTCTTAAAGGGGCCGTCGCAAGGTTCTACCTCTACGCTCGCATAGCCCCGATCGAGGGTTGGGGCCGAATCGTTCCACGATAAGGTAAAAGGCGGTTGCGCGGATGTGTGGTATAGCAGGTGTATTCGCTCCAGGACGCCGCCTCGGCGTCGATGCGCTGAATGCAATGCTTTCCTCGATGACTCACCGCGGCCCGGACGATTCTGGGGTGCAGGCGCTCGCCGGCGCGCAGCTGTTGTTCGGCCACTTACGCCTTTCGATCATCGATCTCTCGCCGCTGGGTCACCAGCCCATGACCCTTGCCGACCGTAAAGTCTGGATCATTTACAACGGCGAGGTATATAACTTTCGCGAGATCCGCGCGGAACTCGAGACGCACGGCTGGCGCTTCCGCAGCGACTCCGATACCGAGGTCGTCCTGACGGCATACTGCCAATGGGGGCTCGACGCAGTCGACCGCTTCCGCGGCATGTTCGCCTTCGCACTATGGGACGAAGCCAAGGGCGAGCTGCATTTGTGCCGGGATCGCTTTGGCGTCAAGCCGCTGTACTACTCGATCCGAAACGGCACTCTGGCGTTCGCCTCTGAACTGAAGGCCCTTAATCTGGCGGGCCATACCGACCGAGGAATCGATCCCATATCGGCCTTGGAATATCTGCAGTACGGCTACGTCTCCGCTCCGCACAGCATTCTTGCCGACGTGAAGACCGTCCGACCAGGCACGATATGCTCGCTCGACAGATCTCTTCGCGTGCGGGAACGCGAATACTGGAGCGCGCGGGAATTATTCGACGGGCATGCGGCTGAGTCTCTCAGGCAAGAGCTGCGGGAGTTGCCCGATGAGAAGCTGCTCGATCGGGTAGAAGGTAGCCTGCAGAAGGCTTTCGAGTACCGCATGGTCGCCGATGTCCCCGTCGGTGTCTTCCTGAGCGGCGGAATCGACTCCTCGTTGGTCGCGGCACTGCTGGCCCGACGATCGGGCCTGCGCTTGCGGACGTTCACGATTGGGTACGGAGCCTCGGAGTTCGACGAGACCCGCTACGCCCGAACCGTGGCGGAAAGCTTGGGGACGGAGCACGTCGAATACATCGTGTCTCACCAAGCGGCGCTCGATCTGGTCGCGGAGATCCCGAGCATTGCCGACGAGCCGATCGGCGACAGTTCACTGATTCCAACGCTGATGGTATCGCGCCTCGCCCGGCAGCACGTGAAAGTCGCATTGTCCGCCGACGGAGCCGATGAGCTATTCGGAGGTTACGCGCGCTATGCGTATTGCGGCGATTTCCTCGACCGTTCGTCCCTGGTGAAGGCGCTGTATCGCCTGTCAGCGAACGTCATCGAACAGCTGCCGCCGGCGCTGATCAGCACGGCCTATTCCATCTCGCGCGCGGGCGGACCGAAGTTTGCGGCGATCAACGACAAGTTGCGCAAATTCGTGCGCATGACGCGCGCGCAGGAGCCTTTCGACGCGTATCAGGCTGCCATTTCCGAATGGTCCGCCGAGGATGCGTCACGCCTCCTGATGCGATCACCGACGGAGGGGACGGGCGGACGTGCCGCCTTCGATGCCGTCGTCGGTACAGGCGCGCGCGACCGATTCATGCACTTCGACATGACACGGTACATGCCTGGCGATCTGCTCACCAAGGTGGACCGCGCATCGATGTTCGTTCGTGGAAAATGCGGCAGCGACAGAACAAATACGTATTGAGGCGGCTGTTGCAGCGTCACTTTCCCCCTTCGCTGTTCGATCGGCCAAAACAGGGTTTTTCAGCGCCAATCGGAGAATGGTTGCGCGGGCCATTGCGAGAGATGTTCGTGCAGGAACTGGCGCCTGCGCGGGTGCGGGAGGCTGGAATTCTCGACCCTGCCGCCGTTCAGCAAGCGGCCGCCGAGTTTCTCGGGTCGCAGAACCGCAGCGTCTCGCCCGCCGGCGCGTGGATACTCCTCCAGTTGCAGCAGTGGGCCGGCCGCTGGCTGCGGATGGCGCCCGCGCGAACTACCGGTAAACTAGCCGACGCGAACGATGTATCAAGTGTGACTATCGACTCCGCATGACCAAGAATGTAGTTCTGCTGGGCGACAAAACCCTCAGCCTGATTGCGCGACACCTCAATTCGCAGCTCCGTGAAGCCGGTTCGACTTGGAATGCAGTCGACGCGGGTTACGATACCTGGCTGGTGGCGCCGCTCGACCAGAACGGCGTCCTGTTCGCGCCGGACACGGCGGCGTGGGCGTTCGTGCTGTCGCCTCGAGTGCTGGAAAACGTGCCGGACATCGCGATCCGGCTCGATGCGACGCTGGAACGTCTGGCGAACTTCAAGACTCCGCCAACAGTACTGTTCTCGACACTCTTCGCCGACCCTGTTGCTGCGATGCCGCTGTCCAACAATATTGAGAGACACGCTCTGGCAGGGAAGCTGAATGAGCGCCTTCTTGAGTTCCGCGAAGGTCATCCGTGGTTTCACGTGGTAGACCATCTGAGTTTGGTCCTGCAGCACGGCGTCGGCACCCTATACGACGCCCGGTACGAAGCGACCGCACAGCTCTACTTCTCGCCCAATGGAAGCCGCCTCTTGAGCGGTCTTTGGTTCCGCGTGCTGTGCTCTCTGGAACGCCCGCAGAAGAAGGTCTGCGCCGTCGACTTGGATAACACCCTGTGGGGCGGAATCCTGGGAGAAGATGGGCCGGATGGACTGCAAATGGCGGACTCTGGAATCGGCTCGGCTTATCGACGATTTCAACGCAGTCTTCTCGATCTGCGGCGCAACGGGATACTGTTGACCGTCTGCTCGAAGAACAATCCCGACGAAGCCATGGCGATCCTGCAATCTCACCCGGACTGTCTGCTCAGGCCGAACGATTTCAGAAACTGGGCCTGGGACTGGACTCCTTCGTATTCATCGATGATTCGCCCGTAGAGCGCGGAGAGGTGTCCCGGGCTTTGCCGTCAGTGGACGTACTCGACTCTTCGGGCGATCCCATGCGACTCGTGGGCGTGCTGAGTCAGTATGCGGGATTCGATAGCTTGCGGCAGACTGACGAAGACCGAAAGCGCGCCGACTCCTATCTCCAGGAGGCGCAGCGCAGCGAGATAAAGGCAAGCGCCGCATCGGCGGAGGATTTCTACCGCTCGCTTGGACTGCAGCTCCGCATTTTTTCGGCGCGCGGCGAGCAATCGGGACGGCTTCATCAGCTGCTGATGAAGACCAACCAATTCAATTTGACTGCGGAGCGAATTTCCGCGGAAGAATTCCGCGAGTTGCTCGGCGATCCCCACTACATGGTGGTTGGGCTGCGGGTTGCCGATCGCTTCGGCGATAACGGTATAACCGGACTGGCAATCGTGGACAGGCGGCGTCCGGAGGTGTGGAGAGTGCGCAACTTTCTGCTCAGCTGCAGAGTGCTGGGGCGCACGGTGGAAGGCGCGTTCCTGTCCTGGCTCATCGGACGTGCCGCCAAGTCGCGCGCAGAGACGGTTGAGCTTGGTTTTCTGGCGACGGAGCGAAACCAGGTTGCATATGGGTTTCTCGAGGGCTCCGGAGGTAAGCGCTCCGACGCGGGGGATATCTGGACATTCGACGTCAATCGGGCCGAAGTGCTGCCCCCGCACTTCGTGCAGATCGACGATGATCAGGTCCGCTGAATGAGGCGAGCTGCCGTGAAGGAATACCGATGGTCGTTGACCCAGTAAAGTTTCGCAACTGCGTGACAAGGGCCTTGAATCTGCGCCCGGAGGAATACCGTCCTGAATTGCGGATTGGCGACGTCGATCAATGGGATTCCGTCGCACACTTGGATCTCATGTCTGAGGTGGAACGGGAGTTTGGAGTCCGGTTCGACCTTGACCAGATGACGACGCTCACATCGCTTCCCGAATTGGTGAATTGGCTGGAAAAAGCACAATGACCGCACGCATCTCGTGGCCTGGCGGTAAGCAATTTGCGTTTTCGGTGTTTGACGACACCGATCTGACGACTCCGGGGAATTTCGAAGCGGTCTATGATCTTTTGGGCTCACTTGGAATGCGAACGACCAAGTCGGTCTGGCCCGCGACGGGCGCCAGCCTGCAGCCGCGCAGTGCCCACGGGTCGACCTGCGACGATCCCGAGTACCTGCGCACAGTGCTGCAGCTTCAGAAGGCGGGATTTGAGATCGGATATCACAACTCCTACTTCGAGGGTCTACCGCGGGAGCTCATACAGCAGGCGCTGGAGCGGTTCAAAGTTCTCTTCGGCACCTACCCGATGAGCATGGCTAACCATGCGGAATCGAGCGAGGGTATCTATTGGGGGTACGACCGGCTTTCGGGTGTGGCCAAGGCCCTCTATCGCCTCATGCTACGCCGCTTCGGCGCCAATCCGCATCAGGGTCACATTGTCGAGTCGCCCCATTTCTGGGGAGATTTGTGTCGAGAGCACATTCGCTACGTCCGGAACTTCGTCTTCGGGGAAATTGATACGCTGGCGGTGTGCCCGGAGATGCCGTACCACGATCCTCGCCGCCCGCTCGTTCAGGCCTGGTTCGCCGCCTCCAACGGCCAGCTACTGTCGAGCTGCCTCCAACTGCTGACGGAGCGCAATCAAGACCGGCTCGAGCAATCCGGCGGTGCCTGCATCGTCTACACGCACTTCGGCTCCGGATTCGAGCAT
>WNFQ01003598.1_pt1 | contig 11288 bp, 9 predicted proteins | sample 5400171 | NCBI WGS metagenome assembly WNFQ01 (sample SAMN13153356, study PRJNA577476) | soil metagenome | isolation source: 20 cm soil under Madrone tree | place: USA:California | collected 2016-06-14 | reverse complement strand
CTGGCTAGGTCGGAACAATCCATCGAGAATCTGAAGCGGCTGCAAGCGCAGATTGTGCAATCGGAGAAGCTCGTTTCTCTGGGCCAGCTTGCCGCCGGCGCGGCGCACGAAATCAACAATCCGCTCGCGGCGATCCTTGGTTTCTCCGACCTGCTCGCGGACGATCCCACGGTTCCTGATAAAGCGCGCGCGACCGCCTCAAAAATCCGCGACCAGGCGCGGCGCACGAAAACTTTGGTGGGCAATCTCTTGAGCTTCGCTCGCCAGGTACCAGCTGAGCGCACGCTCCTCGATATCAACACCGTGGTGAACAATGCCGTTCAGCTTCGCGCGCTCGACCTGCGGTCCGGGATAACACGCGTCGAGTTGCAGCTCGAGTCCGTCCTCCCGGGCGTTCGCGGAGACGGAAATCAGTTGATGCAGGTTTTCTTCAACATCATCAGCAACGCCTTGGAAGCCATGGAAGCCGCCAAAGGTGGTGTCCTTACAATCAAGACAATCCGTGATCGCGGCAACGTCGTCATCCTTTTCTCCGACACCGGTCCCGGCCTCAAAGACCCGCAACGCGTTTTCGATCCTTTCTATACGACCAAGCCGGTCGGCAAGGGCACCGGTCTGGGGCTCAGCATTTGCTACGGCATCGTTCAGGAGCATGGTGGAAAGATTCTTTCCTACAACCGCCAGGAAGGTGGAGCCGTCTTCCGTGTGGAGCTTCCCGCGATTCTGGCAGCCCTGCCTGCAAAGGAATTGCAGCTCAGTACCACGTCCGCCAATCCCCAGAAACCCTCCTGACTTCCTCCCAGCGCCCTCACTTCCATCTGCGCTTTGTCCAAGGATTCACACAACTCATGCTAGAGTTTTGCATTCGACTCCCGTCGCCGGAAGGGGTTCGCGATGCCGGAAGTGGCCATCCAGACGCAAAAGCTGACCAGAAAATTCGGCGACCTGACCGCCGTCGACGGCATCGATCTGCAAGTGGCTGCGGGACAATTCTTCGGATTCCTGGGCCCGAACGGTGCTGGAAAATCCACAACCATCAAAATTCTGACGGGCTTGCTTGCACCGACTTCCGGCAGCATGCAGCTCCTCGGTGTGGACTTTGCCGCGAATCCCGTCGAAGTAAAACGCCAGATCGGCGTTGTTCCGGAGGGCATGGGCCTTTTCGAGCGCTTGACGGGTTCGGAGTATCTCAAGTTTGTCGGCCGCATGTACGGTCTTGACCGCCTGACGACCCAGCGCCGCTCCGAGGAGTTGCTCGATTTCATGCAGCTTGCCGACCGCCCCAAGACCATGATTGCGGACTATTCTCACGGAATGCAGAAGAAGCTTGCTCTCGCAGCCGCTGTGATTCACGGACCGCGCATTCTGTTTCTCGACGAACCTTTCGAAGGTGTGGATGCTCTCGCGGCAGGCGCGCTGAAGGCGTTGCTGGCGCGCATGACTGAACGCGGCACTACCATCTTCCTGACGTCCCACGTCCTGGAAATTGTCGAACGTCTGTGCAGCCACGTGGCCATCATTCATAAAGGCCGCCTTGTCGCGCAGGGTTCCTTGGAAGAATTGCGCGCGGGAATTTCGGGCGAAGCTGGTACCAAGACCACGCTGGAGCAAATTTTCCTATCGATCGTCGGCCAGGACGGCACAGAACGCCCGCAGCTCGAGGAGCTTTCGTGGCTGATGTAACGCAATCCATTAGCCTTCTTGAGCAGATCCGTCTGGTTTCCGCGCTTCGCTGGCGAATATTGCGCAACAGCATGCGCAAGAAAAATAATCGCCTCGACCTGATCGGAATGATCTTCACCGGTGTCTTCGGCGGCATTCTGGTGCTCGGATTGAGTTTTGCCTTTTACGCCGGCGCGTATGCCTTTCTTTCTCAAGGGCGTCTCGAGTGGATGGCGTTGCTGTTCTGGGGCATTTTTGTTTTCTGGCAGGTTTTCCCTATTTTTGTTGCCGGGTTTGGCGCGAATTTCGAATTCCGCACATTGCTGCGCTTTCCACTAAGTCTCCGCGCGTTCTACATCATCGGGTTGGCGTATGGATTCGCCGATTTCTCGGCGATGGCTTCCGTCTGCTGGTTGCTGGCTATGACCGCCGGAGCCACGGCCGCCAAGCCGGGGCTGCTCCCGGCCATGCTGCTGGTCGTTGGTGCCTTCATGCTGCTCAATGTAACGATTGAGCGGCTGATTGGTTCCTGGCTGGAGCGCTTGCTCTCACGGCGGCGGACTCGGGAACTTTTCCTCGGGCTATTTATTCTCTCCATGATTTCGCTGAATTTTATTACCCCCCTGATGCAGCGCTACGGGGCGTCGGCCAGGCCGGCATTCCTGCGGCTTTTGCCATATTTCGCATGGCTTCCCCCTTCGCTCGCGAGCAGCTCCCTTGCCGCCGTAACTCGCCTCGCACCTGCGGGATTTTTCCTGAATTTCGTTATTCTTTTGCTTTACCTGGTCTTGTTCAGCGCTCTTTTGTGGCGCCGCTTTGCCGCGCAATATCGTGGTGAAGAGCTTAGTGAAACCGCCGCGCCGGCCCGTGCCACTGTCCGTCCTATCGCGGCGATAGACGATGGCCCCGATCGCTTGAGTTTGCTTTCGCCTCAGGTAGCGGCGATCGTGCGCAAGGAATTCTGCTATCTCACTCGCAACGGTTTTGCATACCTCACGCTGCTCATGCCCCCGCTACTGATCCTGATCTTCAGTATGAATTTTGCCGGGAGGCATCCCACGGTGGGTGGCAGGGGCGTCTCCGCGGAGATGTTTTTCCCTGGGATGATGGCCTACCTCATCCTGATTCTGATGGCCCCGGCTTACAACAGCTTTGCCTTCGAAGGCCGTGGCATCCAGACTTACTTCACGGCCCCGCTGCGCTTTCGCGAAGTATTCCTTGGGAAGAATCTGATGCTGGTCTCGGTGCTTTCGGTGGAAATCGCGCTTTCTTTGGCGATGCTCGCGTGGCGCGTTGGTCTGCCATCCGCGCACACGCTCGTGGCCACTTGCGCTGCCATCATTTTCACTATCATAGGTCAGCTGACCATCGCCAACTGGTCCTCGCTAACGTTTCCACGCAAAATGGAATTTGGCCAGATGCGCGGCCAGCGTCAATCCGGCATGGCGGTGCTGGTTGCCTTTGGCTCGCAAATTTTAATGGGTGGCATCTCCGCGGTGATTCTTTTCACTGGCAATTGGACTGGCAACCCTTGGCTGCCGGCCGAAGCTTTCGCTTTTCTCGCGGCAGCCGCGGTCAGTGGTTATTTCGCATCCTTGGACGCATTAACCCAGCTCGCCGAAAAAAAGAAAGAAGTCTTGATCGAAGCACTCTGCCGTTAAATTTACCGTCTTTTTTCTTTTCGTTTTCGGTGGATCTGACAATCTAAGTTTGGTTTCTTAGGAATTCCGCGTAGCGCGCGGCTATCGCGGGCCATGAAAAATATTGCCGCTGTGCCACCCAGCTGCGTTGCGCCAGCCAAGCGCGGTAGTGCTCGTCTTCCAAAACACGGACCAGCACGTCCCCCAGGTCACCTTTCCTCTGTGGTGAAAAAAACGCCAATCCCGCTTCCGTGATCGGCGCTGCTGTTTCCGGCCCCTCGAACGCGATCACTGGCAACCCGCAAGCAATCCCCGCGATTGCGCTGCTTCGCCGCGTGGAGATTGGCCCGCGCACAAAGAGCAAGACGTCCGAAACGGAGAGACTCCGCACTACCGCTGCTCCCGGTAGAACTCCCATCACGTGAAGTTCAACCGCGCTGTCAAGAAAACGCTGTTTCAGCTCCGTCTCCGCTTCTTGCGCATGGCGTCCCAGAACAATTAGCCGCAAATTCCCGACGCGCGAAGCAGCAAATCGGACCGCCTCGACGATACTTGCAATTTCCCATCGTCCTGATTTTCCTCCGGTTATACTGAACACCGCGACGCTCAATTTTCCGCCCGTCGAAATGCCTTTTCTCGAGTTGGCTTCGCTGGCGGTGGGCAAATTTGCTCCGACAGGAATGAAGCAGCTCTTGCCAAGCGGGTTCCTGATCCAGGAAATTCTTTCCATGGGAACCGTGAAAATAGCGCAGTCGGAAAGATGCAGCGCCTTGACCATGGCATGCAATTGCGCACCGCGGCGCAATCGGTCAATCACTCGCGTACCACCGTAGGGTTCGACGTCGTGAAAAACGATGCCCACCCGCACACCAGCGGCTTTGAGGGTTTTGAGAACCCCGGGAAATCGCAGCGGAAAACCGCGCGCCGACCAAGCCAGCGCCGTGTATTGCACCAAAACCCACGCTCCGCGCCAGCCTTTTGCCCGGCGTCGAAGCCCGCTTGCCGCGCGACTCCACCCTTTTTGGGGCCACGTGACTCGCTCAACGGTCAGTTCAAAATCTTCCGCCACCAGAGCTTCGCCAAGGTACCGGCAATACTCTTCGACCGCGTCGGTGGGCGCGTCGGGCCGTCCGAGGAGCGCGATGACGCGCTGCCCGCTCATTTCCAATTGCTCATTTTTCGACGAGGTAGCTTCCGATGGCCAGCGCATCCATACCCGAACTGAAAAATGTTCGTATTGCATCCGTCGGCGTGTGCACGATGGCTTCGCCGCGCAGATTGAACGACGTGTTCATAATGACGGGCACGCCGGTGCGCTTTCCGAATTCATCGATCAGCCGCCAATAGAGCGGATTGATCTCTTTTTCGACCGTCTGCGGCCGCGCGCTGCCGTCCACGTGCGTGACGGAAGGAATTACGCTGCGTTTTTCCGGCCGCACTTGCGCCGTCAATATCATAAACGGCGAATCCGTTGCGCTCTCCAGGTATTCGCCTGCCGCTTCCTTCTTAAACGAAGGCGCAAATGGCCGCCACCACTCCCGGAATTTCACCGCATTATTCACCTTGGCGTTCATTTCCGGATCGCGCGGATCAGCGAGAATCGATCGGCTCCCCAGCGCGCGCGGGCCAAATTCCATGCGTCCTTGATACCATCCCAGTATTTTCCCTTGCGAAAGCAGTTCCGCCGCGGTTGACGCTGCGTCCGGCACCTTCGTGTAGCGTAATTTGTACGTTCGCAGAGCGCTTTCGATCGCCTCGTCGTCAAAACTCGGGCCCCAATACGCGTGCCGCATCGGCTTGTTTGGCAACTTCCCGTTGCCGTCGAGATACGGAGCAAGCGCCGCGCCAAGCGCCACTCCATCATCCGAAGCTGCAGGCTGTACAAACATTTTCCCAACAAGGCCGGAAGCTGCAATTTTCCCATTGGCTTTCGAATTCAACGCCACGCCACCAGCAAGGCAAACGTCGCGGCATCGTGTTTTCTCGGTGGCCATCCGCACTACGTTCATCACTGCTATTTCGCAAGCGTCCTGCACGGCATAAGCAATGTCCTTGTGCCGGTCATCGATGTCGCTCTCTGGAACGCGTGCCGGTCCCAGGCACGCCGCCATGCCAGCAAACGGTGTCGCGCCGTTGGCAATTAATTGCTTCGTGTGAACGCGATACGGCACTGCCTTGACATCGATAAAGTGGGACAAATCCGCGCCTGGATTCCCATAAGGGGCCAGCCCCATCACCTTCCACTCATCGCTGTTGCGCTGAAAGCCCAGAAACTCCGTGAATTCGCTGTAGAAATATCCCACCGAATCGGGAAACGGAATCATCAGAACCGGGTCGAGCCTGCCTTTGTGCCCGTGCCAGATCGTCGTCGCTTCCCACGCGCCACGGCCGTCCATTACCACAACGGCGGCTTCGTCAAACCCCGAATACGCGTACGCGCTGATGGCGTGGGCCAGGTGATGATCGACAAACCGCACTTTCGCTTTTGTTGGCCCGAAGTGCTGCGCGAATTTCTTCGCCCCGCTTTCCTGATGCCACATGCTCAGGAAGTGCAGCGTCGAATTCAACGCGTTTAGATACGTCAGCGGCATCTTCCCGGTGGCGTAACACTTCAAATCGTGCCGAAAGACCGGCACCGCCGTCTGCCAGCCGAAGCACACTTCGTCCAACTGTTCTGCTCTCACTTTCGCAAAATCCAGACATGCTCGAATGGCGTTTTTCGGAAACCCGGCATCGTGCTTCAGCCGGCTGATGCGCTCTTCCGCCACGGCAAACAACAATTCGCCATCGCGCACAATGCACGCCGAAGAATCATGCATCTGCGAATAATTAATCCCTACGGTTAACATTCGTCGTCAATCGCTTCCAGAAAGCCCTGACACGTGCGGCAACTCGCCGCCCCACAGTCGCTGCCTGAAAAGCATGATAGCGTGGCGCGCGTGGGGAGTCGAATACTCGCCCGGTTATTCTAGGAACTTGATTTGCTAGCATACTTTCCAGGTAACAGTGTGCCGTTTTTTTGGAGTGCTGCGGCTTCTCTGCCGCATCTCTGATTCTCGACGTGGCAAATCTCGCTCAGGTCATTGGGACTCACCGACTTTGAGCCCCCTCCTAGTGGTGGCTGGCAAAATCTATTTTCGTTAAGTTCTTTAGTTAGAAGCAGCACTTACAAAAATGCGTCCAAAATGCGTCCTTAACTACTTTCAAAATCAACACTTATGAGGCACCCCGTAAGTGTTGATTCTAAACCACTTACGAGAGCACTAAGTCCTTTAGATGCAGCACTTATGAAAAACAGGGGAGGGGACCAGTTATTGCTAACTAGGCTGCCGACCTTGGCAGCCAGCCTGAACGAACCTAGCCGCGTAGGGTTTTCTGGGCAACGCAATCAGAGTTGTAAGCCGCTCAGCCCCGCGTTGCATCCGCGGCAAGGACGCGCCGATAGAGTTCTTCAAGTTGTCTTGCGGCCCGTTCCCACGTATAGCGCTTCATCGTTTCGCGCGCTGTCTCTCCCAGTTTTTTGCGCAATGCAACCGAGTTTGCCAGACGTTCGACACTTCTTATGATCGCCATGCAATCTGCCGGCAATATCAATAGTCCGTTGCGTTCGTTCTCCACAACATCCGGCATCCCGCATGTCTCCGTCGTGATCACAGGCATTCCGGTCGCCATCGCTTCAAGCAATACGGACGGCAATCCCTCCATCAAAGAGGGAAAGAGAAAAACGTCGTGCTCGGCATAGAGTTCTTGCATGCGCTCAGCCGCGACCACGGGGCGAACGATGATTCGGCTTGTCAAGTCTGCTCCAAAAAACCGTTGGATCTCTTCCGGCAAAACACCGCAGCCTGCAAAAGTCATAGTTAATCCGGGGAGACGCGCTGTCAAGTTTCGCAATGCATCCCGAATATAAAAGATGCCGCGCTGATCAAGCCATGTGCCGGCATAGAGCAGCCGTAATCCGTCCCCGTCGCGATATTCTCGTGGAATAAAAAATCGCGGCTCCACGCCGTTGGGAATGTACGCGACGCGATCGGAATCCAAATCATATTTGAGTTGCAACATCGACCACACATCGCGGCTATAGGTGTGCGCGCCGTCCGCCGTGCCAATCGACCATCGAAATCGCGGCTGGTGATACAAACGGTGCCAGAGCCGGTTCCTCAGGGAAAAATTCCAGGCTCGGCCCTTTTTCACTTCACGACTCATTACATGTATGCGGCGTTCTTCGAGTCCATGAAGTGTCATCACATACGGCGGATAGCCTGCCGAGGGATGCCACTGCCGCCGCAATCCATAAGGAAAGCCCGTGGGCGCGTGCAGGTTTACAATCGAAAACATTTTTCGGTTTTTGGCGATGTAGCGGCCCAGCCGAAGCGAAAAAATGAGTTCATTCCACCGTGGCGAGATGCTCCCGGGCTCGACCAGATCTTCCTGAAAAACATACGTCAGGTGATGACCCAACCGCTCAAGCTCGTGGCCAAGGTTGTAAATGATCGTCGCTACACCGCCCTCGCGTCGCTTCGGCACCCCCGAGCCCATCAAAATCTTTAGCGGTCCCTGCGACGAAGGCTTCGGCTCCATTCCTCAGGGCCTCGTCGTCCGGTAGCGATCAACGTGCGCGGGTTTCAGAAAAGGGAGCCATTTCTCCCGGGCTTTTCGGTAAATACCATTCTGGGCAAAGCGCTGCCGCAGGGAATAGTAAAGGCGCGAGGTCATAAAACATGCTGGAATCAGTGACAGCACTTTGAACATCCAGTGTGTAGTCGAAGCATTTTCATGGGCGATTCGGTAGTTCCTCAGCTCCACTGGTATGGTCTCCCACGGCAACCCTCTGTCTATCGACAACCGGACCAGATCTGCCTCGGTTTCAACCGACTCGACGACGATGCTCGCAATCGGGCCTTCTACCCGGTGTTCCGCCAGTTTTGTTTTGAGAGACTCCGCCAACGCGTCGAGTACCGCTTGCTTCCTGCGCAGTGCCTGTGCACTCCCGTTGGATACCTGAAACGCGTTCGATTCGTGCAAACGATAAAACGTCAGCGATTCGCGCAAGATCAATACATCCGAAAACAATCCGGCAAGTGTAAACAAATATTCGTCGGCTTCGATTCGCAGCGCTTCGGGCACCTTGCCGATCTCCCGGAGCACGTCTGAACGTAGGGTCATCCTGCTGGTACCCAGAAAACTCTTCCTCAATCGAAACAAACGGGCCCCCGCCGCGGAATCGATCCGAAACCTGGGAACTTCGCGAAGCAGCTCGGTGTGTTGACGGCCGTCGGAAAACACCTCGGTAATCCCGTGTCCCACCATGCCAATCGAAGTATCACTGGCCAGCGCGCCAACCACGGCCTGCAATTTCCCCGGCGCCCACCAGTCATCGCCGTCCAGGAACGCGACGATTTCGCCCCTGCATTCAGGAATACCGGCATTAAAGGCCGAGGCCTGTCCTCCATTCTCTTTGCGCAGCAGCCGCACGCGCGGCTCGAATTTCTTCACGATTTCCGGTGTGCGATCCGTCGAACCGTCATCGACGACAATGATTTCGCGCTCGGCCTCAGGAAAGTCCTGCTGCAGCACACTAACCATCGCTTGCTCGATGAAGCGCTCGTGGTTGTACGTGTCAATGAGAACGCTGACAAAACTTCGCGCCAAAGTACGGCTCCCTGAAAATCCTCAATCGCGCTTCTGGGCCAGACAATACATATATGTCCCCTTGAACCTGCGCACACGAACGTACGGGAACGCCACCATGGCCAGCGGAAAACAAGCCGCAGACTTGATTCGCCCCATTATCTGCATTACCCGCTGCCGCGTCGTTGGCTTTGCGCGCAAAACCGCCTCCGCTTGTTCGGGCCGCATTTGCATCACGTCGCGGAAACTCCCCGGCGCTTCTCCCACTGCAGTTTGCGACAACCCCGTGCGCAGCGCCATATTAATCATCTGCGCCGTGTGCGCGATTCCAACCGGCTGCTCACGAATGGACAAAACCTCAAAACCCTGCGCGCTCAAGAAATGCTTAAGGGCCGCCGCATTCCATCGCAAAAAATGATTGGGCGGGTAGTCCAGCACGTCCGGTCCGGTCATCCACCTCTCGCGGTTCGGAACGCTCAGCGCGATCGTGCCCTTCGCCTTTAAAACCACACTTACTCTCTGCAAAAACTCCACTGGCGCAGCTTGATGCTCCAACACCTCGAAAAAAGTAACTACGTCGAATTTTTCATCTGCATGTTGCCGGGCAAATTCAGAAACGGTCAGAGGAAAAACCCGTTGCAATCCAACCCGCTCTTTGGCAAAGCGCGCCGCGTTGCGATCGAGCTCAATGCCGGTAACGTCGTAACCCACATCGCGCGCCGCGGTCAGAAAATTCCCGGTGCCACAGCCAATGTCCAAAAGCTCGCCGCCGCGGGGAGCGAGCGGATCAGTCAGGAAATATTTGTGTCCCGGCTCCAGCGGCAGCAGCTTTTCGTCCCGGCCGCCGTACATTTGCTCGTACCATCGCGCGTCGGGCATCTCGCGCGGCTCCCAAAACTGCAGTCCGCAACCGGCGCATCCAAAAAGTTTGTACCTCCCATACTTTTCGCCTGCCGCCTTGCGCGAAGTTGCCCCACACGCCGGGCAGACGGTTCCGGCGGCTTCTTCCGTCAGCGGCCCCCGCTCCGAAGCTGCAGCCGTCCCTGGGTCCATTGCACGTTGCCATGCCATCGATTTGCTTCAGCCCTTGGCGGCGAATGCTTTTTCTTTTTCCGGTGTCAAACTCTGCTCCACGGAAGAAGTAAACACCTGCTTGCGCTTCATCCGCAAATCGTCCCGGAGATGCAGATGATGATAGCCCAGCAAGAGCGCCGCAAACGCACGAATATAGGTGTAAGTCCGGTGTCGCGGCGTCATGATCTCCCTGTACGTCAGCGGAAAATCAAGCAGGTGGCGGAAGTACTTCCACCGGCTCGGCGTTCTCAAAGCAGAACCGTCGCGCTCCTGGCTTTTCACCCATTGCTTCAGGTAGGCGCGCATGTCCGTGGAATTCAGATTCGCTCCATGCATGTCTAGCCAGCTCTGAATTTCACGAAGAAGCGCATCGCGCACAGCCATCCGGTGCCCGATCTGGCTGGATGGGTTTGCTCCATGCAGCCGGTACTTCCCCAAAAATTCTGTCACCGCCGCAACCGGCGCCACAAAAATGATCAGCGCCGTCAGATCAGCATCGCTTGAAACCGCGGTGACTCCGTCGCGGGCAACAATTTCTGCAACGCCTCTTGCCGGAACGCCGGGCACGATGTGCCCACCATCGGATATTGCAGCAGCGCGCGCTTGCTCTCGGTCACGTTCCCGGAAACAGGAATAAAAAACCGTCTTCGGAAAGGTCCTCTGATCTGCTCCACAAGTGTGTACGGTGATACACCATCCCCGCCCCCGGATGGCGCTTGAATTCTTCCTAGACTCGTCCCGACTTCTCCGGAAGCCATATATCGTATGCTTCCAGAAGCGCGATGACTTCGCCGCGCGCATGCTCGAAACCATGATTGAACGCCGAGGCCTGCCCGCCATTCGGCTTTCGTAAATATAGAATCTCACTTCTGTATTGTTGCAATCGCCGGCGTGTGTCGTCGGTTGAACCGTCGTCTAGGACCAAAATCTCCCGCTGCCCAGCTGGAAAGTCCTGTGCCAGCGCGCTCAATACCGCTTCTTCGATGAACTCACCGTAGTTGTAGGTATCAACCAGAACAGTGTAAAAAGGGCTTTCCTTCTTGCCTCTTTCGGCTCATCTCGCCGTGGCTTGCGCTAGCTGCGCGCGTTGCGACGCGATGATCTCTTCGAGAATGGCGTGCAATCCGCGCGTAATTTTCCAGTTCGGATAGTGGTTCCGGAATTTCCCGAGATTCGAGATGTAACAAATATGATCGCCTTTGCGGGCTTCGTCCACGTAGCGCCAATCCAACTTGCGCCCGGTCATCTGCTCGATCTGTTCGATCGCCTCCAGCATTGAAA
>WNFQ01003597.1_pt1 | contig 11288 bp, 7 predicted proteins | sample 5400171 | NCBI WGS metagenome assembly WNFQ01 (sample SAMN13153356, study PRJNA577476) | soil metagenome | isolation source: 20 cm soil under Madrone tree | place: USA:California | collected 2016-06-14 | reverse complement strand
AATTCCGGGCGGATGACGGGCAACCCTGAAGTTATCGGTCAGACTCCAGTTGGGTTTGCCGATCATCGGGAGTTTTCTGTGAGTGGCTCAAATCTAACGCTGTTATGGCCACTTCTGAGAGAAGCGCATCATACCGAATCGCTTTATCCAGGACGAAAGCGATACGGTCCGAGTCTTGTCATCAAGACCACCGCCAGTAAGGTAGCGACAAAGAAGCCCACCAGGGCTGAACCATAGGAACCGGAGCGATCGAACCCTAGCGCCATGAGCCACGGACCTAATGCGCCTGCCAAAACATACGAGGCAAAGGCATATCCATAAATCTCACCAAAGGCGCGGAGACCGAAGTAGCGGCTGACCAGGTAGGCGATGATGTCTACCTCGGTACCCATTCCGAGACCGATCAAGAACACGGCGAGAAAAAGCAGTCCAGACGCGGCCCCTGTTCTCAAGAAAGCGATCCCACAGGCCGCCGCGCCAAATAAGCACATAGCCACACGCGGCGCAAAGAAGCGATCCAACAAGTACCCAGACCCCACTCTGCCAATCAGCAGGGCGCTTCCCAGAAACGAGGTGGCCAAGGCCACGCGGTTCGACGAGACACCTTGGTCACTGAGCAGCGGAACGAGATGGAGCACGCACCCGTGGACACTGACGCCGACTAGAACAATTGCGCCGATCATGAGCAAGAAGGCTCTGCTGTACCTGGCATCCCGCCAGGCCATCCCTTCCTCGCTGTTTTGTTTTTCGACGGCCTGTTGTGCTGTGATTGCGCCCTCTGGCAACAAGCCCATCTCTTCGGGAGATTCCTTCAAAAAAAACGCAACGATCGGTACGGAAATAACTAGGACAAGCAGCCCGATGACCATGAATGTTGAACGCCAACCGAGCATCGCAATGAGTCTCTGGGCGAGAGCGGGCATTAGGATCGCGCCAGAGCCGATTCCAAACATTGTGAGTCCCAGGGCTAAGCCTCGCCGCCCCTGAAGGCTTCGATCACGGTCGCCAGAACCCTCTTATGCCTGCAAGCTGCTAAAAAGCCCGAGGCGCTTCCACCCCTTCCCTGACAAACGAAGCGCCTCGGCATTCCCAAAATCGGTTGAAATGATTCGCAGTCTGACCGCACTATTAATACGCTCACCCGCACAGCTAAACAATTGCAAGCCGACGTGTATGCCCGTAACCTCAAAGTCCTTCTCGGAGATTTACGTCTCGGGTTGCCGGGCTGTCAGACTTATGGGTATTTTGGAATTACAAAGGGCACGATGGCCTTTCTCGCGTGCTCGACCTAAGTGTGGGAGGTCTTTGTCTTTCAATCGAGAAGCCAGAACCTGTGGTCGTTGGAGAAAGGATTCACCTCAATTTTCTCATCCCGGAGGGACAAATTCGAACCGATGCTATCGTGCGACATGTGCGGCCCGAACGCCTGGGCGTAAGATTTATCACAATAAGCGAGGAAGATCGCACCCATTTGACCACACTGATGACACGACTGCGTAATCTTTCTCGACCGCAACCCAAATGTTAGATTTCAGGAACGAGATCATACATACGTATATGTTAAGTGGAATAGGTTTTGGCTGCGGTTTGCCCGCCGACGTTTCCGACATTAGAGCATGGTTTGTCTTGCGCTGGCCACTCCCGTAGTGAAGGCCTGCTTCCGAAAAGACCTTCCTGATTGCGTGATATTGCGCAAACATTTCTTCGTAGTGGCGCAACCGCCCTTAGACCTTTTCCAAAACCGGTTCGATCGGCGCCTCCGTTAAAGCAGCATTACCAAGCTCGGGGCGCATAGAGGTATACGAAGGTACCCGAGGGAGCGCGGCAACCAGGGCTTGCGTGTAAGCGTGTTGTGGTGCGCCAAAGATTTGTGGTGGAGGCCCGCATTCCACAATTTCGCCGCCGTGCAGGATCGCAATCCGATGACAAAGCGTCGCGACAGAAAGCAAATCGTGAGAAATATAGAGGATGCTCGTGCGCAGCTCTCGGTTGAGCTTGGCAAATAAGCGGAGGATTTCCGACTGAGTGATAACGTCTAAGGCGCTTGTGGGCTCGTCGGCAATGAGGAGCGATGGCCGGTGGAGGACGGCCATGGCGATGATGACGCGCTGAGCCTGGCCTACGCTCAACTGAGCAGGCTTGCGACGCAGAAAATCGCCGTCATTCGGGAGACTGACATTCGCGAGCGCGGCACTGATGGCGGCGTCGCACTCTTCTTGAGTGCCGTCCGCGTGAGCGCGCCAGGCTTCGCTAAGTTGCGAGCCGATACGCAAGGCGGGGTTAAGGGCGGACAACGGACTCTGCAGAACGATGCTCATTTCTCGGCCGCGCAGGGAGCGCATTTCTGCCTCGGTTTTTGCGAAAAGGTCCTCGCCCTTGAACAAAAGGCTGCCGCGCGCGGTTCCCCCCTTCAGGTAGAGCAGGCGAAGAATTGCGAGCGACAATGTGCTCTTTCCTGAGCCACTCTGCCCCACGAGACCCAGTATTTCACCCCGTACAAGCTCTATGGCAACGTCGCGGAGTACCCCGCTCTTGTTCCGATATGCAACGGAAAGCCGCAGGGACAGAAGGGGTGCAGCTTGGGTCATTTTTGCGCACCTAATGCCCGATCCGCTCCCAAACGGAAGAGCTCGACGTTCCAGAATGCGTGTGGATCTAAGACGGAAGGAGAGGAACCCATGATCGCCGGGGAAATCGCTGACATGGCGTCTTTGTTCACCAGATAGATGAAGGGCTGCTGCTCGGCGACGATCTGCTGGACGCGGTCCCAGTCGGCTTTGCGTTTCTTATCTGTCGCCGTCGAAGATTGCGCGTGCATCAGTCGATCCAACTCCGCTTCCCAGTCGGTGGCGGGCTTCGCTTGCTTCGGATTCCACTGATGATTCTCCGCTGAACTCAGCCACACATTCATCTGACTGTTCGGGTCGATATCCGTGTTCACCAGTCCGAGTAGGCAAGCCTCATAATCATACGTGCGCGTAATACGCTCGATCAAAGAGGGGAAATCGAGGGTGACCAGGCTTACTTTGATGCCGACTTGTGAGAGATCCTGCGAGATCATGGTGGCCATCTGCTCGCGCGATTTGTTACCGGCGTTAGTGATGATCGTAAACTCAACCCGATTTCCAGAGGAGTCTAGCAGGGCGCCATTTTCGAGGCGGAAACCCGCTTGCGCAAGCAAGCGCAGGGCTCCGGTCGAATCGTACGCAGGAACTGGAAGCGAAGAGTTGAACCAGAACTGGTTAGCGGGCGAAACGGGTCCGAAAGCCGGCTTTGCATGACCACTAAAAACGATCCGGGACAAATCGGCGCGATTGATAGCCATAGAGATAGCTTTGCGAAACTCCGTGGCGCCAAACCACTTCTTTTTGTGTAGCGGCAACGGCGCCGATTGCACCTGGTTGAACCACATCTGCTCCGAGTCCAAGCCGGGGCCAGCATCGTGGACAGCCTCAGGCGTTTCTTTTCGCAAACGCTCGAAATACTCGGCGTCAAGCGCGTTGATCAAATGAATCTCACCGCGGCGGAAGCGCAGCAACTCGATGTCCCGATTGCGCTGAATATCGAGCCGAATGGAATCGAGATAGGGCAGGTTTTTCCCCTCCTTATCTTTCTTCCAGTAGTTTGGATTCCGGCGGAGTAGCAAGGAAGAACCCGGGCTGTAATCTGCAACGTAAAAAGGGCCGAGAACGGCCATCTCTTTCTTCGGCGAGTGCGCAGAGAGAATAGCGACTTGGTCAAAGAGTCGTTCGAGACCGGCGATAGGCGCGGGAAAGCTGACAATAACTGTGTCAGTGGAAGGCGTTTTCACGACGACTTGCCCTTCGCCGGACCGGAAGGAGTCACCCGTAGGTGAGTGGAGCTGAGGATCCATTAGCGCTTTCACGGTATAAGCGACGTCTTCGGAGGTGAACGGGGTGCCGTCCGAAAAATGCAGGCCACTTCGGAGACGGAAGGAGATTGTGCGACCCTGTCCGCTTACTTTCCACGAGAGGGCCAGGGCGGGCTCGAGAGCCTGAGTCTGCCGATTCAATCGGATCAAAACACCGCCGGTGAGATAGCGAACGGCTTCGGAGGCATCCTCCTCCACCAGTAGTGGATTGAACGTCTTCGGTTCGCCGCGGAGACAGAAGTGGAGTTCGCCACCGGACTGATTGGCAGAGTCGGCGCTGACGAAAGATGGGCGGCACAAGACCAAAGTAAGAGTAAGAACAGCGCAAACGCGGCGTATCACTGAGTGACCTCCTCTGACGGAAGAACGAGTTGAAAGCACATGACGACGATGACGAGAAGGACGAGTGGTGCGAGCTTCCAGGGATTTGCCGCGACTGCGGAAAAATCCTCGAAGCCTCGCATCAAGTTTCCCCAGGACGGCATCGGTTCCATCACCCCTAACCCCAAGATGCTCAGATTGGCCTCGGTCAAAATAAATAGTGGGATTGAAATCCAGAATTGCGCGTAGAAAAGCGAACGGAGATTTGGGGCCACATGGCGCAGAAGGAGCCGCGCAGGCTTGCAGCCAGAGGAACGTGCGAGGAGCAAATAATCGGAATCTCTGACGCCGCGCGCCGCAGCGCAGATGACACGAACGGAGGCTTGCCAGCCCAGCAGGCCCATCATCAAGAAGGCGACAGTGACCGAAACTACCGGCGGAACATCGAGTGGTAACAAGGCGCGAACAGTGAGGAGAAGAAATAACCAAGGCAGAGCGAGAGACAGGTCTGTCGCAACAAGCACGATCCGTTCGAACCAGCCGCCAACAAAACCCGCAGCGCTGCCGAGCAATGCGGCGATCAGGGTGGAAAGAAGCGCGGCGGCCGGCGCAAGGAGCAAGGAAACGCGCGTGCCGTAGAGCAAGCGGGACAAGGAATCGCGGCCTAAAGCGTCGGTGCCCAGGGGATGCGCGGTCGAAGGACCAGCGTTGGGGAGCTCGCGAAACTGCTGGGCATACGGAGCAGGCACAAAAATCGTGGCCAGCACAATCACTATTAAGATTATGCACAGAAGGGTGGCCGCGATTTTTTTCAGCGAACTCATTGGGTGTTCCCCGCAAAAGCGCGCCCTGCGATATCGGCGAGCGAATTGGCTGCGAGCATCACCAAAGAGACCGCGAAGGTCAAGTTGACAATGAGGGGCAAATCCCGGTTGAGCGCGGCATTCCAGGCGAGTTGTCCCAGGCCAGGGGAATCGCACAATGCCTCAATGGGAATCGCGGCACCGAAGGCGATGGCGAAGGACACTCCAAGCAAAGCCAAGAGCGGTGGGGCAGCAACTGGCAGGACGTGCCGCAAGAAAATCGCACCAGTGCGTAGACCTCTAGCTCGTGCCGCGAGCACGTGAGGTTGGTCGTACGAACGCATTAGCAAGCTCCGGATGTAACGATGCAACCGCGGGAAGACCACAACGCTTATGGCGCAGAAAACCGGAGTCCGCAACTGAACAGCGAGCATAGCGACCACGGCGGAGGGCAGCGATAGGAGCAAGCTGCTGAAGGCCGTTCCTGAAACTTCGTAGAACGATTGGCGTGGGCCCAGGCGCAGGGATGCTAGCAACCCGGCTATCAGCCATGCAAGGCCGAGGCCACGAATCACCGAATTGCCAGTCACGGGAAGCCGTTGGCGGAGCAACTCACGAACTGGCCGCTTCAGCGAATCGGACTGGCCGAGGTCACCATGGGCGAGCGCCGAGATGTATTGAAAGTAGAACGATGGTAGCCCTTCCTGTAGCGGCTGATTCTTACGCAAGGCTTCAACGCTCTGAGCGCTCCATCGAGGGTCGAGCTCACGTTCTTGAACACCGTAGCCGGGCGCAAACCGAACCAGGCTCGCGCTGAGGAGCGCTCCGCTGATACCCAGACAGACCAAGGCCAGGAGACGACGCGAGACATACCGCAACAGTCTCACGGCCTTTTCGTATTTGGTTACTTTGCTCATTGCAGGCAACGGCATTACAAAGGTTCCGCCATTGCATAGTGCTTTTCTTTGAAGTCGTACATGCTGCGGTCGGCCTCGGAGAGAAGTTCCTCCCCCGAACTGCCATCCTGGGGATAAAAAGAACAACCCACGCTGACGGACACAATAATTTCAGGACATGCCGCGCGACTGGCCTCTTCCACCGCCCGTGACAATCGTTTCTGCATTTCGTCGACGTTGTCCTTTGTCACTTCTTGGAGCACAAAGACGAACTCATCTCCGCCGAGACGCCCTACTTGGTCGTACTCCCGGCAGGAGGATTTGAATCTGGCGGCAATTTCTTGAAGGAGTCTATTGCCCGTGAGGTGTCCAAAGGTGTCGTTCACCTTTTTGAAGCCGTTGAGGTCACATAGCAGCACGGCCAGCGGTGTCTTGGCGCGCCGCACGCGGGACAGCTCCTTTTCAAGATGCAGGCAGATCGATCGGGCATTCGGCAGTCCGGTGAGAAAGTCGGTGCTCGCGGTACTCTGCGCTCTTTCGTATTGAAGAGCATTCTCCACAGAAACGCCGAGTTTCGAGCTTCCCGCGAGCAGCATGCGAAGATGATCTTTTGTGAAGAAGTTCTTTTCGCGATGGTAGAGAGTCAAGACCCCGGCTACGCAGTCGCGACCACGAAGGGGGACACTGAGTGCGGACAATAAAGAGGTTGTGCGCGACGCTCCTGTATGTTGGAGAGTCTCTGCAGCGGGATTGCCGTTCGTGATGGGTTTCTCGTTTCGCGCCACCCAGCCGGATAGGCCCTGCCCCAGGGGAATACGCAAGGACGAAAAGAGATCGAAGTCTATCCCGTGGACATATTCGGGAATCAGCACGCCTTCCTGGCAAACGAAAAACGCGATGGACTCATGGGGAATCATCTGCTTCAGCCGGATCGCAACCACCGACAGGGTTTCCTTTAGGCTAAGAGAGTTACCGAGGGTTTGCGCGAGTTCAAACAGGAGCTGAGCTTCCTGCCGTGCCGAGATGATGGAACTGAGGAACGAGGTGGTACGAATTTCCGCATCATTCGCTACTTCCGCGAAACCGGAGGACGGAGCAGCCGGGCGATCCACTCTCGGAGCAATGTCCAAGCGCCTTCGCTCGGTTTCCATGGTGTTAACCATCCCCTCCAATTCGAGGTAACGGCGTTCCATGATTTCGACGACGCGGGGATCGAAGCTCCTCCCTTTCTCCGCTGTGAGCGCCTTCATGGACTCTTGGGGACTCAGCGCTTGCCGGTAGGGACGCTCTGAGGCCAGAGCATCGAAGCAATCGACGGCTGAAAGGATTCTTGCGCCGACCGGGATAGCTTCTGATTTCAGGCCATGCGGATAACCGGTGCCATCCCATTTCTCGTGATGAGAGCGCACTATCGGCACTACAGGATAAGGAAATTGGACGCGATCGAGTATCTCCGCGCCCACGATGGGATGAATCTTCATTTTCTCAAACTCTTCGGGTGTGAGGCGCCCTGGCTTGGAGAGAATGTGCTCAGGGACGGCGAGCTTGCCAATATCGTGCAACATGGCGGCCGCACGAATGGCGTTTAACTGATCGTGGTCCAGTCCAAGGTCCTTGGCAATTTCCACTGCATAGACTTGAACACGACGCAGGTGATCGTGCGTGGTATGGTCTTTCGCTTCAATTGCCAGGGAAAGTGCCTCGATGGTGCGCAAGTGAAGTGCGGCAATTTCCTCCGCGTGTTTTTTCTGCGCCTCGAGACGGCTCAAGTAAGTACGGTAGGACCGATAGATCCAATAAACGATTGGAAAAGCAAGGAGACCGAATTGCCAGCCGACGAGCCGATTGATGGCGCTCACGCCACAAGCAATGAGCGCACCCAGTAAATAGTAGGGGAACGCCCACAGATAGCATTCTTTCCAGACATGGACGGGGTTCCGCTTTTCCGTCATGGCGATGATGCCGGAGACGGAGATGGTGTTGAAAGCGAAGTAAGTCGTCGCGGCCGCGGCCATTAAGAGCGGCCAGCGAAATCCGACACCTGTGGCGACTTTGCTATGAAACACCAATTCCGCGGCGCTAATGGACAGAGCGAGATTTGCCAGATTGAATAGCCATTGAACGGGGCGGGGACGGGGATTGGAATACCACAGGCTCTGGACGAGCCCCCCGAGACAGCCCATCAGCACCGTCTCGGAATTCGAGAGGTCAAGAATGCCGACGAGAATGAACAGGAAATTTGCGGACATGGTGGCCTTGATCCCTGGCAATTGCACCTTGAGGACGGAGGCGCACATTGCGACGGCCAAAAAGCAGGCGTATCGGAATGGGTCATCCGATCGCCAACGCAGCAGGGCGTAAACCAATACCGGTAGCCCTCCGATGAGCTGAGTGAAAATAAAGGAGAGCGCCGGAATCCCGAGTGACCGGGTGTCACGCCAGGTGTTGCTCCAATAGTTCTTTGCAGCAGTTGCTCCCACGCTCGTACCTGCTCTCGGCGACCGGCTTTTTGTTACCCTGACTCAAATAAGGCCCTGCAAGCCGCGCGACAGATAGACCGACCAACAGACAGTTCTCCAGCTAGAGTCCGATCCCCGGGATGGTCTAATGCTTCAAGGCCCGACCAAGCGCAGCAGTGCGGTCCTTAATTATTAGAGAAGCTTGATGTTTAGGCTGTGGGTTGGGAATAGTACGCCTAACACGCTGTATTGAAAGGGATACTGGCTTCAGGCGCTTGGAACCCGAGGACCGTGCCCCGACAACCGGGAGGCCCAAGGAAACTCCGGACGTGCGGTCCTTGAGCTGAAAACCGACTGTACTCTAGTACTACACCCACGGCCTGCCTGTACTATCGACGCATTCTTAGGCGGACCTAATACTCCTAGCACTGACCGAGCACCATCTTCAGCCCATCTCCCCGGCGGGCTATCGAGTCAGCTTAGGAGCCCAGCTCATGCAAGCCACGCCCGGAACGCAGAGGCCCTCAAGTGACAGCGCCCTGAAAACGACGACGTGGGGTGCGCGGCTCGCCCTCATAGCTGCGATCCTGTTATTGACCGCCGGGTTTTCGCTGGGCGGCAAGAAACCCAAGCTCTCCCGCGATCTCGACGCCGTCAAAGGCGGCCATAACGGCGCCACGGTAGACGTCATCATCCAGTTCACTCAAGCGCCAACGGATGCTCACCATCAAAAGGTGCGAAACAAGGGTGGAGCGCTAAAAACGAAGCTGGGACTAATCAAGGGTGCGCATTATTCGGTCCCTACCGGGGCCCTGGATGCCCTGGCCAGCGACCCTGAGGTTCTTTACATATCGCCGAATCGCCCACTGAAGGGCTCCCTGGACCATGTGGTCAGCTCCGTAAACGCCGACCTTGCCTACGCAAACGGTTGGGATGGCAGGGGAGTGGGAATCGCAGTGATAGACAGCGGTGCGACTAGCGTTTACGACCTTAACGTCGACAACAATTCGTCCTCACGTATCGTTTATAGTCAAAGCTTTGTGCCGGGCGATTCCTCGACCGCGGACACGTTCGGCCATGGAACGCACATAGCGGGAATCATAGCGGGGAACGGCTACACCTCCTCTAGCTCCAACTACCCAGGCGTCTATCGCGGCATCGCTTCGGAATCAAGTATCATCAATCTTCGCGCGCTGAATTCCACGGGCGCGGGGACGGATGCTTCCGTCATTGCGGCCATTCAGCAGGCGATCGCTCTCAAGGATACCTACAACATTCGGGTTATCAACCTGTCCCTGGCGCGTGGTGTGTATGAGAGCTACACGCTTGATCCGCTTTGTCAGGCTGTGGAATCCGCATGGCGTGCGGGCATCGTGGTGGTGGTCGCCGCGGGCAACATGGGTGAATACGACGGAGCCGGCACCAACGGCTACGGCACCATTGGTGCGCCTGGTAATGATCCCTACGTCATCACGGTTGGAGCCAGCAACACGCATAAAAGCGGCGCGCAAGCAGCGCAATCGATGACCAGCTACAGCTCAAGGGGTCCAACGGCGTTCGACCACGTCGTTAAACCGGACCTCGTGGCTCCGGGCAATGGGGTGGTTTCCCGAATGGCGTCGGGCGGCAACGCGCTGGTGACTTCGTACCCAGGACTCTCAGTCTATCCGTGTAACTATTCGCGCTCGAGCTGTGGCCCGCAATACGGCGGTGCCCGCTACATGCGCCTCAGCGGTACCAGCATGGCGACGCCGGTTGTCAGCGGCGTTGCGGCCCTGCTGCTTCAGCAAACGCCCGGACTCACGCCGGACCAAGTGAAAGCTCGTCTGATGAAGACGGCATGGAAGGGCTTTTCCTCGTACGCCACAGCGACCGACAAGGGCACCGGGGTGGTCTACCAGATTGAGCAGGACCTGTTTGCAGTGGGGGCCGGCGCGGTCGACGCATCTGCCGCCTTGGCCAACACGGACCTCGCACCGTCTTTTGTGGGCGCCGCAAAATCGCCCACGGCTGTCTACAACTCGCTGACTAATACAGTCTCTGTCGTGGGCGATCCCTTGACGATCTGGAATAACTCGGTGGTGTGGGGTAATTCCGTGGTCTGGGGTAACTCCGTGGTGTGGGGCAACTCTGTAGTTTGGGGAAACTCGGTGGTTTGGGGTAACTCCGTCGTGTGGGGCAATTCCGTGGTTTGGGGCAATTCGGTGGTCTGGGGCAATAGCGACGGGTCCCTCGAAGACGAATAGTAGGCAGGCATAGGAGCCAGGAAAGGAGATAGAGAAGATGCCAAACCTAGCCAAAGCCTACATCGCGATGATCGCTGCGATTGCCGCGGTCGTACTGGCGCTAGTGGCCTTTCGCTGGAATCCCGACAATCTCAAGAATTTCGTTGTCTTCTTCGCCTTGGCGATGCTGGCGTCCACAATGAAGATTCGCCTGCCGGGCTTCAAGACTACCATCTCTACAAATTTCGCCTTCATTCTCGTCGGCATCGCCTTGTACACTTTTGGCGAAACCGTATTGATCGGTCTGGGCGGAGCGCTGGTGCAGTCTCTTTGGAAGACTCAAACGCGCCCGAAGTTGCTGCAGGTGCTTTTCAATGCGGCATGCCTGACGGTTTGTACGGCTGCGGCTTTCTGGACCTCGCACAATGTCCCCGCACTGCTGGGATTGAACTCGATGGCAGCGATGATGGTTCTGGGAGCCTGCGTGTATATGGCGCTGAACACCGGGCTCGTCTCGATTGTGATTTCTCTGGCTGAGGGACGCCCTCTCAGAGAGCTCTGGTTCTCTTGCTACGAATGGACATTCCCGTACTTCGTTGTGGGAGCAGCTGTAGCTGGTTTAGCCGCCGCCGCGGGCCGCGGCACAAACTTTGGCGTAGCCTTACTCGTCGTACCAGTGATGTATTTCGTCT
>WNFQ01030020.1_pt1 | contig 11289 bp, 13 predicted proteins | sample 5400171 | NCBI WGS metagenome assembly WNFQ01 (sample SAMN13153356, study PRJNA577476) | soil metagenome | isolation source: 20 cm soil under Madrone tree | place: USA:California | collected 2016-06-14 | reverse complement strand
CGCACCGCCATCGGCCGGCATCGGCTGGCCGGCTGGCCGACCAAGTTCTAGGCGCGCCCCCGTTGTCGCTCGTCCCGTTGTCGCTCACGTGGGCGGTGGGCGCGCTGGTCATCGCGGCCGCCTGCTTCGTCCAGGGGCTGGCCGGCTTCGGCATCGGCCTGGTCTCGCTCGCCTTCCTGCCGCTCCTCATGTCGCCCGCCGACGCGATCGTGCTGATCACGCTCTACGCCACCGTCTTCACGGTGGTCATCTTCCTCCCGCTCCGCCGCGACTTCACGCTCCACGGCATGCGGGAGCTGCTGGTGGGCTCCATCGTCGCGACTCCGGCGGGCGTCTTCATCCTCGCCATCATGCCGCCCGCCGCGCTGACGCGGCTCATCGGCCTGGTGCTGCTGGTGATCGTGGGGCTTGAGTGGCTCGGGCTCTATCCCGACCTGCGGGGCCGGGGCTGGGGCCTCGGGGCGGGGTTGGCCGCGGGCCTGCTCGGGGGCGCGATCGGCACGCCCGGCCCGCCGGTGATCCTCTACGCGGCGGCGCAGGACTGGAGCGCGCGGACCGTGAAGGCCAACATCCAGGCCTTCCTGATCGTCAACCAGGCCGTCATCCTGATCGGCTACTGGTGGGCCGGGCTCCTCAACCGCGAGGTCTGGCGCCTCACCTGGCTCTACGCGGTGCCCGCGGTGGCCGGCCTCGCGGCGGGCATGCTTCTCTTCAACCGGCTCGACCGGGCGCGCTTCCGTCGGGTGGTCTTCGCGGTACTCTTCGTCTCGGGCCTGGTGCTGCTGATCCGCGGCTGAGCGCGCTAGCCGCCGGGGCCGGGCCGGATCTCCATCGAGCGGATCAGGCCGTCCTCGATCCGATAGACGTGCCGCACCATCTCGTCCTTGAGGAGCGCGCCGGCCCGGTCGCGCACCACCTGGCGCACGTCCACCATCACCCGGCCATCGGCCTCGGTGGTGAAGCCGCGCGGCTCGACGCACGGATCGATCAGGCCCCACTGCCGCGCCCAGTACTCGCGCAGCGCGCGGTGGCCGTGGACGCGGCCGCCCTCCATGCCGTTGGGCCAGTCCACGTCCGCGTGCATCATGGCGAGCACCGCGTCGACGTCGCGCGCGTTGAACGCGGCGTAGGTCCGCTCGAGCAGGGCCTCGGGCGTCGTCACCGCGAGGCGAGATCCAGCACGTGGGTGCGGTCGCGCCCCTCGCCCGTCCGGCGGAACCCGAGCCGCTCGTAGAGCCGCGCCGCGGTGAGGTTGGTGGTGCGCAGGTGCAGCCGCTCGAACCGGCCCCGGGCGGCCTCGACCACGTCGGCGACCAGCTGCTCGCCGATCCCGCTCCGGCGCTGGCGGACCAGCACGTACAGGTGCCGCACCCGACCGATCTGCGGGTCGCCCGCGTGCGGATCCACGTTCAGCCCGCACACCCCGACGACGTCGTCGCCCACCCGCGCCACGAACAGCACCTCGCCCGGCCGGTCGAAGCGATTGGTGCCCGCGGTCCACTCGTCGACGAGGCGGCGGACGAAGCCGAATCCCTGCTGCTCGCTCTCCGCGACCAGCGCCCCGAGCCGGTCGGCCGGCGCGGCGCTCACCCGCTCGATGACCGCGCGCATCGCGCGAGCGGTCAGTCGGGGCCCCACGTGCGGACCTGCTGGGGCACCACGCGGAACATCACGCGGTCCCCCGGCATCGCGCGCCCGCCCCAGTACCGCTCGAGGTGGGGGTGGTACTTGTCGAGGAAGCGGGTGGCGAGCGCCCGGCGCTCCGGCGTGTCGCCGAGGAACTCGGCGCGGCCGCGGATCGCGACGCCCTTGATGTCGGCGCCGCGGGCGCCGCTCTCCGCGAGGATGTGGAGCCGCGGGTCGCGCCTCAGGTTGTGGACCTTCTGCAGCCCGTCCATGCTGATCAGGGTGAGCGCGGACGGGTCGTGGAGGAACCACATCGCGGTGACGAGCGGGGCGCCGTCGGGGTTGATGGTGCCGAGGATGACGATGTCCTTCGTGGACAGGTACTGCTGGACGCTCGGATCGTCGAAGGTCACGGGGCGATCCAGGTCTTCATGAAGGTGTTGTTGTCGTACGTGGTGAGGCCGGGCTTGTAGTTGCGGAGCTTCTTGTCCTTGAAGAACCAGCCCTCCACCCACGCCACCGCGATCGAGGCGTGATCGCCCCTGGCGAGCAGGTAGCGCTGCAGCTCCCAGTAGGCCAGGCGGCGCTTGTCGCGATTGGTCTCCTTGAGCGCGCGCTCGGTCAGCTCGTCGACCTTGGGATCCGAATACTGCCCGTAGTTGCTCCCGGAGTCGGTGGTGTAGGAGATGTGGAACACCCCGCTCGGCTCGTTGATGTCCATCGCCCGATCCTGGGTGGCGATGATCGTGAAGTCGCCCTTGCCGAAGGCGGCGTAGCCCGCCGCGCTCTCGTGGGTCTTCATGGTCCCGCGGATGCCGATCTTGCGGAGCTGGGCGATCACGAGCTGGCCGCGGTCGACGTAGTTGCCGACCTGCCGCACCGCGACCTCCACGTCGAGGCCGCCCGGGTAGTGCTTCTCCACGAGCTTCTTGGCCTCGGCGATGTCCTGCTCCTTGGGCTGGCGGCAGCCGGGGGCCTTGGCCACCTCGTCGAGCGGCAGCGCGAAGTCGCCGACCAGCTTGGGATCGAGGATCGCGCAGGGCACGCCCGCGCCCTCCAGCGCCTTGGCCACCAGGTCCTGCCGGTCGATGGCCAGGTTCACCGCCCGCCGCATGTCCGGGTTGTCGAACGGCGGCTTCTTGGCGTTCAGATAGACGAAGAACACGGTGTTGATCGGGGCCTGGTAGATGTCGACGTCGGTGCGCGCGCGGCCCAGCTCGTCGGCCTGGGTCTTCCGCATCGGCGGCCACGTGTCCCACAGCATGATCTTCGACGCCTTGGCCGCCGCGAGCTGGGTGGGCCCGCCCACCAGGATGAACTGCTTGACCCCGTCGAGGTACGGCAGGCCGGGGATGAAGTAGTTCGGGTTCTTCTCCCACTCGATCACGCTGCCCCGCTCGTACTTCTTGAACTTGAACGGTCCGGTGCCGATCTGGGCCTCCGGCGCGTTGAGGTCGCCGTACTTGGCCAGGATGTGCTTGGCGGCCACCCGGCACCACGCGGAGGCGATCGACGGCAGGAAGGGCGCGGCCGCGAACTTGAGCTTGAACTCGACGGTGCCGGGATCCACCGCTTCCACGCTCGCCACCATCGGCTTGAGCGCGGCGCCGCACTTGGGGCTCTTGAAGTCGGGGTTGAGCAGGCGGTCGAAGGAGGTCTTCACGTCCGCCGAGCTGAAAGGCTGGCCGTCGTGCCACTTCACGTTCTTTCGCAGGTGGAAGGTGTAGGTCTTGCCGTCGGGCGAGACGGTCCAGCGCTCCGCGAGATCCGCGATGACCTTGCTCGGCTCGTCCGGGTCGTACTGCAAGAGCCCGCTGTAGACGCCGGCGGTCGCCTGCTGGACCACCAGCGGCGACTCCGCGTGGACGTCCAGACGCCCGGGATCGCCGTAGTCGAACCAGGTCAGGATGCCGCCGGTGCGGGGCTTCTCCTGGGCGCCCGCCGGCCCGGCCGGGAGCCCAATGGTGGCGAGCAGCGCGGCGGCCAGGGCCGCGAGGCGAGTGAGTCTCGAGAGGCTCATCGGCATCGCTATCGCTCCTTTGCGAGTCCGCGGCTAGCCGAGGCCGCCGCGGAGGCGCGGATCCGTGAGGTCGCGGATCGAATCGCCGAGTAGGTTGAGGCCGAACACGGCCAGGCTGATGGCCAGTCCGGGGAAGAATACCATCCACGGCGCGGTTTCGAGCGCCTGGATGCCCTGCGCGAGCATGCCGCCCCACGAGGGCTCGTCGGGCGGGGCGCCCGCGCCGATGAAGCTCAGCGACGCCTCCACCACGATCGCGTAGGAGATATTGCCACGCGGGTCCGCGACGCGCCGGAGGCCTCCGCCGCCTCGATGAACGGGGTCGCCGCCACCCCGAGCGCGACCGAGCGCACCGTGCGCACCGCGGTGGGGGTCAGCAGGATGACCAGTGACAGGATCACGTTGTTCACCGACTGGCCGAGCGCGGCCATCAGCGACAGCGCGAGGATGATGGGAGGCAGGGCCATCAGGCAATCGACGATTCGCTGGCTGCCGGTGTCGGTCGCCCCGCCCACGTAGCCGGTGACCACGCCCCACAGGGCACCCAGGGTGATGCCGAAGACCACCGAGACCAGGCCGACGTAGAGGGAGAGGCGCGCGCCCCAGATGACGCGGCTCAGCACGTCGCGGCCGACCTGGTCGGTCCCCATCGGGAACTCGCGGCTCGGGGCGACGTACGTCGCGAAGCCGGTTTCCTTCGGGCCGTGGGGCGCGAGCAACGGCGCGAGCAGGGCCACCCCGATCAGGGTCAGCACCACCACCGCCCCGGCCGCGCCGAGCGGCTGCCCGCGGACGAAGCGCCCCACCGCGCCGGTCACCGCGGCCTCACGCGTAGCGGATGCGCGGGTCGAGCCACGCGTAGAGGAGGTCGATCGCCAGGTTCAGGCCGAGGAACACGAGCGCCATCACGAAGACCATGGCCTGGACGGTCGGGTAGTCGCGCTGGCTCACCGCCTGGATGAGCGCGCTCCCCATGCCCGGCACCACGAAGATGATCTCCATGATCACGAGCCCGCCCAGGAGCCGACCGCCCCACCAGCCGATGAAGGTGACCACCGGCAGGAGCGAGTTGCGCAGGGCGTGGCGGTAGATCACCGCGCGCTCGGCCAGGCCCTTGGCCCGCGCGGTGCGCACGTAGTCCTGGCGCACCACCTCGAGCATCTGCGAGCGGGTGAGGCGGGTGATCGGGGCGCTGATGTAGTAGGCCTGGGCCAGCGCGGGCCAGATGAGCTGCTTGAGGTTCTCCAGCGGATCCTCGGTGAACGACACGAACTCGAGCGGGGGCAGCCAGTGGAAGACCCGCACCAGGCCGTAGAGGATGAGGGCCCCGGTGAAGAACAGCGGCAGGCTGAGCCCGCTCAGGCTCACCAGCCGCGCGAGGTAGTCGAGGGGGCCGTTCTGCCGCACCGCCGAGATCACTCCGAGCGGGATCGCCCAGGCGATGGCGAGGACCAGGGTGAGCAGGGCCAGCTCCATCGAGCGCGGGAAGCGCTCCCGGAGGATGTCCATCACCGGGCGGCGCTGCACGTAGGACTGGCCGAAGTCGCCCCGCACCGCGGCCGCGATCCAGTCCACGTACTGGGTGACGATCGGACGCTCGAGGCCCAGCTCGCGTCGGATCTGCTGGATCTGCTTCTTCTGCACCGCGCTCGACTCGGAGCCGGTCTGGTAGACCAGGATCTCCGCGATGTCCCCCGGCACCAGGCGCATGAGCACGAAGATCAGGATCGAGGCGCCGACCAGCGTGGGCACGAAGAGGACGAGCCGCCGCAGGATGTAGGTCGACACCTCAGAGCCGATGGCGCCGGATGGTCTTGGCCATCGCCTCCGGGCTGAAGCCCAGCTGCAGCAGCGCCGCCCCCAGGTCGAAGGACTCGCGGTAGGCCGCGATCCGCCCGTCGCGCTTCTCGAAGAGGCTCATGCCCCGGAAGCGCACCGCGCGGCCGGCGCTGCGCGGGATCGCCTCGCTGACGGTGTAGCCGAAGGTCGCGCCCCTCGCGGAACATGCGCTCGAACATGGCGCGCAGGGCATCCGGCCCCGCGTGCCCGCCGAAGAACGTGTCGTGGTAGGACCCGTCGGTGGTGAAGCAGGCGACCAGGGCCGCCACGTCCTGCCGGTTGAAGGCGCGCTCGAACTCCCGCACGATGCTCATGGCCGGTCTCCCTCGCGGCGCGGCGGCGCGCCGCGGGCTCAGCGGATCACGAACTGCAGGTGGCGATGGGCCGCGCGCAGGGCCGCCTCCGCCTCCGCGGGGGCGGCCGCGCGCGAGAAGATGAAGCCGAGGTAGCGCGAGCCCTCCGGCAGGGGCACGACCTCCTGCCCCTTGTGCAGCGAGATCGTGATGTCCTCGATCCGGGGGACCGCGCGGGCCGCGTCGAGCCCGCGCACCTCCTCGAGGATCCCGGCGCGCGGGATCGGGATCATCATCACCGCCGCGGCCGTCCGCTCGCGCTCGAGCGAGTCCACCGGCCGCCCCAGCGCGCGCCGGAGGATGAGCTCCTCGAGCGACATGCCGGTGCCGAAGCGGAGGGTGCGCCCGCAGAGCCCTCCGATCGAGCGCGCCGCGATCTCCAGCACCACCGGCTCGAGCGCCCCGCCCGCGCGCAGGCGCAGCTCGCAGTGCACCGCGCCGTCGGAGAGGCCGAGGGCGCGGGCCGCCCGCGCGGCCACTGCGGCCACCGCGGCCTGGGTGGCGGCGGGCAGCCGCGACGGGGTCACGTAGATCGTCTCCTCGAAGAAGGGCCCGTCGAGGGGATCCGGCTTGTCGAAGAGGGCCAGGGTGCGGAGGGCGCCGTCCTCGAGCAGCCCCTCGAGCGCGACCTCGGTGCCCGGCACGAAGCCCTCCACCAGGATGGTGTCGGTCCCCTCGCCCAGCGCGGCCACGTCGGGCTCGCGCAGGATGGCCCGGATGCGCGCGAAGGCGGCCACGAACGCCGCCTGGTCGTCGGCCCGGATCACCCCCCGGCTCGCCGAGAGCACCCGCGGCTTGAGCACGCACGGATAGGCCGCGCGCCGGGCCGCCGCGGCGGGATCCTCGTCGACGCGCACCGCGATGAACGGCGGCGACGGCACCCCCGCCGCCGCGAGCAGCTCGCGCATCACCTGCTTGTCGCGGGTGGCCTGCGCGGCGGCGAGCGGGTTCACCCGCAGGCCGAGCGCCTCGCCGACCGCGGAGGCCACCACCGTGGTCGCGTCGTCGACCGGCACCACCGCGTCGATCGGCCGGCGCGCCGCGTACCGGCGCATCTGGCGGGCCGCCGCGGCGGGATCCGCGAAGGGCAGCGTCAGCAGGTGATCGGGAAACTCGGTCGCCATCACGTTCGGGCGATCGGACGCGATCACCAGGTCCACGTCGAGCGACCGCGCCGCGTCGACGAAGTCCTCGGTCCGGTACGTGGTGGTGGGAATCAGGAGCAGGAGTCGCTGGGAAGGCGCCATGGCCGCAGCGAAGCAGAGTTTATCACGGGGCACGCGGCCGGCAGTTGCGGTATACATGAGAGCCCGGCTCCCGACCGGGATCCCGAAGACGACAGGAGGCCAGGTCATGCGCGTCGGCATCATGATCGAGGGGCAGGAAGGGCTCACCTGGGAGCGCTGGCAACGACTCGTGCACGCGGCCGAGGACATGGGCTACGAGTCGCTCTGCCGGTCGGATCATCTCACCGGGCTCTGGGGCGAATCCAAGCGGTCCTCGCTCGAGACGTGGACCTCGCTCACCATGGTGGCGGCCCGGTCGCGCCGCATCCGCTTCGGCCCGATGGTCTCGCCGGTGACGTTCTACCACCCCGCCCTGCTGGCCAAGATGGCGGTGGCCCTCGACAGCCTCTCCGGCGGACGGATGGACCTGGGGCTGGGCGGCGGGTGGAACGAGCACGAGCACGCCATGTTCGGCATCCCGCTGCCGCCGATGAAGGAGCGACTCGACCGTCTGGAGTGCGCCGCGCGCTACATCCGGGCCCTGGGGGTCGGCGAGCCGGTCACCCTCGAGCAGCCGTACTACCCGCTCCACAAGGCCGAGAACTACCCTCTGCCCACCTACGGCCGGCTGCGCCTCGTGATCGGCGGCCGGGGGGAGAAGCGCACCCTGCGCATCGCGGCCGAGTTCGCCGACGAGTGGAACATCACCCGGGTGGACCCCGACACCTTCCGCCAGAAGCGCGAGGTCCTGGCGAAGCACTGCGCGGCGGTGCGCCGAGACCCGGAGACGATCACCCGCTCCCTGATGATCCCGCTCGCGATCGGCCGCGACCGCCACGACGTGACCCAGCGCATCGCGGCGGCGCGCGCCACGTTCCCCCAGATGCCGGCCGACGAGGAGGCCTGGCGCGGGGCGAGCTTCCTGGTGGGCACGCCGGACGAGGTGGTCAATCAGCTCCGCGAGTGGGAGGAGGCGGGCGTCCAGCGCGTGCTGTTGCAGATGCTCGACCAGGAGGATCTCGCCGCGATCGAGCTGTTCGCCCGGCACGTCCTGCCCCGCGTGAGGTAGTGAGCGCGCTCCTCACCACCGACGGCCTGGTCGCGCTCGCCACGCTCTCCGCCATGGAGATCGTGCTGGGCATCGACAACGTGGTCTTCATCGCGATCCTGGTGGCCCGCCTCCCCGAGCGCCAGCGCGAGTTCGCGCGGCGCCTCGGCCTCGTCCTCGCGCTCGGGGTCCGCGTCGGGCTGCTCTTCACGATCTCGTGGATGATGGGCCTCACCGAGCCTCTCGCCACCGTGCTCGGCCGCGGCATCTCCGGCCGCGACCTGATCCTGCGGCGGCCTCTTCCTCATCTTCAAGGCGACCCGGGAGATCTACGAGAAGGTGGAGGCGGATCCCCACGCCCAGGCCGCCGCGGGGGCGCGCGCCGCGTTCTTCTGGGTACTCGTGCAGATCCTGCTGCTCGACATCGTCTTCTCGCTCGATTCGGTGATCACCGCGGTCGGCATGGCCAACCATTTGTCGATCATGGTCACCGCGATGGTGATCGCGATGCTGGTGATGCTGGTCTCGGCGGGCGGGGTCAGCCGGTTCATCGACCAGCACCCGAGCCTCAAGATCCTGGCCCTGGCCTTCCTGCTCCTGATCGGGGTGATGCTGGTCGCGGAGGGCATGGGCACCCACGTGGAGAAGGGTTACATCTACTTCGCGATGGCCTTCTCCCTGCTCGTGGAGATGCTCAACATGCGCTACCGGCGCCGGCGGGGCCCCCGGTGAAGCCCGCCGGTCAGCGGGTCGACCGGAGCTGGCGCAGCGAGATCGCGTGGAGCGCCCAGGCCAGCGGCACCAGGAACGCGGGCAGCCAGATGTAGGGCAGGTCGCCGATGAAGGTGGTGGGCGGATCGGTCTCGAACACCCGGAATCGCGTCGGCGCCGAGAGCTGCGCCTGCACCACCACGTTCAGCAGGATGACCACGCCGGCCCAGTTCCACCACCGCGCCACCCGGGCCGGCCACGCGCGCCGCACGAAGCAAGCGTAGGCCACGATCGGGGCGGTGACCCCGACCAGGATGTCCACGTTGCGCCCGGTGAAGGTCATGATCTCGGGCGCCACGCCCGCCACCGCGAGCCGCCACAGCACGATCTCCACCAGCACGCGGAAGGTCTGCGCGGCGATCGGCCAGGACGGGGGTAGCGCGGCGAGCAGCGGGTCGAGTCGACCGACAGTGGTCAGGGCCAGGAGCGCGAGAAGCGGCGGGCCGATCGCGAGCAGCATGTGGGGTGGCAGCGCGTAGAAGTCCTCGAAGAACCCCTGCCCGGCCAGGGCCGCGGTGATGGCGAGCCACCCGCCGAGCGCCACCCCGGCGAGCCGGACCCCGCGCATCGCGCGCGGCCCAACACGACGCGCGGCGCGGACCGCGCCCCACAGCACGAGCACCAGCATTCCTACCACCGTGACGACGAAGAGCAGGCTGACCGCGACCGGGGCGTCCGAGAGCATGCCCGCATGGATAGCACATCTTGCGTGTGAGCGTATGCCGACACGCGCGTCAGGCCGATGACACCGCGCTCGGCGCGGGCCGGCTATCTACCGATCATTGCTGGCGGTCCGCGCGCCCCGCGCGCTGGCATCGCGATTGCTCCCCTCTCCTCCTCGCGGAGCCTCTTCCCGACAATGGCAAACCCGTCGTGAGACGGGGACGCAAAGCCGCGGGTCAGGTGAATTCCTGACAGCCGGGCTACCGAAGGAAGGGCGCACGAAGGCGCTCGTCGGGATCTGAAATGCGCTCCGCGACAGGAGGATCCCGATGAGACAGTTCATGTCCCGCTTCATCGTTCGCCGGCTCGCCGCCCTCGCGCTCATCTTCGTCATCCCGGTTCCCGTGGCCGCCGACGAGGCGATCATGGGTATCGAGCAGTACAAGACGCCCAAGGCGCGCACCCTCGCCACCACCCACCAGCCGCTCCTCAAGCAGATGCGCGAGGAGATCTACAACTGCATGCCGTGGGTCGGCGTGCAGAAGGCGGGCATCGGCTTCCGCCAGCCCAAGGGCGCGGCGGAGGACGACCGTTATCTCTCGGTGTGGATCATGATCGATCAGGACGAGGACGCTCGCTTCGCCGCGCTGCCCGCGGAGCGTCGCGCCTCCGCGATGTTTTCCCGCTACGGCACCGATCTCCTCCGGCGCATGGCGGCGCTCCAGCCGCTGGTCGCCGATCCCAACGTCCAGGGCTTCTCGGTGGTGCTCTCGTGGCTCAAGCCCGGAACCGGCGGCGCGGTGCAGCCGGTGAACGAGACGCTGGCCCTGTTCGTGGACAAGCCGACCGCGCTCGGCTTCCTCGGCAAGCGAGTCTCGTCGAGCGAGTTCACCCGCCGCGCGAAGTTCTCGGTCTTCGACGGCGTGCAGGACATGGGCCGGCTGCCGCTCGAGGTCTGGGAGGATTCCTTCGTCCGGACCTTCAAGGTCGCCAACTACGAAGCCCCCAAGGGCCAGAGGTGCTCGGGCTGACGCCCGACCGCTCCCCTGACCCCTGACGAACCAGACCGCTCGGAAGCACCCGATGCGACGACGAGCGAAGCAGGCGGGTCCTTCCGGGCGGTCGTCAAGTAACCGGCAGACAGTCGCCGGCCCGGTACCACACCGGGTCGGCGGCCGGCCGGAACAGCTTCACCCGCGCGGTCCCGTGCGCGGTCACCACCCCGTCCTCGACGATCACCCAGGCGCCCTCCTCGAGCCCCAGCACCGGATTGGCGTTGACCACGTGATACTCGCGGATCCGGTCGTCGCGCGTCTCGCTGTAGGGCGCCATCGCGGGGTCGCCTTCCTTGTAGTGGGGATTGATGTTGAAGCCGACCAGCCCGAGGGCGTCGAAGCGATCGAGGGCCACCACGTTCCAGTCGTTGGTGGTGAGGATGGTGGGACCGGCCACGTTGGAGCCCGCGCTCGCGCCCATGTACGGCATGCCCGCGGCCACGCGAGCCCGGATGGCCTCGAGCAGCCCGGCCCCGCGCAGCCGCTGGAGCAGCGCGTAGGTGTTGCCGCCCCCCATGAAGAGGGCCTCCGCCGCGGCCAGGGTCTCGAGCGGATCGTGGTTCCAGCGCAGGTGCAGCAGCTCGAGGCCCGCGCCCTCCGGAGGCGGCGCGCCGAGCGCGGCCCGCACGCGCTCGAACGAGGCGGCCTCGTCGTGGAGGCTCGCCGCGGTCACGAAGGCCACCCGGCG
>WNFQ01006068.1_pt2 | contig 11289 bp, 8 predicted proteins | sample 5400171 | NCBI WGS metagenome assembly WNFQ01 (sample SAMN13153356, study PRJNA577476) | soil metagenome | isolation source: 20 cm soil under Madrone tree | place: USA:California | collected 2016-06-14 | reverse complement strand
GAGGCCGTGTGCCGATCCGGCATTCGCGTGTCGGTCGTCCAGGCTAGCTCACATTCGGAGCATATCGCGCGACGGGGCGCGCACTACTATTGTCAACCGTTCGGCGCTGGACAGCGCACCGTTCCGGAGAATGGAGCCCTCGGCGAGTTGCTTCAGACTCTCGCCCCGGACTTGTTTCACGTACACGGGCTCGGCTTTCCACGCGACGTGTTATCGCTGGCTTCGCAGGTCCCTAGCGTTCCAATCATCTTGCAGGATCATGCGAATAGACCGCCGCGCATTTGGCGCCGAGCGTTGTGGCGGCGTCAGATGTCAGTCGCCGCTGGGATCACGTTCTGCGCGTCGGAGCAGGCGCGGCCGTTTGCGGAGGCCGGCCTCCTTAATCCGGGAACGCAACAGTATGAAATACCCGAATCCACGAGCCGTTTTAGCCCCGGAGACAGGGACGAGGCACGCCGCCTGACCGGCCTCAAAGGCGATCCCGCCGTTCTTTGGATCGGGCACCTGAACGCCAACAAGGACCCGCTCACGGTCCTAAAGGGTATCAGCGCCGCCGTACGCGAACTGCCGCGATTGCAACTTTTCTGTTGCTTCGGCACGGCGCCGCTGCTGAGCGACGTTCAACATCGAATTGCATCGGATCCCAACCTGCGCGACAGAGTGCACCTTTTGGGGCGAGTACCCCATGAAAAAATCGAGCAATTGATGCAAGCGGCGGACCTGTTCGTGCTCGGAAGTCACCACGAAGGCAGCGGCTATTCTCTGATCGAAGCGCTCGCCTGCGGATTGCCCCCGGTCGTCACAAACATTCCTTCGTTCCGTTCCCTCACAGGAGCGGGGACGGTAGGAATGTTGTGGCCGTGCGGCGATTCGCATGCCCTGTGCGAGGCGCTTTGTTCGGTTGCGCGGCGAGCGGACCACCGGATGCGTGCCGCAGTGCGCGCGCACTTCGACTTGGAGCTGTCACTTGATGCGCTGGGCCACAAGCTCGCGGCGATGTACCAACACGCGCACGAGCGCAAGCGAGGGCACTCCGGCATCGCGGGATCCGTGTCAGCCGATACGGTGATGGGTTCGCTGTGACTATGTTCGGCGAGATTTGGGGCATACTGACGCCGCGGCAGAGGCGCGGCATCCTGACAATGCAGATCGTCTCGATGGCAATGGCCTTCTCGACCGTCGGAGGGATCGCGGCGATTGCTCCTTTTTTTGCGGTGCTCGGTCAACCGGAACTCATCGATCACAACGCATTGCTTCACTGGGCGTATGAGCACGGCGGCTTCTCGAGCAAACGCGGCTTCGTCGTGGCTCTCGGCATTGCATTCATTGCGGTAATGTTGATCGCCAATCTGATCAACGTGTTGGGCTCCTTGGCGATGAGCCGCCTGGCGCTGCGGATCGGCACCGAGCTGCAGTCCACCCTGTTCGGAGAATATCTGTCGCGCCCGTACTCGTTTCACACTCGCGCGAACGGTACGATGCTCTTCAACAACATCCTCCACGAGAGCGCGAGGGTTACCAACGGCATTCTGCGGAATGCCTTCATGCTGGCGACCAATCTGGTCACCGCATCGTTCATCATCGTGTCGATCCTGCTGTTGAAGCCGATGATCGCGCTCGCCATGATTGCCGGTCTGGCCGGTGGTTATGCCCTGATCTATTACGTCCTGCGCAACCGGCTGCTGAAACTCGGACAGACCCAATCGAACTTTGCCATCGAACAAGCGCAGATCCTGAACGAGAGCTTCGGCGCCATCAAGGAAATCATCGTTCTGCAGGCGCAGAATTTCTTTCGCGGCCGATTCGAGCGAGCCAGCAAAGCCTTTTCTCACGCTGCCGCTCACAGTCAGGTCGTGGCGCAAAATCCCAGGCACCTCATGGAATGCGTTGCTGCGGTGGGCCTCGTCGGCCTCGCGCTCGTGCTCGGCGGCCGCGAGAATGGCGTCGGCCCCTGGTTGGGACAATTGACGTTTCTCGCGTTTGCCGCCTACCGGCTCTTGCCTATCCTGCAGCAGGTATTTGCCGCGTCCGTGAATATTCGTGCCGACCGCGCCGCGCTCGCCCTCATTGCGCCGGATTTGCGGCGAGCTCGAACTGCAATTCACACGACCATTCCGGCAAACCTGACGGCGACGGATTGCGCATGGCTGGGGCGCCCTCAACAGGAAATCCGGCTCGAAGAAGTGTCGTTTCGTTATGCCCCTGACCAACCTTGGGCCCTCAGGGGGGTCTCCCTGCGAATCCCCGCCCGTGCAGCGGTCGGCATCGTCGGCGTCAACGGCTCGGGAAAGACGACTCTGGTGGATGTGATCGTAGGGCTGCTGATGCCTTCTGAGGGTCGCGTGGAAGTGGATGGGAGCGCGCTCGACGAGGCCAATCGCGCGGCCTGGCAGTCCCGCATTGCCTACGTTCCGCAAAATATGTTCTTGCTGGACTCGAGCATCGCGCAGAACATTGCATTGGGAATCCCTGCGGCGGAAATCAATCGACCCCGGCTGTTGGAAGCGGTTCGCCTGGCGCAACTCGATGAGTTCATCAAGACCCTCCCCGCAGGCTACGACCATAGGGTGGGTGAGCGAGGCATCCAGTTGAGCGGCGGCCAGCGGCAGAGAATCGGCATTGCGCGCGCGTTATACCGGGCGGCAACCGTCCTTGTGTTCGACGAGGCCACGAATGCTTTGGACGGTCTGACGGAACAGGAACTTATGGCGACGCTTGGCCGATTGCGCGGCCGCTATACAACTATTCTCATCGCGCATCGAATGAGCACAGTGCGCTCATGCGACATCGTCTTCGAGCTCGAAAACGGAAAAATCACCGGCAGCGGCACCTATGACGAACTGCTGAAGAGTTCGGCCGTGTTCCGGCGAATGACCGGGGTCCGCTGAAATAACCGGCTTGCGCGCTCGGCCCGTAATCCACGATGCGACCCCTGGAAGGAACACTTACGATGCCGCCCGCGGTTTCGATCGTGATGCCAACATTCAATCGGCTCGAGTTCGTGCCGCTGGCGATCGAGTCGGTGTTCGCGCAGAGCTTGACCGACTGGGAACTGATCATCGCCGACGACGGCTCCGGCACTGACACGAGGGCCTACCTGCGGTCACTCACGCACCCACGTGTCAGGGTGCTGTGGATGGCCCACACCGGCAAACCGCCGATCATGCTCAACGCCGCACTACGGGTCGCGCGCGGCGAGTTTGTCGCCTTCCTGGATTCCGACGATGTCTGGCTGCCGCGCAAACTGGAGCTGCAGGTCGCCTCGCTGCGGCGCCAGCCCGGGCGGCGGTGGAGCTGCACGGCATTTGCGCTGATCGATGCGGCCGGCCGTCCCCTGGCGGCCGCCCGCACCGGCTGGCCGGCGGTGTCGGGACAGGTTCGCGATCGCCTGCTGACCGATGCGGTGATCGCCATGCCGAGCGTGATCGCAGCCCGCAGCCTCCTCGAGCAGGTGGGGCCGCTCGATGAGGAGCTGGTTATGAATTACGACGGTGACCTGTGGCTGCGATTTGCGGAACTGAGCGAGCTGGACGGAGTCGATGAGCCGCTGACACTGGTGCGGCGACACGGCCTGCACGGGGGGAGTGACATCATTGCCTGGCGCGATCTCCGCCGGGTCATAGAGAAGGCGCAGCGTGGCGCGTGCGACGTGCATTTCGCGGCGATGCTGCGCGAACAACGCGCAGTGACCTCTGCCGGCCTGGCGCGGAGCCAGGCGCTTTTCGGCAGGCGCATCGACGTCGTGCGCACCTTGGCGGAGAGCGCGCCCTACTCTTGGTACTACCTGCAATGGTGGCGCGTCGGCGCGTATGCGTCGGCGCGGGCGCTTGCACCGCGCGCCCTGCTCAGCGCGCTGCGCGCGCTGCGTACGCGCATGCAGTCCCGCCGGCCCCGGGCATGAGACGGTGCGCCGGATTGCCTGCCCGCTACCGAACGCTAGCAGGCTGCCGTTGAGGCCGGTGCTCAGGGGCGCGAGGAAGGCGGGCTTAAAACCCTGAAAAATGCTCATCTGCTTTGCCCACCACAACAGCCAGTCCGGCGCGGTGATTCGGCCGAAGGAGCCGACTCCGAGAGCAAGAATCACAGCGACGCTGACGACGAGGCAGACCCATAGGCCAGGGAAGATGCGCAAGCACCGATTTCGCAGATAATCACGCAATGAATCGGAGTGCTCGTACGACTTCGAGATCAAGACCCCGCTGATCGCGAAGAAAATTGGGACGCCGGGGAGTCGATCCAAGACGGCCCCCAGCAGGCGCGCAAAGTAGCCGGTCGGCTTCAGCATCTAGATGCCGTGCACTGCCGCGACTTGCAGTGCCGTGAGCAGCCGCAGCAGGTCGAAATTGTTGACACGCCAATCGCTCGCCGGCCCCTCGGATGAGCCATTGCCACTCTCGCCAAATCCGCGGCAACCACGAGCAATCACCATGTGAAATATCGCATGCAGCGCGTCAACGATGCGACAACTGTTACGAGAGAAACCGAGCGCCTGCGGGCGGTGCGGTAATAAGTGCCTTCGGCATCAGCCCTCCATTGGGATCCGGCGTGAGAAAAAAATAGCCAGACTTCCCGCTCACTGTCTCTCCGAATCCCAGGATGTCGCCGCGGTCGTTGATGGCGGCCGCCTCCGCAGAATGATAGCCGTCGGGTGTCAGGTCGAAAGCTCCCGAATTCGCGCTCCAGCTGAAGAGGTGTCGTCGCTTGCAATCAGCGGGTTGGTAGGATCCGACGACGGTTGCAGCAGAATTTATTCCGACCGCAGAGCTGGGCAAACTGACGATCACGGTAGCTATGCCGTTCTTGAACACAGTTGCCATCGCTTGACCATTCGAGATGGAGCCCCCGGCCCCTTCGCCCAGGTCGTTTATCGCATAGACAAACCCAGCCAGATACTGAGTCGTGCCGTGGTTTAGAACATATCCGCGTTCGCCCGTGGAACGCAATTGGCCGGTGAGGAGACGCCGTACGAAGCGGAGACGACGGTTGCCGATGATGGTGCCGCTGGAATTGATGCCCAGTGCGGCGGTGCTGGTTCCGGATATGGGCAACCTGGAATAAGCGCCATTGGACCAAAGCCACCCTACCAGTTTGTTACTCGAGGTATGGTCATATCCAACCACCTCTCCCCGGTTGTTGATCCCGATTGCAGCGCCGCCAAGATCCGTCGGGTCTGCCAGAGGTAGGACAGTGAAACGACCGCGCTCATACATAAACCAACGTGATGGCAAGTCGCCGGCAGAGGTGTGAATGGTGCCGACGACCGCCCCATGGTCGTTGATGCCGAACACCCGGGGCATGTTGAACTCGTGGCTTGGAAGACCCGGCGGGAGGCCTAAGTCCGTGAGCACGCCTTTGGACCATTCCGCGAGTGAAACAGACCCGTCAGAGTTGGCAATTCCGCCGGCGACCACGCCGTTGTTATTCAGGGCCTCGCCGCCGGTGTTGGAGAACGGGATGAAAGGAAGTGGGGTTACGTCGTACCGTTCAGCTGCAAGGCAAGAGTTCATGGTGAGTCGCTGTTCGATGGCGTTTCAAAATTGCTGCGTGAGTATACTCCCGGTCCCGAGTCGGCACGCCGAGACGTACGAGTCCGCGGCACAATTCGCGCGCAGTTCTACGACGAACGACCACGCTGCGCTCATTCGCATCGCGTTCCTGAACACATGTCGACGATCCAGGTCTCAGAGTACAATGCGCCATCATTCGAAAGTACTCGGACTAGAACGGTGCGTCGTTGCGACCTCATCTTCGAACTCAGTGGCGAAGCCAGCGCAGGCGTTCGTAGGGAGTTGCGACCTGCAGCAGGAATTTCCACAAGCCGCGCTCGCCGTTCACAAGTATCCGCGGCAGCCGCAGTCGGTCGTCCGACGCCCGTGCCACTCCCGGCAGGACCGTCATCGCCGAGGAGTAGCCGGCGCGCCGCACCAACTCGACAATGTCTGCGGTAAAGCGGCCGAAGGGGTAGGCGAAATGCTCGATCGGGAGGCCAAGCATGTTGCGCAGCGCAGTCCGACTCTCCGCGATCTCGTACTGGGCCGCATCTTGCGGCAATTCATGCAGCCGCTGATGCGAGAGCGAGTGCGAGCCCACCTCCATGCCGGCAGCCAACCACTGGTCAAGCTGATCGCGGCTCATCAGCGGCTTTCGCTCCCGCAGATACTCCGCGTCCCAGCGGTTGTACGACCCGAGGGCGCCGCTGACAACGTAACAGGTGGCTCCGAAGCCATACCGTTTCATGAGCGGCGCTGCCGTCGTAAGCGTGTCGGCGTAGCCATCGTCAAACGTGAACACGACACAACCGCGCGAGGTGCCATTGCTCAGCCGGGCAATGCCTTCGCTGGTGGAAACGCCGCGCAGGCCGAGACGGCGCAACGTCCACAGCTGCCGCTCGAAGCTGTCCGGGCTCACGTACAGCAGCTTGAAGGGCGCGTCTTGGGGCGCCACGGCCACGTTGTGATAACTGAGAATAGGAAGCGCCGACATGATGCGTAGAATATTACGGGTAGCCCCATTAAGCACGGATCGAGCGCCGTGAGCACCCAAAACGTGAGCCGGCATGCGCTTCTGGAACACGCGGCGCGTTGGCTGAAGCTGCTTCTGGACCGCGGCCGCCGGCCCGATAGTTTGTTGCAGACAGCGCAGACCTGGGAAGCGCAGTATGCCGCAGGGAGGTGGGACTTCCTTGCGGAGCTTTCCGAGTTGGCGCGCTTCAGCGTACTGGCGGGCTATATTTGCCACCTGAAGCCAGGCGGCACAGTGTTGGATACAGGATGTGGCCAAGGCGTTCTGTTGCGCAGACTCCCGAGGTCTTGCTATTCGAGGTATGTCGGGATCGACGTGTCGGACAGCGCAATCTCCGTGGCGCAGGAGCAGGGGAACGAGCGCAGTACGTTTCTCGCGGCGGACTGCGAGGAGTATTCGCCTGCGGAGCATTTCGACGTCATCGTCTTCAACGAAGTGCTGTGTTGCCTGCGCGATCCGCTGCGCACCGTGGAGCGATATGCGCGTTCGCTGAACCCCGGTGGCCTTCTGTTGGTGTCATTGTGCACAGCCGCGCGCGGCAGTGCCACAATACTGTCGCAACTCAAGCGAGCATATGCGACCGTCGATGAAGTTCGCGTAGTCCACGGCGGCAGGAAGGTTTCCTGGGTGTGCACTGCCTTGCGCCCCGAGGCGCGTAGCGAGCGGGTTTGATGGGAGCGGAAGCAGGGCCGGCCATGGTCGCCCGGAGCCGGCACGCCTCCACAGCGATCGTGTCGGTGGTACTGCCCACCTTCAATCGACTGAGGTTTCTTCGGCCGGCAATAGAGTCCGTATACGCTCAGACGTTCGCCGATTGGGAGTTGATAATCGCCGACGATGGCTCGGATCTCGAGACCAGGCAATATCTTCAGTCCCTCGCGGATGACCCGCGCGTCATGGTGGTCTGGCTGCCGCACACCGGCAGGCCCTCGATGGTCCGCAACGCAGCCCTGCTGAGGGCAGCCGGCGAGTACGTCGCCTTCCTGGACTCCGATGATCTGTGGGCGACCCGGAAGCTGGAGCGGCAGATCGAGACACTGCGTGCCCGGGTCAACTGTCGCTGGAGCTACACGGCGTTCTTGCAGGTTGATGGATCCGGCAATCCCCTGCCAGAGGAGGCTCAAAGGCCCTGGGTACCTCATGAGGGCGACATTTTCGAGCAGGTAGTGACGGGCCGCGCGCAGATCAGAACTCCCAGCGTGCTGGCAACGCGCCAGCTGATCGCGCAGGCGGGTGGGTTTGATGAGGGGCTGCTCTCTGGGGAGGACTATGACCTGTGGCTGCGGCTGGCCCTCTACAGCGAGGTCGCAATCGTCGACGAGCCGCTCGTGTATGTGCGGCGTCACCAGGACAGTCACACCAGCGACTGGCAAAGCGCGTTCGTAGGTCGGGATAGCTCGCTCAGCCGACGCCAGCAGCTCGTCGACGCCGGGCGGCGTTCGCTATTGCGTGAGGAGCGCGTGAGAAACGCGCTGAAGCTCGCCGCGACCCATGCAGAACTGGGTGCCCAAGGCCGCATGCTCCGCGCGTTGTGGGAGAGCTTGGGGTACTCCTGGACCTATCCGCGATGGTGGCTAAGTGGCTTGAAGACGGTGCTACTACGCCGGTACTTGCCGCGCCGGCTGCTCGAGTTCTATTGGAAACGCCGGCGCGGCGCGTGAAGCCCAAGAGCATTTTAGCGGGCCGGAACGTGTCATCCGAGCGCTCGCGCAGCAGCATCGAATGCTGCAGTACGTGAACCCTAAAGACCTGCTATGCCGCGGGCGAGTCCAGCAGCCAACTGCTGTATGGGGACCCCGATCATCTGTCATGGGCGGGTGCGCAGTTCATCGCAAGCGCACTCGATGGCTGTTTTCGGGGCATCGCACCCGCTGCAATTAAGTAACATAGCGGCGGACCTCTTCTGCATTACCTCCTGCGCATGACGATGAGGAAATGATCGCCTAACCCGCGGATCACAGGAAACCCGCATACGCGCCGGTCAAGGCGCCACAGCTGGTCGTACCAGCGAGGATGTTTTTCGCGCACCCAGGTCAAATATGGTGGCGGCGCGAAGACGCACAGTCCGCGAAAGTGCTCAAGCGTGAAATGCGATTTGAAGGCTCGATAGAATTCCCGCGGAGCGTAGTACCGAGTCCAAATCGTGTGGTTATTCATGCTTACGGGTACCGCGTTGCGGGCGAACCGTATTTTCGCCCTCGCCGAGCGTCCGCCCCGCAGGTAATGCGCAATCTCCCACGGAGCACATTCGCGCGAGACATCGGCAAGGTCGGGCACGCAATTGAGCGGCCCAAGATTGGAGTACGCGCCATCGTAGACGCCATCACCGTCCATGCGGTGCAGCTCGTGGGCACCCACCGCAACTGCTCGCACACGATCCGTCAAGTGCTCGCGCTCGGCACGGTCGCTGGTTCGCCACACCATCTGCGGCGACCAGTCAGTGGCCGTGATGTGGTGTCCGAGCTGCGCCATGCGAATGGCGTCAAGGCCGGTGCCGCAGCCCAAGTCGATCAAGCGGCTGGCTGGCGCGAATGTGGCGTCCAACCAGCGCCACATTTCGCCGCGCATGTCCTGGATCAGGTCATTGTTTCCGCGCGGTCCGTCGTAGTCCGCGGCGACGCTGTCGAAAGCGTCTCGGGTGTCGCGCAATTGAGGCGGCGTCGAGGCCGATGGCGCCGGATCTGCGTTTCGCGCTGTGTTCATGGTCGATACAGTAAATACGTGTCGCGGTTACGACCCCGTTCCCGATATGCTACGAAGACTACATGACCGACAAGAATGACACCATGGTACCCGATCAGTACGACGATCCGTTTGGTGAGCGGTCGCAGACAATGATACGGAAACGCCTGCAATTGCTGGGCGCGCACTTCCAGTTCGAGAGTAATAGCCGTCAATTGCTCCACCTGGTGGATACTGCCTATACTGACCTGCCGCGCCATCGCCTATCCGCCGCGGTTCCGCGCCTGAAAGTCAGCCTTCTGCTGAAGGGCGGCGACCCGCCGCACCAACGCAAACGATTCGAGCCGCCAGCGCTCAATATGTTTTCCGGAGTCGGCTTCTTGGGAGGCGCGCCCGATTCATCGAACTTCGTGGTCGTGTCTCCACAAGAACGGGCCGCGCTCGTGCTCGTATCGCCCACGATGCTGCGATTTCCCTACCACACTCGCTACGAACTCATCGAGTTTGCGGCGTTCACCCTCGCGGCCCGCACCCAGAGATTGGTGTCTCTGCATGCGGCTTGTGTCGGCCGAAGCGGTCGCGGGATTTTATTGATGGGGCCAAGCGGATCCGGAAAATCGACCGTGACGATGCAGTGGTTGTTGCAGGGTCTCGATTTCCTGTCGGAGGACAGTGTATTTGTGACGCCGGACACCATGCTTGCGACGGGCGTTTCGAACTTCCTGCACGTTCGCTCTGACTCGCTGCGCTGGATTGAACGGTCCCGTGATGCGGCGGCGATTCGAAAATCACCGGTTATCCGGCGCCGCACCGGTGTAAGTAAATTCGAGATCGACCTGCGGCGCGGCCGCTATCGCCTCGCGCCCTCCCCGCTGAAGATTACCGCAGTCGTATTCCTTTCCCAGCAAAACGCCGGCGGTCGCCCGCTCCTCACACCGCTGTCAAAGCCACGTATTCTCGCGAGACTGACGGCCGCCCAAGCCTACGCGGCAAGCCAGCCGCAATGGAGCGCTTTCAGCGAGGGAGTGTCAAAACTTGAGGGATTCGAGATGCGCAGGGGGCGCCATCCGCTGGAAGCGGTCGAGGCGCTACGAGAGCTGCTCGGATCCCGGGCGCGATAGGCCGGGACAGGCGGGGACAATACGTGCGCATTGCTTTGATCGTACCGGGAGGCGTCGACCGCTCGGGGGAATACCGCGTGATCCCGGCGCTGTTGGCTTTGGTCGGGCGGCTGTCCCTTCACGACGAGGTTCATGTGTTCGCGTTGAATCAGGAGGCTCAGGCAGGCGACTGGGTACTCGCCGGGGCGCACATCCACAACATTGGATTCCGGCACACGCATCTGCGCGCGGTGCGTGCCATTTCAAAAATGCACCGCTCCACGCCTTTCGACGTAATACACGCCATCTGGTCCGGGAGTTGCGGTTTGATAGCGGCGGTGGCAGGCAGGTTGCACGGAATCCCGAGCCTTGTACATGTCGCCGGCGGCGAACTCGTTTCGATACCCGACATTGGCTACGGCGGCGTGCAGACCTGGCGCGGTCGACTGCGCGAAACATTGGTTCTACGCGGGATTTCCACGGTGACCGCCGCAAGTGCGCCTGTCATCGCGATGTTGAACCATCTTGGGGTCGCGGCACATAGAGTGCCGCTCGGTGTCGATCTAGAATCCTGGCCGCCCCGCCAACCCGTCCGTCGCAATCTTGACAGATCGGCAAAGCTGATCCACGTCGCGAGCCTCAACCGTGTGAAGGACCAATCAACACTGCTTCGTGCCCTGGCTGCGCTCATGACGTCAGGGGTCAGGTTCGAGATGGATGTCGTCGGCGACGACACCCTGCACGGCGAGATACAGGCGTTGGCGAATGAATTGGGGCTGTCGCGGAGAGTTCGATTTCGGGGATTTCTACCTCAACGGCAACTGCGTCCACTGCTGGAGGCAGCCGATCTCATGGTGCTCTCGTCGCGCCATGAGGCAGGACCCTTGGTCGTTCTGGAGGCCGCTGTTGCAGGCGTACCGACCGTCGGCACCATGGTCGGCCACATGGTTGAATGGGCACCAGACGCTGCAATGGCGGTGCCCGT
>WNFQ01004518.1_pt1 | contig 11289 bp, 17 predicted proteins | sample 5400171 | NCBI WGS metagenome assembly WNFQ01 (sample SAMN13153356, study PRJNA577476) | soil metagenome | isolation source: 20 cm soil under Madrone tree | place: USA:California | collected 2016-06-14 | reverse complement strand
CACGTCGCCTGCCAATGTCCACCAGGCGCGACAAATGTTGCTCAGCTATAAGCCAAGGGGAGCTGCCAGGTGGCACACCCACATCGGCTACAACGACAAATAAATTTAGTTATATACAATACTCCAAAAAGGCGAATACTTACCTCTCGAAAAGCGACGCCACTATGCGCAAAGGGGAGCGGGAGGAATAGAGCGACGCGCAAAACGGCCATCGAATACCACCTTCCCGATGTGCCATAATAGAACCAGGAGGAAGAGATATACACGCATACGCAGTCGTTCGCACACGCAGCTAAAACAGATCATCACCGAAAATAACGCGAATACTCACCTCTCGAAATAAACAAGCCGGAAGCATAACAGCCAGCCTCCGTACCGAATCCAGTCTTCATGACCATCGATCGGTCTGCTACCCGCGTCATAAAAACCAGCTTGCTTGGGTCGATCACCACGTCTGCCGAGTCGAGCGGGACAACTACATCCTCTACTCAAAGCAGAATGTTGGGCTAAATCAGGCGGAACGAGGGTGGAGGACCAAAAATGGCCAGGTAGAAACGACTGCCGAGATGCCGAACGCGGCCACGACCGTACCGACAAAACAGTCAACAAAACAAAGGCGTGGCCCGCTGTTGATGACTACGAGGACGAGGATGAAGAAGCTAAACCTCGTGTGCCGGTCATGGCAGACGACTCCAAAGGAATGCAGAAAAAGCTGTACAAACCCAAGCCATCGTGTCAAGAAGGGCCCATATCGAACAATATATCAATCATCACGAAGGATCTACGACGCGTTAAGCTGATAATATCAGTTCACTTGCTCTAACACTTATTTCGTAGAACAACCGCTTCTGGAAATAAAGCACTTCCAAAAAAGAAAAAAAAGGTTGGCTGAGTATCAAAAGGTGCGGTAACTGCCACTCGTCACCAAACTGCTGGCAATTTCTTTCGTTGTTTGGTTAGACAATTGCCTCAGGCTTGTCTGACTCGTTCGGCACGTACTGGCCTCTCAACGGCAGGAGTAAAGGTCATCGCGCATCACGTATTGTGGTTGCTAGCAAGAATTGAACGAGTAAATTATAGTAAAAGCGATCAAACATAGGGTTCTGTTTGAGGTACCTCAGGTACGTTGCACACTTCCAGTCATGTGTATTCGTCTGGTGCCAGGCACAGAACGTTTATGTCGCTCACCCATGGCATCTCGGTTAAAGTTCGGGTGTACCACGGCAACCTCTCGGTCAATATTCACCTACATTGCAGGTGGTTACGGGCTGAACCCAGGTTATTGCCTGGATAGAGGTTTTTTATATATAAGTAACTCGTTTTCAGCGACCGACATGTCCAATGGAACCGGCGTATATACCCCATCACAAGGGCGAGAAAGGGCGGGGGTTGGCTGGCCACCTCACTGTAACCCTTCTACCTGTTGGTGACCTAGCTGCCTACCGGGAGAAACCCACCCCCGACCCACTCCCCAATGCTGTTCCTATTAGCTTGGAAACTACGACCAAGCTACCTGCAAGGAATAAGGCTCACAAATGGACAGTCTGCACGCTATGGTTCAACACGTACAGGTGTGTATTACTCACGTCTCGTCTAGCCGCGTCTCTCACTGTCTTTCCGGTCTTATCCACAAGAAAACTGTTCACGCTCGTAGTCACCTTGAATGTGGTTGGGATTGCCTTCGCTGCCTCTGGATATTTCCCGTACGCCGAGAGATGGACAAGCGCAATGGCATTAGGAAACTTGAACTGTGCCATACTCATGCGTAACGAACTTTTTGGTCGTTTTCTGTATTTGTTTGTGAACACTTGCTTTGCCAAGATAAATACTTCAACGTTTTGACCACTGTTTTAGGATTGGTATTCATTGATCATCAGTGGCCACCCTTATGGTGGAGACTTGGTTGCACGTCCATTCTTCAGGTACACCCACTCTCTCCCAGTTCTTCGAGAGTGTGACTTGACCCGCAATGTCATCACAGCATCTAGGAGGCATCCACAGCGGATGTGCGCTGTCCGGTACTGGCTGGCTTATCCTTAAGGTCGTGAACAATTTCCGACACCATTCCGAGAACCCTAACGCGATCCTCGTCGTTGGGGCAGTCACCAATATCGCTATTATCGTTAGTTCCATGAGTGCATTCCCTTGGGTGAGAAATACCCACCACAAGGGAGAGTTCACTGGTGTTATGATGATGTGACATCGATTATGTCTTCACAGCGTTTTTGAGCGTCTTCATCGGTTTATTGGATGGTTTAGTCTCTGTCTCACCTGTAAGCAGGGACCATCACTGCAGAGATCATTCTAGATGCTAATTGTGGCTCTCCAGGGGCCTTTACCATTCTAGAAGACTTGTACAACACCAAGACCTGTACCTGGAACTTGGGAGTAATGTACGTCCTCCGCCAGCAGGATTTCTGGTTTGCGGTGGGTATGACGACGTTGTGAGTAGCCTCAGTGACTAGATACCAGCTCGCGTTCACTCGCTCCATCAGCACGATCATCCCTTGGTTGTGCGTTCGCGAGGTTCCTGTAGACATTGAACTGGTAAGCCCAGACCCATCACCTTTAAGGGATCGGTATCTAAAGGCTAAGCATAGCCATCATCGAAAGTCGCTGTCATCCGCTTCAAGCGTGGAATGCAACAGGGACTCCTCGGTCACATCGGTCGCACGGCGATTATGGAATATCACACATTTGGGATTATAAGGCGAGTAAAGGGTCGTTTTATCTACCAATTTTCTCACACCTATCCACTTAGTGAGGGTACCCATGCTCAGTATCACTACATGGTCTGTGGGGTTCAAGGTGACTCCTGATCTTGTGGTTTCTTTGTCGTAGTTTTCAAGTGATTGTCTACGAAGTGATTTTACCCGCAGTCTCGTCGTCGTCAAACGTATTGCCTAGCGGACTTGAGCGCCGTATTCAGTTCGCGGGTGTATCCAACACTTCCACACTCTATAAACGTGGGGTTCGTATTTGCACAGGTACCGGCATTGGGGCTGCCCTGTCCACTTGCATCCAGTCTCTCGATTGGTGAGATTCACACTGGCTCGCTCATAGCCGAGGCATTGCTGATCTATTGGGTGTAGGTTTTTGATCTGGATTGGTGAGACCACTGACGGGGCGCACGCAGTAAACAGCTGATGCTGAGTGTCGTATATCTGTATTTAGGTTTGGATCAGGAAAGGATGTTCGGCCCAACAATCAGCGGCCTCATCCTCCGTCACATTGGGCCACAGCGTTGCTTACTGTGGGATTCGAAGCGCGAGGGCCGCAGGCCAGATACGATGAGGATCTTGAAAAGGGTGTATAACTACTGGGGTGCTGAAGGTTTGTCGTGCACTGCGTATACACCATGGTGGCGGCTGACACGGGTCCTTGGCAGTTGTCTTCATTACCTCGAACTACAATGGGAATTCGGAGATTATGCAGGGTTGCAAGGAAGCGGGTATTCCCGCATTCGGCACGTTGTGGGACTTCGTGGGTGTTGCATTTGCTATTTTCCCGCTGCTTGAAACTGATGACGTCCAACAAGTGAACATAAATGACCACATTCCGTGGCTTTTGAACGCGTGCTCGTTCTTTCCATTCCTTTAGCCTCTGAACGCACGTTCGTTATTTCCATTTCCTAGCTTCTGAGCGCACATTCGTTCTTTCTATCAATTGGACGGCACGCTCAACTACCACGCGGCGGTACAATTGAGCATGCCTCCCCTCGCATGCGGGGGTCCGGTACTTTCCTTCTCCAAGTCTTCGTTCTACTTTTCCAGCATTCCCGAATTTCGTAACATCGCGACGGCAGAGGTCGTGCACCTCACGAATGTACATAAGGCGGATCCAAAATATAATGTGAACATTTTTTGTGTCGGGAAATTTGTCTGTCCACCCTGCGTGTTCGGGATTGAGATTATTAAAGGGTTTGGTTTGGAAACAAATTTAGTTTTTTTTACGGTACTCGGGCCATTGGGAGGTGTTCAATTGGGTTCGTTCTCTGACCGTTGTTGTTGTTCAAATCGTACCACTGGCTGATTGGATAAACTTGAGACCCTCTAGCAGTACTGTAGAACCACCAACTGTATGTAGATGGAGGATGGACGTCCGTTGACAAATACATGACCGGACGAAGCATGCCATCATACTAGGCACCGATGACCACGGCACTGGAAAAAACGGGTCTTTAGAGAAATAGAGTCACGGTTTCTATATTCCTAAAACTCAGTGTACAGTAATTATTCTTAATGATCGCTTATTCGTAGCGACCGATCGCAAAAATGCTCTCGGTTAACTACTGTACTGTAAAGCGGATATCGTGGCATCGTCACATCGCCACAATAACCGTGAGAAGATGAACGCGATGGCTTACAGCCATCACTTGTCTAAGTTAGTCATAACGCGTAGATGCCCTTCGCAACCGCCTCTGTGCCACGTTGTACGCGCTGCGGAATACAAATCCAGATTTAAATAAAAAATCCTGTGCGGCCGCTCGCTTGGCAGATCGGAGGAAGTCTGGTCTGTAAATTGGACAACCATAACCCAAATGCACATGGCCCTAACTTTAACAAAGCCCATGTGAGGACAACGGATACAGAAACATGCACAACAACAACAATAAACAATAAACACCAAGGTACGACGCTTCCCACCAACCGATGGTACTGTATGGTACTGTACGACCGTCACTATATGCCGGCTACAGTGGAACGACTAACGCCGCGGTGTCAAACAGTACTGCTCAAGTACCTGACCAGGCTTGCCCATCCACGGCCATCGCCGTCCAGGTTGGATTGGAGTGTTCGGAACCAGACGGATGCCTCTTCGCGCGAGCTCGATGACAATCCGGGCGATATTACGCGAGTCCTGAAGTGATAAGTTAGCCTGAGAATCCAGCTGCGAGGGTACCTTACGTCGATACCACTATGTTTCCGGCCTTCGAATGGCCCGAGTTGGAGGAATCGTAGTTGACTCTCAATATTTGGTGAGAGGCGGCGCGGCAGAGCGGGCTGAATTCAACGAACAACCCCGAGCTGAGGGTCATGTTTCGATTATGGCGGTCTCAGAACACACACCTTCGATGAGTAGGCTTTACTGAATCGTGACAACGTGCTGACGACTTTACGGACGTCCATCACGTCCCCCTTAATCCACTCGGGCATAGGTATCTAAACCGGCGAAGGATGACATGTCAAGATTAACACCATTAACACTCATGGGAGGGGTCTAGTCGTCAGGCACGGACATTTGAGATGAAGCATTGTTTGACGACGAAGTCCCGGATATCAAACGGACCATCGGTACACCAGCAAATGCGCAGGAGACGTTCGCCTGTCACTGGGTGGATGAGGCCGTGGTGTACGAGAAAGGCCGAAAACCGGCTTGCGACTTCAGGAAAGTGAGGTGCCCCATCGACCTGTTCCTACATACGAATACGGGTCTCTAGATGGGTGGACAATTGTGATAGCACTGGAAGGACTGACTTGAGTTATTCCGGTGAGGGAGATGCAAAAAGCGGACAGCTCGGGACGCCATGTTGGTTTAACAAAACTGCGGAATTCTGCGACTTTCTGCAAGGGACCGACCATTCCATTGGGCTCCCTGTCCGCCCACTTAAGGAGACAAACTGGCCATTCCTGTTCTCGACTGAGCAATGAGAACGCGTCCCTATGCGATAACTTACAATGATTTCATTTGGCCAATGGAAGTCCGTACCTTTGAGGCAGGTCGCTTCCACGTCCAATACTAAGAAAGCATCATACGGCTGACATGTCCAGGTTGTCTGAGTAGTAGCGGTAACAGTAGGTCTCTCCAATACGGAAAACATATCGTTTATCGCGTCTGATCGTCCTTTATCGGAGTGTGAGGTAGAGTGATTGCTTCGGGTCCATGAGCTTTTGGACGAGCGATACCATAGAAATGCGAGAGATGTTATGGAAAAGACGAGAAATATGGAAAGTGGGTAGTCGCAGAAGGGGATGAGAGCAAAACATAAAGGGAGGATGTGTCCTTGTGCCATCCACGGTGGGCAAGGTCGAAACTCGGGATTCGGCCACTCCCGGCCACATCTCACTCCGGACACTCTCATATCCACGTCCCGCCGATGATGGCGTACCACAGAGGCGATGACTTGGAAGATGATTTCATGCCGGATGAAACAGTTGCTCTTTCAGAAGATGAAGGGTTCGGGTCCCTCGTCGGAGATCAAGAACTTGAAGACCATGACATTGGGACGTTACTCAGCGCGGACGAAGAGGAGAAAGCCGGTGTTAAATCCCCCAGTGAACGGACAAAGGCCCCGTCAGAGGAGAAGAAAAGGAAACGAAGGGAGAAGGGGAAAGAGCGGAAAGAAAAGGAATGTTCCCCTCCAACCTCATAGCGAGGATAACCTGTCCTTGTGTTCCTTACGCGGGCCCTTCTTCCAACAGAAGAGAAAACTTGACGAAACTACAGAGTCAGGGGATCTCACTTCGGTGGCGTTGCGGTCGCCGAGTATGATATCCGAGTACTTGTCTACCATGCAAGCAAGGTCATTCTCGAAGATGTCCGCGTTGGAGCTTCAGGACAGGCATATTCCTGGCACGTGCAGCCTTGCAACTCTTTCCGAAGACTTCTCATAATTGACGTTATTAGGCAGAGAGCTCTATAGTGGACACAACTACATGGACGGGGTCGAGGAATTTGGACACTTTGGTGGATTTTATTGTTCAAGGTATCTGTTCTTTGCCCTCGAATCGCCCAGCATAATCACCTTCCGATCGAAAGCGGTCCCTTTGCTTCACACGCGATTACTACAGAGAACCAAATCACCTGGGGCACCCACCCTGCTCTTTCTAACCGGGGCAGCTTTGCGTGCAGCGAATGTGACCCGTGTCCTCAAGAACAAAACGTTGCAAGGTGAGAAGGGCGCCGGTGTCGTGAAGCTTTTCGCCAAGCACTTCAAGCTTGAAGAACACGTCAGATATCTCAAGAAGACCAAGATTGGCTCGGCAGTCGGTACTCCCGGTAGGGTCGGCAAGTTACTCCGTGATACAGGCAAGTAGTTGCACAGGAGGTTTTCAAAACCAACTAAAAGTGTTTCGACCTCAGATGCACTCTCACTGTCTGCTCTATCGCATATTATGCTCGATGTGAGCTTTCGCGACCCAAAGAACTTTTGCTTGCTGGACATTCATGAAACTAGGGACGAACTCTTCAAGACGGTTCTTTCAGCGCCTTTGGTCATGGATCAGTTAAAGGCAGGGAAGTTACACATCGTGCTCTTCTAAAATCCGTCGTTTGTTCAGTGAAGGTCAACTAGCTCTCATGTCAACAATTACATTATGATTGTAGCGAAAGATGGTGTCAGCGGACTGAAATATTATAGCCTAAAAGCCTGTAGGGTTTGTCCTCTGTGTGATCTACAAAAGCAGCCAGGCAATTAGCGCAATGACAGTACAAGACCGAGCTTTGTACTTACACGGGTCCACTTTGGTATTTTGTGGATACCTTTGCGATATCCTCGGTGATGAGGGGAAAAAACGGTGTACTTGTCCTTGGGATCCATCTCGTGCTCCTTGGGCAAGGCAAGAGCGTTGGTCTATACGACACGAGTTTGAGATTCTAAGGATGTGACATGTGGACTCGAACAGAACACACCAGTGCTCCACACTGAATACCACTGGTTCTGACGGCGTCAATGACAGCGTCCACCCTTTTCAGACGGTCTCGGACGTTGGCCTTACGCGTAGTAGATAGTCGCCATGGCACCTTCCTAAATGTGCAAATTTCAGTAATGGCAAAATCTCAGGGCGTGGGGTAGTATAGACAGACCACAAGAGACCTCCGCTGACGGCCGTTGTTGGTCTAAATGCACCGAACATGGAGAGTCTGAGAAATGAGAGCGTCGCTGACGCCGAGTCGCATTTCTGCGGCTCACGAAATCCAAAATTCTCACGGCCTGACTCTGCTTCTGACCACGATGAACGGCGTGGCCACCGACGTCCATATGGCTACTCCAACACCCCCACCTCTCAATGGAGTTGGTATCAACGGAAACGGCTCTGCCAATAACTCTGAGTCAACGGGGACGCTCAAGTTTACGACCGGGCTTATCCTTCCTCCCCCGGATGTGAAATGTACGTCTTCCGTCATCCTTGGGTCCCTCATAAACTCACAAGAGCATTTATATGCGCATATGCGCATTAGCTACCGTTGACCGCACAATCGTGCACATGAACCGCTCGTCGGATCCGCTCCAGTTCGAGGTAAAACTGCGCGAGAGCCGGCGTACGGACCCCGCGTTCTCGTTCCTCAACCCGGCCGACCCTTATCATGCTTATTACAGAAACCGGTTGGAAGCAGCAATGAGGGGCGAGATCCTAGAAGGGGTTCCGATGGACACAGATGGTAAAGTCGGAGAAGTAGAAGAGGGAAAGGTCACAGAGGATTATGGAAAGCCGCCACCTCCAACCGAATTTTTACTGGATATGCCAAATATCAGCGCGGTTGACCTGTGCGCCCTCATTTCTCACATTTCTTCTTTCTTGATGACGAACCTACTTCAGTGATTTCATGAAGCTGACGGCGCTATTCACAGCCAGACAAGGCCACTCATTTCTGGCCAATCTATCTGTAAAAGAGGGTCGGAACTATCAGTTCGACTTCCTCAAGCCAACGCATTCACTCTTCGGCTACTTCAATCGACTGATCGAGCAGTATACGAAGGTTCTTATGCCTACCCCCGAGTCACTTGCAAAACTAAAGGAACGCTCTGAGAACGGTACAAAGTGGAAGATGCTCGCAGACGCACAGTCGCATGCAAAGTGGGAACGCTCCAGGCGTGAGCTAGAAAAGAAACGTGAGGATGATCGTGAGGCCGAGCGCGGTGCGTGGAAATTTGAAACCTCAATGAGAAAAGAGATACTAACAGTTGAATTGCGTTTAGTTGCATTTGCGGAGATTGATTGGCATGATTACGCCATTGTCCAAACGATCGAGTTTACCGCTGCCGATGCAACGGCCGAGTTGCCCCCACCGATGAGCGTGCAGGAAGTGGAGAATATGACACTGGCACAGAAACGTATGGCTGCGATGGTCATGGAGACGACTGTGGAGGATGTGGAAGCACACCGGGCACGCCAGGCAGCCGCTGAGGCCGAGGCCGCAGCTGCGGTCAGCAGCGCAGGAGGAGTGGCTGTAGAAACAGCGGACGATGACGTTATGATGGAAGAGAGTGATGACGAAGATATAGAGGCATCGGAGCGCAAGCAGAAAGAGGAGGAAGAGAAGCAGAAGGAGCTCGAGCGTGCCAGAGCAATCCAAGCTAACTCCCTGGAGGCTGGTACACCGATGAAGATCAGAACCGACTACGTTCCCAAACGTGAGTATCATTCATCATATAACCAGATTCTGGTTCTAACTGTACCTGTCTTAAGTCGGTACCAAGAACAAGGTGGCGTTGGCTACATGTACCATCTGTGGCCAACAAATTCCCGTTAACGAACTGCAAGAACATATGCGAATCGAGCTTCTCGACCCACGGTGGAAGTCACAGCGCGATGCGCTCGAAGCACGAAAGGCCCAAGCATCAGAGCTACAGCGAGGCGCGAATGTTGTGTCGTCACTCAAAAACCTTGCACGAACTCGTGTGGATATCTTCGGTACGGAGACAGACGAGGAGAGACGAAAGCGGGAAGAAGAAGAAGAGCGCGAGCGGCGCAAGGAGAGGGAAAAGGTTGTTTGGGACGGTCATACCGCGACAAAGGCTGGCACCCTCGACAAATATTCCACAAACGTCAATTTCGACGAACAGATTGCTGCCATCCACCGCGCCAAGGGATTGGGGCCGTAAGTCATCTCTCCAGTCGTCTTACGGGTTGTGATTGAGATTATCTTTATAGGCAAGATTCGAACGCTATTGGTCCTGGTATCGGCCCTGCAGCGGCGCCGCCTCCTCTCGCGTCAGCCCCGCCACCAACGCTCCCCATCCCGGCAAAACCTGTCGATGCTGTGGCTAAAGATCCGTCGTACACTGCTGCAACGGTATCATCAGGCCCACAGCCTCCGTCAATGTACCCTACTCCTGCACCACCTGTTATGCTTCCTCCGCTCCACTATCAAGGTTTAGACTCGGCCCAGCCATTTGGATATCAGCCTCCACCTCCGACGCGCGTACCTCCATTAAACGCACCGGCTGTACCCTCGCCGGGTCTCGCGGGCACCGTTCGCCCCGCTGATCAAATAGAAGGTGATGTGGACGATGTCCCTCCTACGAAGCGTCAGCGTGTCGCAAAGCTCCCTGGTGGACAGTACTATCCCGAACAGGACTGGATCAATATGCACCCTGTACGCCTTTATCTTTTGTTAGTGTTGGGACGTATGACGACTGACGATCGTGCGTGAGCAGCATCCGATCTCACTCAAGGTCCAGTTACCGACAGACGCCAGCAAGCCCGAGTGGAAGTTGGATGGTACAATTGTGACCATTCCGGAACTGCCACTGAATTTGCTCGTGTCGACGCTGCGCGACCGCATCATCGCTGCGACTGCCAGCGCGCTCTTCGCTGGGCGTCTGATCCTTTCGTACAATGGCAAAATGCTCACGAATCGCAATACTATCGCGAGCTACAATCTCGAGGACGAGGATTTACTTGTTCTGAGCTTGCGGGACCCGAAGAAAAAGTAGCGTGGTGTTGGCGCAGAGGGGTCTGCGTATGTGCGTGTGTAAATGCTGTCTTATTCTCTTTTATCCTTCCTATTCTCCCTTTGAGATTATGCACGTATTTTATCCCCATTTGCTGGCCTATTACGCCCCTTTCCCCGTCCATCGTGATCTTCAGGTACCGCGAAGACATCACGGTTGGTTCTTGAACGTATATTCCTTTCACTCGTCTTGCAATGTGTGCACATCTCGAATTGCTTTGCGAGCCAATAAGTTACTCGTCTCCCGAACAAGCACCTCTTTAACTGGACCCACTGAACACCAACACGTCCATGCATAGAAAACATGGCGTCATTCGGTCAATCTTTGTATTAATGCCGGCGGCTTCGTCTTCCCGGTGGGGATGAAGTTTCCATTTTCAGCCCGTTCCTGAGGCCAACGCTGAAATCGGCTAATGCCGTGATTGCCATATCTAGATAACATGTACTTTATTGCCTTGCGCCGAACGCACTCTTAGCTTAAACCATTGAATGTAATGCGGGATCCACACGGAAATACACTAGTGTGGTATATGTGTTATTACTGCCTCAACAGCTAATATAATGTGAGCTGTCATTCGTAAATTGGACCTAGCAGGCAACGGCAGGTCCATG
>WNFQ01017321.1_pt1 | contig 11290 bp, 8 predicted proteins | sample 5400171 | NCBI WGS metagenome assembly WNFQ01 (sample SAMN13153356, study PRJNA577476) | soil metagenome | isolation source: 20 cm soil under Madrone tree | place: USA:California | collected 2016-06-14 | reverse complement strand
ACATAGATATTCCATTCCGCAACCTCATTCGCCGCCTTCTCCGGATTGCCGGCGGAAAGATTGCCAGGCACTTGCAATGCGCCACCCATGATCACCAGTTCTTCGACTGTTGCGGATGCATCCGGCACTTCGCGTAATGCCAGCGCGAGGTTCGTGAGCGGCCCCAAACCCAGGATGCGAACGGGACGCTCCTTGTCTTGCATCCGGCGTTTCAGAAAATCGACGGCGCCCTGCGTGGATGGAGGACCCACGATATCAGGCAGCGTCACTCCCGGAAGGTTGTTCGCAACAAAGCGCCATTCCGCCGGAAACGGTCGCGATCCCTCGAGAGGACTCTCCGCGCCCTCCAGGACCGGAATGTCTGCTCGCCCGGCCAGATGAAGCAATCTCCGGATATTCACGAACCTTTTGAACACCCGGGGGCCACAGGCCGCGATTGAGTTTCAACTCGTCGGGTGCCATGTCCTTCGTGCTGAGCCGTGATCCCGCTTCGAGGCCGATAACGTCGATGCCGGCCTGTGCAAGTGGAAGGCACGCCACGCCGCCTGCCGCTCCAAGACCGATGATGACGACGTCGGTTTTCTTCAAGGTCGTGGCCATCGTCTAGAGATCCCCTTTCGAAAACATTCCGTAGTCGTACGCCCCTTTGCGGCTTGGAGCCGGTTTCGAATCCATTCGCTGGAGATCCGCTGAAACCACGATCCGCGTGCCGGGGTATCCGATCAGATCCCAGCCGATGAAGTTCGCGTTTCCTCCGTAGAAAGGGTCGGAGAAAGTTCCCTGGATGGTGTGTGTGCGAACGAGGTTGAAGAACTGCCCGGAACCTCCCGTGAAGCCGGTTGCGCGGTTCTGCTGCATGTCCGTCAATACCGCGTCCTGATCCGCCGCCGAGAGTTTCGCGAAATCGCTGCCTTTTGAAGACTGCGCATACGAGTTCAGCGCGGCCAGTCCCGCTGCGTAGGCAGGGCGTTGCGATTTCAAAGCTCCAGCCAGCGCCCGGTCGATGAACCGGTCCGCGCGCGCCTCGAGCGCTCCGGGCCCGTTCTCGTCCGCCGGTATGAGCCGCGCGACGATTGCCCGCAGCGTTTGGGATTCTGCGGGAGTCAGTGAGATGAACGCCTCTCCTGCGGCGGTCTGCGCCTGAGCCCGGAAAGGCACTGCAGCGGGCATGACGACCGCCGCTCCAATCATCGTTCCCAACTGCTTTAACAATTCTCTGCGTGTGAGGCCACTGTTCATCACGAACCTCCTTTATGAAAAGGCATTAACCACAAAATGGGAAGGGCGCGGGCTAAAGCCCGCGACTACATTTGGGGTCAACCCCGTTTCCAATGTAGTCGCGGGCTTTAGCCCGCGCCCTTCCCATTTTGTGGTTAATGCCTTTTGCGTCATTCGCGCCAAATCTACTTCCCAGCTCCCCGCAGTCTGTCCGCTACTTTAGCGCGGGTTTCCAAAATCTGGACGCGTTCGGGCGCCCTGGGGTTATCGGAGAGCCAGGCATCGAGGTGCTGTAAAGCGTTGTCCCACTTTTGCAGCTTGATGTAAAGGTTGGCAAGCATCAGGCGGGCGCCGGGCATTCGTCCATCGAGCTCCAGCGCGCGCTTGAAGCTCTGTTCGGCCTCTTCGTAGAACTCGGATCTGTAATTGGCCAATCCCAGCAGGTAATGAGCGGATACAGAGCGCGGATTCAGCTTTTTGGCTTCATCGAGAATGTCGAGGGCGTTGTCGAGGATTTTACCGACCTTGGATGAATCGGTTTTCCTGCTGGCGTCCGCCTCCTGGATGTAAAGGCTGCCGAGATTTTCCAGCGGCTGAGAAGACCGCGGATTCAACTGCCTCGCCGCGTTGTATTCTCGTTCGGCATCACGGTAGCGGTCCATCTTTTGATAAATCGTGCCCAGGGTATTGTGGGCCGCGAAGAAATCCGGAGCAGCCTTCACGATGGCTTCAAGACGCTCGCCTGCCCTGGCGGTGTTTCCTTTGCGGTTGTCCTCGCGAGCCTTCCCATATTCATCCAATACTTTCCTGGGATACTTCCGGCCCAATTCCGTAATGTCGACTACATCCGACTCGGAACTTGAAGCATCATTCGCGTTCCTCTCCCTCTCCTTCTCGGTGAGAACGATATTGACGATCTGCGTGCCGGCCAGGCCGGTGCCGATACCGACGTTCTGCCTGGCCTCGCCGTAACCTTCGAGGTTGACGACGACATCGTAAGTGCCGGGTGGAAGACCGCGGAATTCGTAATTGCCGAGGCTATCGGAAAACCCCCTCGAGACGATCGGGCCGTCTGATCTTTGCAGGATCACCTGGATACGTTCGGAGATCCGAACCGAAGGCACGAGGATCTGCCCTCGAATGACACCGTTGCTTTGCGCATCGGCGAGGCCCGCAACCAGACAGATCAACAAAAGTGATAGGAACGCTCTTCTATACATTTCGAACGCCATTACCGCGCTGTATAGGTCTTGCTGAACCCGTTTCGGCTGTTCGTAATGGTGAACTTGCCATCGCTGGCGACGGACGCTTTGATCCAATTTCCCTTACAATCCGCTGGAATAAGCAGCAATCCGAGAAATAAGAGTCGCGGCATAGCGGCCTCCTTTGATTGACTGTAGCGGCGGTCTATGACCGCCGGTTGTACAGCATTTGTGGGAGTGTCGGCGGTCATAGACCGCCGTTACAGGAGCCTACGACACATTCGGATGTTTTTGCCAGTTCAGAAGATCGCCAGCGGATTGAGCGGCGATCCCGTTCCCTTGTCGATCCGCAGCGGTGAAGCCATGAATAAGAACTCGTAGCGATTCAGCCGCCTAGCCTGCTCGACACCTCGCTCCAAATCGAGGTTGTCGAAAATGCTCACGCCCATGGCCGCAAGCGCCAGTTGATGAAGCGGGATTCCAATGGACGGTGGAAGGCCCGATGGCGAAACGTCATTTGGTCCGTCATCTCCGATGAACGAAACACCGCGCTCCTTTATGAAATAAGCAACGTCAGCGTGATAGCCCGCAAACCCGGTCGCATTCGGCCAGGGGCCCAGCGCCGCGCGGCGCTTCCAGCGGCCCGTATATAGAAGGATGACGTCGCCGGCGGAAACCTTGACGCGCTCCATCTTTTCCAGCGTCTCGAGGTCTTCCTTATGGATGGCCGTTCCGGGCTCCAGCCAGCCTTGTGGAGTAGCCTTCCCCGGCAGGCGCGTCGCATCGAACAGAATGGCCCGCGTGACGACGCCATCCTTCAGGGCATTGATACTCCCTTTAGGGCAGCCACCCGCGGCCTTGATCTCTTCCATTGACACGCCGTTATATCCCTTGCCTTCGACCATGATGTGACAGTCCACGGAGTCAAGATGGCTGTGACTCACCCCATGGTACGTGCCCGTGTATTGGTATCGGTCCGTGGTGCCAGTCGGATTGACGTTGCCGAGAACGCGCTCGAGGATGTTGGGCGCATCCGCAGCCTTTTCCTGCATGACATCGTGGGCCAGCGATACGCTCACGCCCTCTTTAGCCAGCGCCACCGCCTGCTTCCGTTTGGCAGGCGTGATAAGGTTGGCGGCGCCGAGTTCGTCGTCTTTTCCCCATCGGCCCCAGTTCGAAAGTTCCTTCATCGCCCGGCGGAAATCCTCCTCCGTTGCAATCGTCTGGCGTCCATTGCTCGGACTCTGTGCATAGTGGACGGAAACACCGGTCACAAGCACGATAGCGATCAAACTACCCACCAGGATTTTCATCGGAAACCTCCTTCATGATGCTCTTGTCGCGGTGCCGGCTACTGATAACGAATCGTTATCACGATCCAGCCGAGGATCATCAAGCCGTTTATCGCCAGGCTGATGCCTAAAATCGTCTTGACTCCGAGCGTCCGCAGAGCGGGCGGACGGCGACGCACTATCCAAATCTGGTATGCCAGCCCTCCGACCGCCAGTGCAAAGAAAACTGGCTGCAAGCGCTGGAGCCAAATCAGACACGCACTAAGAAATGAAAATATGCCCAGTCCTGCCAGGACCGGAGTGATCACTCATCAACTGGGCGTGAGGAGGGCTGCAATGATAGATACTATCCCGGCCCGCCTCGGATCCATCGCCATAAGCAATCTCCGCGCCTATCTTAGCTCGGCATTTGACGGGCCGACAATAAACTGTAGCGGCGGTCTATGACCGCCGGTATTTCGTTGAGTCCAGGAAAACCGGCGCTCAGTCGAATACTTCCGGCCAGGAGAACGTCATGATGACGTTTCGTCCCCCGCTGGGGAGAATGATCTCCTTATGAATCGGATCGATAGCGAGTCCCGAGAAGGCGACTGTCGTGAGTTGTTGAGCCGGGATCCTGTAGCGAGGAGTCATGTCCTCGGTTTCGTCCAGATTCCAGGCGCAAATCGATCCACCCGAACAGCTGCCTATCAGCAAGCCCTTCGGCGGGTAGACCTTGACTTGACCGCCACCGCCGGTGATTTTCCTCAGAGGCTTGGCGTCTCCGCTGGCCGTGCGGTCAAAAATCAACATCGAGCCGCCGCTTGCAACGATCAGAAGATTGCGGACGGGATCGATGGCGACATTGGGGAATCCCTGTCCTTTGGCAGTGGGAAAAGTGAATCCGGTGTTGGGTCCGCCAAGAATTCTCTTGGGAGCAGCGTTTCCATTCGCCAGCCTGTCGAACACCAGGATGACACCTTTACCCGGACCACCGCTGGTGGCGGAAGGAAGGTAAATTTCACCATTGACGGAATCCAAACCGATTTTATCGTTGCCGTCATAGTCGGTGCTCTGGATCTGAGTACTCGGACCCTGGATAAATCGAATGGGAGGTTCTTCGCCGCCGGCACCGCCACGGAAAGTAAGAATCGTTTGTGTCAGAGGGCTGCCCACGACGACTTCGTCGTGTATCGCATCATATTCGAGCGCGTGCATTGTCCGGCTGATCAGGGTCTTTTGGCCTTCGAGGACTCGTACCGGCGTCGTATTCTCCTTTGCCAACCTCGAGAACACCGCGATCTGCGGAGTATTGACACAGTTGGGCACCAGCAGCTCATCGCGCTTGCTGTCGTAGGCCGCTGCCTGGGGTTTGCCGAACTTCACGGAAGTTCTTCCAAGGGGTGCGCTTCGGATGATACGGATGGGCTCTGCGTCTCCATTTGCCGTCAACGGATAGACAGTGGCGGAGGAATTGCCCATGTTCGACACCCAAACCTCTTTGTTCTTCGTATCGACGGTGATACCGGCAGGATGATTGAGAGCCGTCTTGTTTCCTTTGATGATTTGCGTCGGAGCCACATCGCCGTTATCCGTGCCGCGGAACATGAGGACTGAGCCGCCGACGTCGTTGGCGACCCATAGATTTCCGGTCGCCGGATCGAGAGACATTGCACCCATCCAGTTCAACTGCGTTTTGGGACCCTGAATGGTGCGCAAGGGAGCCGCGTCGCCATTGGCGTCGAGCGAGTAGACCGTAATGGAAGGTGGATAGTGCTTGCCTGAGCCGGCAACCTTGTAATCGCTGGCGTTGCCCCAATTACCGACGAACACCAGTTTCCTTTGTGTATCGACCGCGACGCCGTGAACATCAGCCAGCCCGGTGTGGGGTCCTTCGATGATGCGTAGCGGCTTTTCACTTCCGCGAGGTGGATACTGGTTGGTCGAGTAAAGCTCCTGCTTTTCTTCATCGACGGCCAGCTGGAACCCTCGATGAGGAATCCGCAGGATGCGCGAAGGCTCGGCATTGTCCTTGGCATTTGCAGGAAACACGAAGATGGAGTCGGCAGTGTCCATCGCGACGTTGTAAATTTCGCCGCTCTTTGGATCGACATAGAGCCCGGTGTTGTATTCGTTCTTGGTGTCCGATCCCTGCACAACGCGCTTCGGCGTGGTGGATTCAGCGCTCGGCGGCGTATTATCCAGCCGGTTGAATACCCGTATGGCGAACAGATTCGTGTCCTGAAGGATGACTTCGTCACGAATGGTATCGACCGCGACCGAACTGTAAATGGGATACGTGTCGCGAATTGTGCGAACCGGCGGACGAGTAATGTCTACAGTGGTGGCCGCATAGACTTTCGAATCCTCGAATTCGGCGCTCAGAGTCGCGATGGCGCTGACGGGCATCGAAGTACACGTATCGCCGACGTCAGGCAATCGCTCGATCGAAACCAATCGAGCCGAGCCTGTCGAAGGCCATGAAACCGGTGCGGGGCGCCATCGTTGTACTTCCGACCAGCAGAAGACAATGGCCCCAAAAAGTGTCAGGACTGCAAGGATCTCTTTGCCGCGTATGTTGTTGCCCAGGCGCATTTGGCTCCTTCCGAGAAATGAATTGGTTACGGAGTTTGTTGCATCATCGGCTTTTTCGTCAAGATTTATGATGCCGACGATCTCACGAATTGCCGTATTGCCGCCGGTCATAGACCGCCGCTACAGTACGTACCATGATCCGCTGGATCCATCGCTATCTCGGCATCGCGCTGGGCCCGATGTTTGTCGTCTGGTTCGCCTCAGGAATCGCCATGATGTATGCGCGCGGCATGCCGGGCCTCACTCCGGAGGCACGGCTGCAGCACTTACCTCCGCTGGACCTGGCTCGTGTTGGGATGACGCCGGCGGAAGCCGTGGCAAGAGGGGGCTTCGATATAGATTTTAATCGGGTTGTGCTGTTGACGGTTATGGACCGGCCGGCATATCGATTCACCGGAGGTGAACCGGCAACGATCTTTGCCGACACCGGCGATCGATTGGTTGAACTGGGGCCCGCGGGGGCTCTGAGGATTGCCGGCAAGTTCATGAATCTCCCCGAGGAGGCTTTTCAGTATGTGGGTTTGCTGAACGAACCCGACCTGTGGACGATCGACCAGCGCGAACAGACTCCTCTGCACAAGATCACGGTGGATGACGAGGCCCGCACACAGCTCTACGTCTCTGCGAAGATTGGAGAGATTGTGGCGCTCACAACGCGCGGAAGCCGCGCGCTGGCATGGGTTGGCGCCATTCCTCACTGGCTGTATTTCACTCCATTGCGTTTGAACGAGCCGTTATGGACAGGTATCGTGCTCTGGATCTCAGGACTGAGTACGATAGTGGCGCTGGCAGGTATCCTCCTGGGCATCATTCAGTATATTCGTTCCAGCGTGCCCTACTCCGGCTGGATGCGATGGCACTATAGAACCGGTATTCTGTTCGGCATTTTCACCTTCACGTGGGTATTCAGCGGAATGCTTTCAATGCTGGATTGGGCTTCCGGCGGCAAAACAGGAGATGGAATCCCCCAGGCGTTGAGCGGACCTACTATCTGGTCTACGGTGTAGAAGACAAGCCTTTGCTGGTGAGCGCGAATCCAGCGCAGGCCTCAGAGAATCTCTTTCATCTGGACGAGCAAACACCTCTCGAGGTCAGGCGGGAACCGTTTTCGGTGGAATCGCTGATGAGCCGCGTGCAGCAGGCCACTCCGAATACGCCGATTCTTGAATCCACACTCCTCTCCCAATACGATTCTTACTACTACTCGAATGACGGCTCGCGGCCATTGCCCGTTTTGCGCGTCAAGTTTGGTGATCCGGACCGAACATGGTTCTACATTGATCCGACGATGAGCCGGGTTGCCGTCCGGTACACGCGGCTGGGCCGGATTGATCGCTGGATTTATCACGGTTTCCATAGCCTCGATTTTTCCTTCTGGTACTACAATCGCCCGCTTTGGCAATTCGGCATCATTACGCTCAGCATCGGTTGCATTTTTTGCAGCAGCATCGGCCTGGTGATTGGAATCAAACGCGTGGCTCCCTGGTTGTTTGACAGGAAGTGAGGGCTGTGGTTACATCCGCTGTACGAGGAGGTCTCTCTCATGACAAATAGCGCAAAGCTGGTCCTTGGTGGACTGCTGGCAGTCGCTCTGCCAACGTTCTTCTTTTCCAGAGTAGAACTGCCGAGAGTGGAACCGGCGAAAGTAACTCCATCGGGATTGGCGGCGATTTCTGACTCGAACTTACGGCAAGCCACAGGATCTCCTCAATTGGTTTCCATTCGGGAGTTGCCCAATATGGGAGAAGGGTGCACCTGGGAACCGGTCGGCGTCACTTCATCGATGATGATGATTCCCGAACCGCGGGAAGACTATGGGTTGTTCGCCGGCTGGAGAGACAGGTCCGCATATGCCTCCTCGTCGTTGCAGGACGGGCAGACAAGCGATGTAACCCGTCCGCCCGTGCGTATGATCCGCGATCTGGATCCGATTTATAGCTCCGTGGCTGTGGATCCCGTACACGACGAAGTCATCCTGCAGGACAACAACCTCTGGGCAACCCGCATCTTCAACCGGTTGGATAACACGCCGCCCGATGCTCCACGCACCGAACCGAAGCGGGTCATCCAGGGTGTGAACACGGAGATCCAGTTCAGCGGAGGGTTGTATGTCGATCCGAAGAGCGGGGACATTTATTCGGTGGAAGCGGACACCGGGAACAAGATGACCGTGTTTTCCCACGAGGCCAACGGTAACGTTAAACCGTTGCGTCACTTGAAGACTCCGCATCGAGGCTACGCGCTTGCTGTGGACGAAGAGCAGGAAGAGATATTTCTTTCGGTCGAATATCCTCCCAAGGTCGTGGTCTACCGCAAGAATGCTTCCGACAACGAGGAGGCGATTCGGCGACTGGAAGGCGAACACACCGGGCTGGAAGCCGCGCACGGCATTGCCGTCGATTCGAAGGCAAAATTGATGTTCGTCAACAACTGGGGCAATGCCAGTAATTTCAAGATCCAGGGCTCCGGCAAGTTCAACCCGCCGTCCATTGCGATCTATGCCTCCAATGCCACGGGCGACACTGCTCCGTTACGCATTATTCAAGGTCCCAAGACACAGTTGAATTGGGCCGCCGGCATGGCCATAGACCCGGACAATGGAGATCTGTATGTCGCCAACGACATGGGCCAATCGATACTCGTCTTCAAGGAAACCGACAAGGGCGACGCGGCGCCATCGCGCATGATCAAAGGAACCAAGACGGGTTTGAGAAATCCGACAGGCGTGTCCCTGGACTTAAAGAACAAGGAAGTGTGGGTGTCCAATCTCGGGAACTCTTCAGCAGTGGCTTATCCGCTGAACGCGAATGGAAACGTGGCTCCGCTGCGTATTATCCGCAGCGCGCCTGCGGACAAGGTCGGGTTGAAATTCGGGAAGACCGAAGCGGTCGCATATGACAGCAAACGGCAGGAACTGCTCGTACCCAATTGCGTGAATCATCCGCAGATCGCAGCGTTCTCGAGGTTGGCGAAAGAGAATACGCCGCCAACTCGAACGCTGGAAGGACAGAAGACACTGATCAGCAGGACCATGCACGACCTCGCGTACGATCCCACTCACGATGAAATCGTCGTGACCAGTCCGTTGACTCAGGCGATCCTCGTCTTCCGCGGAGGAGCGAACGGAGAGGAAGCTCCCATCAGGGTGATCCAGGGACCACATACGCAAATCCTGGGCGTGGGCGCGATGGACAAGGTGACGGTGGATCCGGAGACTGGTGAGATCTACCTGCCCACGGCCAAACATAACATCGTGGTTTTTCCGTATGGAGCCAATGGCGACGTGGCTCCCAAGCGTGTTCTCGGCGGCCCGGACACTCAGATTCAATTCGCCGAGCAAACCGACGGAAGCGGCAACGTTCCTCCGATTCGGGTCGATCCCGTCCACAATCTCCTCGTCGTGCCCACCGGCGGCTTCAGAGGAGGCCGCGGTTCGCCGGCATTGCTGATCTTTGACCGGAACGCCGGCGGAAATACCCCGCCGATGCGCGTGATCCGGGGGCCCAGGACTCAACTCGCAGGCAGCCAGCAGATGGCGATTACTCCGCAAGGCTGGATCTTATGTGGAGCCCAGGGAGGTTCCATCGGTATCTGGAACATCAACGACAACGGAGACGTCGCTCCACGCTGGAAAATTCCGGTGACCAAGCTGACCGGACTGAATGTGAACGGAGTGGGGATCGATCCCGCACATCAGGAAGTCATGATCCCGACAGGAAATGGCAATGTCATCATGACGTTCTACTTTCCTGAAATTTTCTGACAATGCTGTAGCGGCGGTCTATGACCGCCGACAATACAGCAACTTGCGAGATCGCCGGCGGTCATAGACCGCCGCTACAGTTTCTGCGCGGACAGGCTCCCGACCACGACGAACATTCCTTTGAATTTGGTAGATTCCGCTTATTTACTAAATTCACTACAGTCCTGGGAAGACATTTCTTAACCAGGAGCAAAAAAAAATGGCAACGAGCGAAGGCTACGTGACGACGGAAGATGGGGTCCGCCTGTTTTTTCAGAAGATGGGTAGTGGTCCCAGGACGGTTGTGATTCCAAACGCGGCTTACATGTTTGAGGATTTCAAATATCTCGCCGCCGATCGCACCGTTATCTTCTACGACTTGCGCAATCGCGGCCGTTCGGAATCGGTCACCGACGCGTCAAAGCTGAAAGGCGGAGTTCTTCTCGATGTCGAGGATCTGGAAACGATCCGCAGGCACTTCGGCATTCATCCGGTTGATGTAATCGGACATTCTTATTTGGGAATGGTCGTGGCCTTGTACGCGATGAAGTATCCCGCTCACGTGAACCGCGTGGTTCAGATCGGCCCCGTGCAACCTTTTTTGGGAAAGCAATACCCAACGCATCTGACGGGAGCCGATCCAACGATGGCCGAAGTCTCCGGGAAGCTGGCACAACTGCAGAAAGAAGGTCCCGCCGGAGACCCAAAGGAATTCGGCAGGAAGATTTGGTCGCTGATGCGGTTGCTTTATGTCACCGATCCGGCCGACGCTGACAAGATCACCTGGGCCGTCGCCGATCTTCCGAATGAATCGTTTCTCAATGTGATGAAACACTACAGCGAAAACCTTCTCCCCTCGATGCAGAGCCTTAACCTAACTGCGGAAGATATTGCGAGGCTGAAGTCTCCGGTCCTCACCATCCACGGCACCCGAGACCGCCAGGCTCCGTACGGCGGCGGCAGGGAATGGGCCCTGACGCTGCCTGACGCCCGCCTCGTCACCGTCGAAAACGCGGCACACCTGCCGTGGATCGAGTCCCCCGAAAAAGTCTTCGGTTCAATCAAGACATTTCTCGACGGCGCCTGGCCAGACGCGGCTCAGCAGGTGACGTCGGTCGATCTGGGTTCTTAATACATTCGATTTCTTGACTGAAATTGCTTGCGGGTCTACTTTCCTCCCATGAAAAGTTTAGCCGCATTAGCAATTGTTCTGACTTTCGTCACGTTGGCGGCCACCGGTTCGGTGGGATCGCAGTCGTCTC
>WNFQ01003594.1_pt1 | contig 11292 bp, 5 predicted proteins | sample 5400171 | NCBI WGS metagenome assembly WNFQ01 (sample SAMN13153356, study PRJNA577476) | soil metagenome | isolation source: 20 cm soil under Madrone tree | place: USA:California | collected 2016-06-14 | reverse complement strand
GCGTTAGTACGAACGAGAAAGAATACAATAGGAAATCTCTCGTCTCTTGTGCCGTCTACAAGACGAACCTGTACGCTAGTCGTCAGTTTCGTCAGATCAACGCTAAAACGCGTGGACACGCTCTCTGGATCACGCGTTCGTGATGTTAAGTGGTGGTGCAGTTCAGTGGCGAATGGGAATGCATAACTCCTGTGAATATGCGGTGCAGTTGCAAGGTAAATGGGAGATACGAAGTGCCGGGGAAAGCTGTTGGAAGTTCACGCGCGTGTGGGCAGATCAAGGAACAGGGAAGACTGGTGGGCAAACGCGCGAGGGTTGCCTGACTGCAAATAAGAAACTTTATACTAACTGGAATGAAAAGGATAATCACAAGACATCAGCAGCAAACGAGAGGGAAATAAGAAAGTATCCACAAAAAAATTCAGACATATTGGTAGTGAGTGCACAGGACTTGGGAAAGCTCAATCGAAGCCTGCCAGAGAGGAGAGCTGCGAGGGCGGGTAGGGAACTTGAACACGCGCTCACTACAGTAATACCGACCACCGGTGTTCACTACAGGCCTGATGTGAGCATGAAAGCTGTTGTTTTGAGATGATTCTATGTGGTGTGCTTGGCGTACTCGAGCTTTCCGGTCACTGTGCGCTGCCAGTGGGCTGCGGCGGGCATGCGATGACACACGTGACTTATACACGATGCTTAAGTTACACGAGGCCAAACCTCTCTCTATCTCCAACCGCCTTGATCAACCTTCAACGACACAACACTTTCTGCCATGCTTCTGTCACCTCCTACCTCTTCCAGGTTCCTTCGATCTGACAAACGCATCCGCCAAGCTATACGTAGCAAGTCTCAACGGCAGAGGTACGCTTTCTACTCATGCTATACCTATCAGCTTGTGGGTAAAACATGACCCTCGGCCCACAGTGCTGCATCAATCCACGTCCTCGACGACGATTCACTCCTCAACATAATTAATCTCTGTCGACCGATTCTGGTAGTCGAAGACGACGTTAATAAAATCCGTCTTAAATCCGGATGGTGGGACTTGTGGTGGAATCAGGCATGGCTTGGTGAACGCTGGTGGTATAGGGTCGCACACGTTTGCAAAAGGTGGCGAAACCTCGTCCTTCTGTCAGCGTCGTACCTGCGCCTTCACCTTGTCTGTACATATGGCACGCCCATTGCAGACATGCTAGCACACTCACCTCCCTTTCCGCTTGCCATCGATTACTTTGACGAGTATCGTGACATCACTGCAGAAGACGAAGCAGGATTAATTCTTGCACTTGAACAACGTGATCGCGTCCGCCGGGTCCGCCTTCGGATGCCTATTCAGAATCTGCAGAAGTTCATCGTGGCCATCAACGAGGAATATCCAATGCTGGAATATCTGAACATTTCACCTACTGAAGATTGTACAGCCTTGGTTCTTCCTGAAGCACTTCAAGCACCATATATACGTCACCTCGTGCTGCATGGCTTTGCAATTCCTATAGGAAATCGATTGCTCATGACCGCAGTGGACCTCGTCACACTCTACCTTTTTATAGAACACCCATCCGCCTATATCCAGCCGAACTTTCTGCTCCGACGGCTTTCATTCATGCCCCAGTTAGAGACGCTTTGGTTTGGCTTTTCCTTCCCTGTTCCCAACCATGATGTGGTGAGGCAACTCACGCGTACACCCACCACGACATATATCACGCTCCCTAACCTTCGTCGGGTTTGGTTCCGAGGTGTCAGTGCTTACTTGGAAGCGGTTGTTCGTCATCTCACCGCTCCTCGCCTCGAGCGGCTCGAAATAGACCTCTTCAATCAACTCACCTTTTCCTTCCCACGCCTTCTGGATTTTTTGAACACAACAGACACCCTCAAGTTCAGCAGGGCCGAGGTCGAGCTTTCTCCTGAGAGAAGCGTTGCTGTAAAGGTGTATCCTCGTGAAGCTGAGGCATATGCCTTTCGAATACAAGTCCTGTGCAGGCCCCTCGATTGGCTGGTATCATCCATGGCACAAATTTTGAATGCACTTGACCAAAGGTTCTCTGAGGTGGAGCATCTCACTTTTGAGGATCTGCATGATCGTCTGTTTCCTGGAGACAACAATGAAGTCGACCGCTCCGAGTGGCGCAAATTTCTCAGGCCATTCAGGAATGCGAAGACCCTCAGCGTCAGTAATGGCCTCGTCGAAGATATCTCTCGTAGTCTACGATTGGAGGATGGAGATCCCCCTCTGGAGCTGTTACCCGAACTGCAGGAGCTCAGATATTTTGGGTCCGGCCATGGAGGTGATAAATTCAAGCCTTTCATCGATGGCCGCCAGAACGCAGGTCGCCCCATTAACTTGATCTTTATTCGTCGCGATCTATCTGGCCTATTTGGCCTATCTGACCCATTAAACCCATCTGACCCAAGGTCTCCTAGGTCCTCTCGTAGCTCATGGATGTGATCGGGGCCGTCAGTCATTAGACTCGGTCATCACGTCAGAGGGTAGCGAAAGGGGTGACCCCGATACTTAAACCCGATTCACATATACGAACCACTGAACTGTTCATTCATCGTTCGTCACCCGTACTACTGCCATACCCCTTTACCCCTGCTAGCTTTCATTTCCACTACAACCACGACCTTGTGGAAGATTTTGTTGCGCTGGACACCCTTCAAAGATGGCACCCTCATGGATACATATGCTGTATATTGGTTTCGCGTCATTTACTTATACTCCTTATAATCCTCTTCGTTGCTCGTCACCTTGGTTTCTCGGATCGTAACTCTCCCGTACGATGATATATATAGCGACGGATGCCCAATTACAGTAAGACTGACGCGTACTGAGCGTACCACTTACTATTACTAAATCGGGCAGTTTCTCACCGTTACCCAGAAATGAGAATTCGACAACCATTGGAACACAGAGAGTGTGCAGATACAAACGAGGACGTGAAAGTCTAACAGGTACAAAACATAATAGTACTTCCTGAGACTCAAATCTCCGTCACGTTACTTTATTAGACCCACCGCTGCACAACCACGCTGTTGCGTAGACCGGTGGCCTCGATCGTCAAACTGTCGTCATCAAGCGTGCGGTTCGGGAAAGTTGTTCTGACGGTATAAGGGCGCACGTTGTTTTCAGGACGCGAGCTAGAGTAGAATTGAGTGAATAGATCGGGAAGATCAGTTGAAGGGCCACTCACGCATTGATGAAATTTCGAAGATCGCCCACAGTATGAGTCAGATCCATCCGAGCCACCATTCTAGCAAACGATAAAGACAAAGGGAGTAGACAGGGACACGCGTTAGTACCAAAGTGCAAGAAAAACAATAGGACATCTCTCGTCCCTTGTGCCATCTGCAAGACGAACCTGTACGCTAGTCGTCGGTTTCGTCTGATCGACGCTGAAACGCGTGGACACGCCCTCCGGATCGCGCGTTCGCGATACCGCCTGTGGTGATGCGACTAAGGTTGAGGTTCCCAACGATGGGAAAGCACCCGGCATCCCGGCTGACGCAGATGCAGATGCAGAGCCAGAGTCGGGGACGACACCGCCGAGTCGGCTGCCCGGACGCACGAAGCCCCTCCGCGGCGTAGAAACGTAATCTTCCTCTGTGCGTCTCGCGACGCGTACTTCTACGGGCTGTCCTGGCAGGACGTCGAGAATGGACGGAGGAACACGACTAGCAACGGGTAGTGGTGAGAAAGAGGAAGAAGATGGCAAAGGAAGCACGGATCTAGCATTGATCTCAGAGAGAATCTGAGCTTGGGCGGGATCGTCATATCGTCGGAGTTCGCCATCTTCCGTGCTGAAACCATCGCGCCAGACACATTGCGACTCCTGCCAATAAGCCCGCCCGCTGGGCTTCGTCCTTGTGAGTACACCTCCATGGTGAATACATCAATCGAGCGCCAGTGGGCCAGGAATTAAACCGTCCATGAGGCACGCGCGCCTCCTAATATTTGAGCAAGTGCTCCTAACGCCTCCTAGGATTGAACAAGTCATGTGTACGCCGACACAGAACATGCACTCGCCTCATGGCCTCACTGCCTCGAGGCTGTCAGACGCTGTCTTGAGCGTCTAAGGTTCTCAGAAACAAGAAATGCCACTTTGGGGTATGGGGTTCCTTCATTCCCGAAATGCAAAACGCCGTTTCATCTCATTTCGCCAGATGCCACATTCCCAGCAGCCCTTCTACTAGGGTTTACTAATTTTTTGTGGTAGGAACTCCAGGGAACTGGCTCTACTCAGATTTCGAGCGAGATTGAGCGACTGCGATATTACAAAATCCCCTCTCACTGTCCTATGTAAGGGGTACGCGCATGGTTGCACAGCCATTTTCTTGGCATTGTCTAAACGTGGAAGGCATTGTGGTGTACTTGCCCTATCTGGGGACGTCTCCGGGAGGCGCAAAATAATTCCTCAACATTCCTCAACACAACACACAACTCCCGAATACATGTGTAGTCCGCAACCCCATTTCAGACTGTAGAATACAGATCCCGGGATCTTGGTAGCTGCACGTTTAACACTCCTATGCACAGCCCCAATGTTTTTTTAAATCCATCGTTACCATCGTCATCGTGTTCAAACGGGCCATGATGAGCGAAGAGGTCAATCTTGCTGACGCTGGACATGTAGCCGTTAGACGTATGGAGAGACAAAACAAAGGGTACACCGTTTACGGAGAGATAAGCGATCTCGGGACAATCATATGGCAGTACTATATTCCCCTGTACATTCGTCACCCCCGGTCATTCGTCAGGTACTCGTCAGGTCACATCAGTCACAGTTCCTCCAAGCCATTTTCAAAGTCCGACTCGTCACCATGAATCCGTGATTGGTTGAGGCCTGACGACTGACTGACGAAAACGCGGGTACGGTTTCAAGCTCCGCTCGCCAGGAACTGGCAGGTGTGACATCACGCACAAAATCCCCCCTCCTTCAATAATCAATATCTCATCGTGAAAATGGCCGGAACACCTTTAGATATCATATGTTAGATGGTGTGCACAGTACCAGGTCACTGGAAGGCCTCCGAGGTGAGATTTTTCAAAAGTGACGAATGACCGGGGGTGACGAATAGTAGTAGCGGGAGCAGAGTGGCAGTCCCGTTAAAGTTTTTATTTTTGGCGGGGCTGTCGCAAATTTTCGCACTTTTTCTTTACAAAAACACTCCCGAGCAACGATCCGACATTTTGGCTCTTCCAAGTGAAGTACTGCGATGTGATTCTGTGAACACCCCACACGTTGCAGACGCCACCTCCGTACCTGTCGGTCAAGTTAGACGCCTCGGAGCTGAACTCAGTCCGATTATACATATAAAAACAGTTTATGTTGGCCTATCCTAGGATGAGTCAAGAGTCTCAAGACCCAATCCCTTCGCAATTTGAAGAACACCGATGGGACCACAGAGCCATCCCGTTGCAACATACCAAGGTCTGTTTATTTCTCATATTTCCGCGAGACCTTTGTATGCTAATCGGGACCGTTCCTGCTGCCAGTGAGAGGTGCTCACAGAAACTCCAAGGTAGGAGGGGACCATAGCGGCCATTCTGAGACGTCTACTGAGAGCTCAAATTGTCAGTCCGCGCGGACAGCGGCTAGGCCGATAGTTTTGCGCATGGGTCGTTGCCCCTCCTCTTGGCCCTCCTCTAAGCTTGCGGTGATGTCGCGGCCGGGCCCAAAAAGGAAATTTCGTGCATTTTTTAATTCAGGTTTTCCTTTTTGGACCAGGACCAACTAGTCACTCTAAGGTTTCCCCACAACAGTTGTCACCATCGTCTGCGTGCAAAAAACAGGTACAGTACCAGAAAATCACGTGTGAAACATGCGAACTGAGTCATCTTTGTGCCTACAGCGGGATGAAATGAAACGATTAGAGAAAGGGCATAGCTCCCGTTCGGCTTCCCGCTGAACGAAGTCGACGTTCAGGCCCCCATACAGTCGTGAGGGGAACGAGGGGTCGAAACTCGCAGCCTTCAGATCACACAGACTGTGGAACCACTGAACCGTTCACTTATCGTTCATCTCCCGTACTACTGCCATACCCTTTACCCCTGCTAGCTTTCATTTCTACTCCAACACGACCTTGTGGGAGATTTTGCTGCGCTGGACACCCCTGAAAGATACAGCACCCTCATATACTTTATATTGGTTTTGCGTCATTTGCTTATACTCCTTGTAATCCCCTTCGTTGTTCGTCACCTTGGTTTCTCGGATCATAAACCCTAACTATCCCGTACGATGATATAGGATGTTAGTGGCGAAGGTACTTGCTGAAAACAAACGGTAGGATTGATTACAGTAAGACCGACGCGTACTGAGCGTACCACTTACTATTACTAAGTCGGGTAGGTTCTTGTTACTAGAAAAGAAAATTCGACAACATTGGAACCCAGAGAGTGTGCAGATACAAACGAGGACGTGAAAGCCCATAGATACAAAACAGAATAGTACTTCCTGCGACTCAAACCTCCCCTTCGTCACGTTACTTTATTAGACCCACCGCTGCACAATCACGCTGTTGCGCAGACCGGCGGCCTCGATCGTCAAACTGTCGTCATCAAGCGTGCGGTTCGGGAAAGTTGTTCCGACGGTATAAGGGCGCACGTTGTTTTCAGGACGCGAGCTAGAGTAGAATCGAGTGAATAGGTCAGGAAGATCAGTTGAAGGGACACTCACGCATTGATGAAATCTCGAAGATCGCCCACAGTATGAGCCAGATTCATCCGAGCCACCATTCTAGCAAACGATCCATAAAGACAAAGGAAGCAGACAGGGACATGCGTTAGTACGAAAGAGAAAGAATACAATGGGGCATCTCTCGTACCTTGTGCCGTCTACAAGACGAACCTGTACGCTAGTCGTCAGTTTCGTCAGATCGACGCTAAAACGCGTGGACACGCTCTCTGGATCACGCGTTCGTGATGTTAGGTGGTGGTGCAGTTCAGTGGCGAATGGGAATGCGTAACTTCTGTAAATATGCGGTGCAGTCGCAAGGTAAATGGGAGATACGAGGTGTCGCGTGTCGGGCAAAGCCGTTGGAAGCTCACGCGCGTGTGGGCAGCCTGAGAACAAGAAACAGGGAAGATTGGTGGGTAAACGCGTGAGGGTTGCCCGACTGTAAATAAGAGACTTTATACTAACCGGAATGAAAAGGATAATCACAAGACATCAGCAGCAAACGAGAGGGAAATGAGAAAGTACCCACAAAAAAATTCAGACATATTGGTAGTGAGTGCACAGGACTTGGGAAAGCTCAATCGAAGCCTATGAGAGCCTGCCAGAGAGGAGAGCTGCGAGGGCGGGTAGGGAACTTGAACACGCGCTCACTACAGCAATTCCGACCACCGGAGTTCACTACAGGCCTGATGTGAGCATGAAAGCTGTTGTTTTGAGATGATTCTATGTGGTGTGCTTGGCGTACTCGAGCTTTCCGGTGCGCTAGTAGGTATGCGATGACACACGTGACTTATACTGGCACGAGGGCATTCAGGATGCTTACACGAGGCCAACCAAACCTCTATCTCTATCTCCAACGACGCCTTGATCCACCTTCAACGACACAACACTTTCCGCCATGCTTCTGTCACCTCCTGCCTCTTCCAGGTTCCTTCGATTTAAGAAACGCATCTGCCAAGCTATACGTAGCAAGTCTCAACGGCAGAGATACGCTTTCTACTCATGCTATACCTATCAGCTTGTGGGTAAAACATGACCCTCGGCCCACAGCGCTGTATCGATCCACAGTGCTGCATCAATCCACATCCTCGATGATGATTCACTCCTCAACATAATTTCTCTCTGTCGACCGATTCTGGTAGTCGAAGACGACGTTGATGAAATCCTTTCCAGACACGAATTGTGGTGGAAAGAAGCACGGGTCGGTGAACGCTGGTGGTATAGGGTCGCACACGTTTGCAAAAGATGGCGAAACCTCGTCCTGCGGTCAGCGTCGTACCTGCGCCTTCATCTTGTCTGTACATATGGCACGCCCATCGCAGACATGCTGGCACATTCACCTCCCCTTCCACTCGCCATCGATTACTTTCACGAGTATCGTAACATCACTGCAGAAGACGAAGCAGGAATCATTCTTGCACTTGAACAACGTGATCGCGTCCGCCGGGTCCGCCTTCGGATGCCTATTCAGAATCTGCAGAAGTTCATCGTGGTAATCAACGAGGAATATACAATGCTGGAATATCTGAACATGACACCTACTGAGGACAGTACAGCCTTGGTGCTTCCTAAAGCACTTCAAGCACCACATCTACGTCACCTCATGCTGCATGGTTTTGCGATTCCTATAGGAAATCGATTACTCATGACCGCGGCGGGCCTCGTCACACTCTACCTTTATATGGAACACCCATCCGCCTACGTCCAGCCGAACTTTTTGCTCCGACGGCTTTCATTGATGCCCCAGCTAGAGATGCTCAGGATTGTCTTTTCCTTCCCTGTTCCCAACCATGATGTGGTGAGGCAACTCACGCGTCCACCCACCACGGCACATATCGTGCTGCCTAACCTTCGCCAGTTCCGGTTCCGAGGTGTTAGCGCTTACTTGGAAGCGGTTGTTCGTTATATCACCGTTCCTCGCCTCGAGCGGCTCGAAATATACTTCTTCAATCAACTCACCTTTTCCCTCCCACGCCTTTTGGATTTTTTGAACACAACAGAGACCCTCAAGTTCAGCAGGGCCGTGGTCGAGCTTTATTATGTGGGTAGCGTTGACGTGAAGGTGTATCCCCGTGAAGCCGAGGCATGTGCCCTTCAAATACAAGTTCTGTCCAGGCCCCTTGATTGGCGGGTATCATCCATGGCACAAATATTGAATGCACTTGGCCAAAGGTTCCTTGAGGTGGAGCATCTCACTCTTAAGGGTCGGCATTATTTTCAGTTTCCTAGAGACAACATTGAAGTCGACCGCTCCGAGTGGCGCAAACTTCTTAGGTCATTCAGGAATGTGAAGACCCTCAACTTCAATAGCGGGCTCGTCCGGGATATCTCTCGTAGTCTACGATTAGAGGACGGAGAGACCCCTCTGGAGCTGTTACCCGAACTGCAGGAGCTCGCATATTCTTGGGACAAGCCTGATGGTGGACTCAAGTCGTTCGTCGATGCCCGCCAGTACGCAGGTCGCCCCGTTAACCTGATCTTCGTTCACATAAAACGATCTCGCCGAAGGTCCCCCCATATACAGGTCAAGCGAAGATGATGAGCCACCCTGAAAATTTCGCAGAATTCGCCGAATCCGAGAGTCTCCCATATTCACGTCAGGGTCCAGCGAATGGGGTGACCCCGATAATTAAACCCGACTCACACATACGAACCACTGAACCGTTCATTCACCGTTCATCACCCGTACTACTGCCATACCCCTTTACCCCTACTTGCTTTTATTTCCACTACAACCACGACCTTCTCGTGGAAGATTTTTGCCACGCTGGACACCCTTCAAAGATATGGCGCCCTCATGGATACATACATATTAGTTTCGCGTCATTTACTTATACTCCTGTAGTCCTCTTCGCTGTTCGTTACCTTGGTTTCTCTGATCATAAACCCTAACTATCCCGCGCGATGATATAAATAGCGACGAATACCAGTGGCGAAGGTACTTGCAGTAGACAAACGGCGGGATTGATTACAGTAAGACTGACGCGTACTGAGCGTACCACTTACTATTACTAAGTCGGGTACGTTCTTACAGTCACCAGAAAAGAAATGTCGACAACATTGGAACACAGAGTGTGCAGATACAAACGAGGACGTAAAAGTCTAACAGGTACAAAACAGAGTAGTACTTCCTGCGACTCAAATCTCCGTCACATTACTTTATTAGACCCACCGCTGCACAATCACGCTGTTGCGCAGACCGGCGGCCTCGATCGTCAAACTGTCGTCATCAAGCGTGCGGTTTGGGAAAGTTGTTCCGACGGTATAAGGGCGCACGTTGTTTTCAGGACGCGAGCTAGAGTAGAATCGAGTGCATAGTTCAGGAAGATCAGTTGAAGGGCCACTCACGCATTGATGAAATCTCGAAGATCGCCAACAGTATGAGTCAGATTCATCCGAGCCACCATTCTAGCAAACGATCGATAAAGACAATGAGAGTAGACAGGGACACGCGTTAGTACGAAAGAGAAAGAATACAACAGGGCACTTCTCGTACCTCGTGCCATCTGCAAGACGAACCTGTACGCTAGTCGTCGGTTTCGTCTGATCGACGCTGAAACGCGTGGACACGCCCTCCGGATCGCGCGTTCGCGATACCGCCTGTGGTGGTGCGGCTGAGATTGAGGTTCCCAACGACGGAAAAGCACCGGGCATTCCGGCTGACGCAGATGCAGATGCAGACTCGGAGTCAGGGACGACACCGCCAAGTCGGCTGCCCGGACCCGCGAAGCCCCTTCGCGGTGTAGAAACGTAATCTTCCTCTGTGCGTCTTGCGACGCGTACTTCTACGGATTGTCCTGGCAGGACGTCGAGAATGGACGGAGGAGCGCGACTGGCAACGGGTAGTAATGAGAAAGAGAAAGAAAATGGCAGAAAGGAAGAACGGACCCAGCATTGATCTCAGAGAGAATCTGAGCTTGGGCGGGATCGTCATATCGTCGGAGCTCGCCATCTTCCACGCTGAAACCATCGCGCCAGAAGGTGAGATGTCGTATCGCGGTCTCCTCACCTGACACAGATATTAAATCGATTAAATTGGAAAGTCTGGGCGAGGTCTTTTACCTGGGTTTGCTGGCCCGTTCGGATCAGGGATGTACGTGCTCTCGACATCGTCCGAGCCTAGCGTGTATCCGCCCCCAGAAAAAGCGCTCGATCTATGCGCTCCCGTTCTTTCGGGCTCAGGCTCAAGTGGACGATCGTGTTGCGCGCGTGCCAAGAGATCGCGCATGAAATTACGGCCGGGAACGTCAGAGTCTCTATCCGGATTCTGGACATTGATCCCGCTGCGATAGAGGGATATATAAAAAAAAGGTTTATAACAATAATCGCGATTGAGTGAGTACGTTACCTTCTCTCGCCGCCTGCAAAGTAGTTCTGTGGCTCGTCGTCCCCATCGTCGCTGTCGTCACCTAGAGTCGCAAAACGACGCCCGCTACCACCTCGACCGCTGTATATGCATACAGGATAGGAGGGTTTTTGGTGAGTGAGATGAATATCGTGATAAGAGACGCACGTTGAGCCTCCACCTCCCGATCCGCCGATGCGGCCGATGTGTGGCGCCGCTGGACGTGGCCAGGATGAAAGATTTGGGTCATCTGCATTATCACCACCGAGGGTG
>WNFQ01016826.1_pt1 | contig 11293 bp, 10 predicted proteins | sample 5400171 | NCBI WGS metagenome assembly WNFQ01 (sample SAMN13153356, study PRJNA577476) | soil metagenome | isolation source: 20 cm soil under Madrone tree | place: USA:California | collected 2016-06-14 | reverse complement strand
TTGCGTTTGTCCGGACGATTGAGCCCGACGAGGGCGATCTCGCCCTCGAGCTCGTAGGTGACCGTTTGTTCTTCGCTCATGAACTGCTCCTGGTTTCAACGGGCAAATCCAGCGCGCGCCGTGCGATCACGTTGCTCTGGAACCGCTACGCCGTTAGACCGGCGCTCGCAGCATAGCGTCGTCGTTGCGCCGCCGCGTTCCCGAACAGCGACGACAGCAGCATCGCTCGCTTGAGATAGAGGCCGATGTCGTGCTCGTCGGTGAATCCGATCGCGCCGTGAAGTTGGATGCAAGCCTTGGTGACGACCATCGCTTCTTCCGACACCTTGGCTTTCACCGCTGCGGCCATCGCGGCATCGATGCGGTCGGCGTCGTTGTTGGCCGCGACCTGATACACCAGCGACCGCGCCGCCTCGATCCGAATATAGACGTTCACCGCCTGATGCTGCAGCGCCTGGAAGCTGCCGATCAGCTTGCCGAACTGCTTGCGGATGCGCAGGTAATCGAGCGTGATCTCCTGCGCCATTTCCATCGCGCCGAGCAATTCTGACGACAGCGCCAGTAGCGCCAGATTGTAGAGCGTATCCACCGCATTCCGCGGTGACGAATGCGCCGCGATGAGATCGCCCGGTGCATCCGCGAGGCTCAGCGTGGCAAGCTTGCGGCCCTCCGCCGTCGGCGTCGTCGACAGCGTGCAACCGGCCGCATTGCGCGCCACGTAGCAAAGCGCGGGTCCGTCGCGCCCGCTGGCGCTGACGAGAAAGCCGTCGGCGCCGTCGGCGCAGACGAACGTCTTCTGTCCGGTCAAACGGAGCGTTGCGTCCTTCCCCACCACTCGAGTGCGCGGCGAGAGCGGATCGTCGCCGTAGGCGCGCTCTTCGAGCGCCGGAACGACGAGTGCCGCGCCCGTCATCACCTGTGGCAGCATTGGATGCGGTGTGCGCCCCAGTCCGAGCGCAGCCGCCGAGATCGCCGCAAGGCCGATTGGCTCGCAGACGAGCCCGCGCCCGGCCTGTTCAAGCACCAGGGCGAGCTCGGTGAGACCCAGACCGAGGCCGTTCATCGAACTCGGAACGAGGATGCCGAGCCATCCCAGTTCCCCCGCCTGCCGCAGCCGTGTCGGCGCGAAGCTCGGGTCCTGCCCGCGAAATCCGCGCGCCACCTTCGGCCCCGCCGCCGCGACGAATTTGGCGGCGCTGTCGCGCAACAGCGTTTGCTCCGATGTCAGATGAAGCTCCATGCCCCGATCGCCGCCCGTCAACTTGGAAGGTTCAAGACGCGGCGGGCGAGGACGTTGCGCTGGATCTCCGATGAGCCGCCGTAGATTGTCGCGCGACGCGACTGAAGGAACGCCGCTGCCACATCCACCTCGCCGAAATTGCTCGCGATCGGCTCGTCCGCCGGCGCATGGCCGCCTGCCGCCTCGATCAATAGATCGGTGAGCGTCTGAAGAAGCTCGCACGCGACAATCTTGATCACGGATGATTCCGGCCCGGGGCTTTTCTCGTGGTTCGTGAGCTCCACGGCGTGGCTGAACAGCGCCGACAGCGCCATGACGTTGATGCTGGCCGCCGCGAGACGATCTTGGAAAGCCGCATCCGCGATGATTCCGGACGCGCGCGCCATCGTCTTCACGCGCTCGAGCGCCATCAACGAGAATTGCGGGTTCGAGGTCGCCAGGCGCTCATGCCCGAGCAAGGCATTGGCGATGCGCCAGCCATCGTGCAGTTTTCCGACGAGGTTTTCGGCGGGCACGACGACGTCGTCGAGAAATACCTCGCTGAACTCCTCATCGCCCACGATCGTCTTGATCGGCCGGATCCTGATGTTCGGGCTGTGCAGATCAATCAGCAGAAAACTGATGCCGGCGTGCCGCGGCTGGGCCTGCGGATCCGTCCGCACCAACGCGAACATCCAGTCCGAGTGATGTGCCCAGGTCGTCCAGATCTTGTGCCCGCGCCCCACGAAATGATCGCCCTCAAGCATTGCCCGGGTCGAAAGGCTCGCAAGGTCGGAGCCCGCGCCGGGCTCGGAATAGCCCTGCGCCCAGATCACGGCGCCCGCAATGATGGGCGGCAGATGCTTGGCCTTCTGGGCGGCGGTCCCGAACTCCATGAGGATGGGCCCGATATGATTGAGACCCTGAACCGGCAGATGCGGCGCGCCGATGCGCGCCATCTCTTCGGTCATGATCAGCTGCTCGTTGAGCGTGGCGCCCATTCCTCCATATTGTTTGGGGTTCCGCCGGCGGCGGGCGGGTCGTGCGGTTCCGCAGCGCGGCCGGAAGATTGGCTTCCAGCCATGTCCGGACGTCCATGCGGAATTGGGCTTCGGCGGGGCTATCACGACGGAACATGGCGATGAAATTTTCCGATGCCGATGCGGGCGAAAGGATAGCGCGCGGAACGCCGCACTTCATTCCACCTTGATGTTGGCGGCATTTACGACGGCGGTCCACTGCGCGAGCTCGTTCGCGAGCAGCTTGCCGAACTCAGCCGGCGTGCCGATTTTGATCTCGGCGCCGAGGGTCGCGAGTCGCGCGCGCGTCTGCGGCTGGGCAAGGCTGTCGCGGAACGCGGCATTAAGCTTGTCGATGATGGCGGCAGGCGTTCCCGCCGGTGCCACCACCCCCAGCCAGAATGGCGCCTGCAGCTTGGGATAGCCCGCCTCCGGCGTCGTCGGCACGTCGGGCAATTTCGAAAAGCGTTCGGCGCCGGCGATCGCCAGGACACGCAGGTTCCCGGATTGGATGTGGGGCAGACTGCTGGTGGCCGGGTCGGCGAGCATCTGAACCTCCCCGGCCACCGCGGCGGCGAGGAGTGGCGCCGTGCCGCGGTAGGGCACGTGCACGATGTTGACACCGGTTTCGAGCTTGAACATTTCGGCGAGCAGATGCGGCGCGGTACCGAAGCCCTGCGAGCCCCAGCTGATCTTGCCCGGATTGGCCTTGGCGTAGGCCACGACCTCGGCCAGCGATTTCACCGGCAGGCTCGGGTGCACGGAAATGATGTTCGGCGTCTCCGTGAGCAGGCCGACCGGCGTAAACGCCTTGGCCGGGTCGTAGCCGATGTTGCGGTGCACGGCCGGGCCGGTCGTGAGCGCTCCGCCGGGAGTCATCAGAATGGTGTAGCCGTCGGGATCGGCGGTCGCGACCGCCTTGGCGCCGATGCTGCCGCCGGCGCCGCCGCCGTGGTTCTCCACCACGATGGTCTGGCCGAGTACGGCGCCGAGCCGGTCCGAGACGATGCGGGCCATGCCGTCGGTCGGGCCGCCCGCCGGGAAGGGCACGACGATCCTGATCGGCCTGGTGGGATAGGTTTGGGCGTGCGCGAGGCCGGTGCCCGCGAGCGCCCATCCGGCGCACAGCGATGCCGCAAGCAGGGCTCTCATCATCTTAAGTCGCCTCCCGCGTGGTCGGGCAATGCGGGCGGTATTCTATCGCGGAATTTCTCAGATCACTCGCGGTCGGACGTGAATATTTTGCGCTTCCTGCGTTGCCCGGAGTTCTGCAAAGCCGAAATCAATCTTGGATTTGCGGCGCCTTTCGATGGCGCGCGGCGCCTGCGGGCCTGATCGGTCGAAAGCGCGCGCTAAGGAGCTCACGCCGCTTCCGGTCTGGATGGCGAAGGTTCACTTCCCTTCGCCCGTTCCAACGCTTTGAGGGTTCTACCGACAGGGAAATGCCAGAGAAAGAGCAAGCGGCCCGGCCCATCCCACGGACACGCCCGCGTTTTTGGGATTGTCTCGTACCCATTGCTCGATGATCAACCGAATTTGCTCCAAGTCGGGACTTTGCGGCGGGCAAAACGTACTCTTTAGGTCCTCCACGATCTTCGCCTGCTGCATGCCGTCAAACAGGCCTCGGAGATAGGCCATACAGACTGCATACGACCGGCTATTCGGATTCTCTTGGCACATTTTATTCAACGTCAGCATCGTCGTACCAGGCTGGATTGATAGTGGTGCTGACTGTTTCGCTTCCGGCTGAATCGACAACGGCGCTGATTGCTTCGTCTCTGCGAAGCACGGCGCCGTCCAAATGATCAGACAGAGTAATGGCGCGTAGGCTTTCATCTCAGCCGTTCCTGCAAATCGATCGCACCCGTTGCCGCGCGGCCCGTCGCGGACGGTAGGCGGGCTGCACTTGGGCTCATGTCGGCCTCGATCTTGAACATAGAATGAAGGCGCGGACATGTGCCAGAGCGACGCGGCGTGATGCCAATCCTTCGGCACGAACCTTCACAGGATGCGTGATCCCGATGTGGTGTCATGAGCGTCGCACCGAGGCCGTGACCGTACGCGGCTCCTGCAAAACCTAACGCTAGCGTAAACGGTGCGTTAAAAAGACATCACCTCTTATCCAAAAACGGGCCGCGCTCGCAATTCATTTGACGTGTGATCGAAAGGTCACAGACTCGCAGCAAGGATTGGGAGTAGGAAGAGCGCGTGAAGTGGGGCGATCGATAGGGGATCCTGTCATGTGTATGCGATCGTTCGTCACTACTGCACGTCTAACGCTTGCTGCCGCCACGCTTGCTGCGCTCGCGGGCTCCGCGACCGCCGCCGACTTGGGCGCCAGAGCGCCAGCTCCGTACTATCCTCCGCCGCCGCCACCTCCGGTCTTCTCTTGGAGCAGCTGCTACATCGGCGGCAATATCGGTGGCGGCTGGGCCTCGCACAGCTCGAACGATGTTACCGGTGCCGTGACCGGCGTGGTCGGGGCCGACCTCGGCTCCCATACCGCGAGCGGATTCATCGGCGGCGGTCAAATCGGCTGCGATTATCAGGCCGGGGTATGGGTGTTCGGCGTCCAGGGGATGTTCGATGGTTCCGGCATGCAGGGAAGCAACACCGACGCCACCGGCCTATTCGTCGTCAACTCCAATATCCCATGGCTCGCCACCGTGACGGGACGCGTCGGCGTGACTGCCGCCCCCACGGTGCTGGTTTATGCCAAGGGCGGCGGCGCGTGGGTGCGCGACAATTACACCGTCACGGCGGTCCCTGGCATCGCCTTCGGGAATGCAAGCTCGACGCCATCGGGATGGACCGTCGGCGGCGGCGTCGAATGGGCCTTCGCAGGCAACTGGACGGCCTTCGCCGAATACGACTACCTCGACTTCGGCACGCCGGGCGTGAACTTCACGCCGGCCGTGGGCGCAGCGACGTTCCCGATCAACATCAAGCAGAACATCAATAGCTTCATGGTGGGCATCAACTATCGCTTCGGCGCCATCGGCTATTGATCGCTTCGAGCAATCGAGATTGATCGGCGATTTCTGAGGGGGGAAGGCCGCCGTCCGGGGCCGGTTTCTGACCGGCGCTGGCGGCGGCGACTCCGGCAGCTCGACTGAAGTCGAAGCGTCGAACGTGAAGCAGCGCAAATTTGCCGCGTGCGCGCAGGCGCCGGCTCGGGCCGTTTTTCTTTACTCATCCGGATCGATCGTGCAGCATCCTGGAATCAGCCTGACGGGCTGCGCCCAGGCTCCGAAGGGGAGCACGATGAAACTTCCGCGCCGACAATTTCTGCATCTGGCAGCAGGTACTGCGGCGCTCCCGGTTCTCTTGCGCGCCGCAACAGCGCAAGCCTACCCCTCGCGACCGGTGCGCTTGATCGTTGGTTTTCCGGCTGGGGGTCCGACCGACATTACGGCGCGGGTGATGGCGCAGTGGCTCTCCGAGCGGCTTGGTCAGCAAGTCGTCGTCGACAACCGGGCGGGCGCCGGCAGCAATATCGCCGCCGAAGGCGTCGTGAATGCGCCGCCGGACGGCTACACGCTTCTGCTGGTCGGCGCGACAAATGCGATCAACGCAACACTCTACGAGAAGCTCAATTTCAATTTCATTCGCGACATCGCACCGGTTTGCGGCATCATCCGCGTGCCGCTCATCATGGAGGTTCATCCATCGGTCCCGGTGAAGACAGTTGCCGAGTTCATCGCCTATGCCAAAGCTCACCCCGGCAAGATCAACATGGGATCGGGCGGGATCGGGACCACGCTCCACGTCTCCGGCGAGTTGTTCAAGATGATGACGGGCGCCGACATGCTTCACGTACCTTACCGCGGCGCGGGCCCTATGCTTACCGATCTGCTCGGCGGACAGGTGCAGGTCGCCTTCGACCCCATGCCTTCCTCCATCGGATACGTTAAGGCCGGCCAGTTGCGGCCGCTGGCGGTGACGACCGCGACCCGCTCGGAAGCTTTGCCGGACCTACCAAGCGTAGGCGATGCCGTGGCGGGTTACGAGGCAAGCACCTGGTATGGCGTCGGCGCGCCGAAGAACACCCCAGCCGAGGTCATCGACAGGCTCAACAAGGAGATCAATGCGGGCCTTGCTGATCCCAAGCTGAAGACGAGGCTAACCGAACTCGGGGGCATGATGCTTACCGGCTCATCCGCCGACTTCGGCACCTTCATCTCCGATGAAACGCAGAAGTGGGCAAAGGTGGTGAAGTTCTCGGGCGCCAAGGCTGATTGACCACGCGGATATCCGGCTCAATCCGTTTTGCTTTACTGACCCCGATCGATCGTGCAGCATCCTTGCGGCAGCCCGCTTGGCGGGCTGCGCTCGGAAGAGGAACCCTATGGCACTTCCCCGCCGTCAATTTCTGCATCTGGTAGGTATCGCTGCCGCGCTGCCGGCGCTGTCGCGCTTGGCTTGGGCACAGGGCTATCCGACGCGGCCGGTGCACTGGATCGTGTCGTTCACCGCCGGTGGGCCAAACGACACCGTGGCGCGCATCATCGGACAATATCTGTCGGAACAGCTGGGCCAGCAATTCATCATCGAGAACAAGGTCGGCGCCGGCGGAAATATCGGCATGGCGGCGGTGCTGAGCTCGCCGCCCGACGGCTATACCATCGGCTTCGTTGCTCCCAATAATGCCATCAATGCGACGCTCTACGACAAGCTGCCGTTCGATTTCGTTCGCGACAGCGCGCCGGTTGCCGGGACGATGCTGCTCACCAACGTGATGGTGGTGCACCCGGACGTGCCGGCCAAGACCGTCGCCGAGTTCATCGCTTACGCCAAGGCCAATCCGGGCAAAATCAACATGGCCTCGTCGGGCAGCGGCACGTCGGTGCACATGTCGGGGGAGTTGTTCAAGGTGATGACGGGCGTCAACATGCAGCACGTGCCATACCGCGGGTCGGCGCCTGCGATGCAGGACCTGCTCAGCAACCGCGTCCAGGTCATGTTCGACAACCTGCCCGGCTCGGTCGAGCACATCAAGGCCGGCACGCTGCGCGCGCTGGTGACGGCGGGCAAGCGGGCGGCCGCGATCCCGGACGTGCCGACGATCGGCGAAACAGTTCCGGGCTACGAGGCGGTGGTGTGGTACGGCATCGTGGCGCCCAAGGGAACGCCGCCCGAGATCGTCGACACGCTCAACACGGCGGTGAACGCGGTGCTCGCCGATCCGAAGCTCAAGGCGCGGCTTGCCGAGCTTGGCGGCGAGCCGATGCCGATGACGCCGGCTCAATTCGGAAAGCTCATTGCGGACGAAACCGAGAAGTGGGCGAAGGTCGTGAAGTTCTCGGGCGCGAAGCCGGACTGATCTGCGAAAGCCCGCGCCGATCCTCTTTATCGGCGCCGCATCACGGCGCTTTCCAGCCAGGAGATCGCGAGATACATCACGGATGAGACGATCGCGAGGATCGTGATCGCGGTCATGACGATGTTCATTTTGAAGATCTGACTACCGTACTGGATGAGATAGCCGAGACCGAGATTCGCCGACTGGAATTCACCCACGACGACACCGACCAGCGAGAGGCCCGCGTTGACCTTCAGTGCGGCGATCAGGGTGGGCACGCTGCCCGGCAATACCACCTTTCTCAGGATCTGTCCCTTACTGGCGCCGAAGGTCAGCGCGAGTTTCACCTTGTTGGGATCGATGCCCTGGAAGCCTGAGTAGATCATCAGGATGGTGATGAACAGCGAAATCGCCAGCGACATGCCGTAGATGGAGAGTGACGCACCGAGCCAGAGGTAGAAGATCGGCACGAAGGCGGTCTTGGGCATGGCATTCGCCACTACCAGATACGGGTCGAGCACCTTGTAGAGTCTCTCCCACCACCACAGGACCGCCGCGATCGCGGTGCCGAGCACGATCGCGCCCGTGAATCCGAGCACCGTCGCAAACACTGTTGCCCAGGTGTGGGTGAGAATGCCGGGCTGCTGCGGAGTTTCCTTCAGCAGCTCGATGAACGTTGGCCACAGGGCCGACGGATAGCTCGTGAGCATCGGGTTCAAGATGTGTGCTTTCGGCAAAAGCTCCCAAAGCACGAGAAACACGATGAGCACCGCGAACTGCGCCCCGCGGACGATCAGCCGGCTACGCCGTTCTCCTCGCAGCCACTCGGCATACTGCGGGCTCGCAGCCGCAGCCAACGACAGTTCAGCCTTCGACATGGACTTCGAGCTCCTGCCAGAGGGTGTTGAAGTATTTGTTGAATTCCGGCGCATTGCGCGCGGTGAAAGGAGTGGGGCGCCTGCTGTCGGGGGTCTCGAAGCGGATCGGGTGGTTCGACTTGACCTGGCCGGGCCGGCGCGACAGCACGATGATGCGCTCGGCCATGCTGATCGCCTCGCCGATGTCGTGGGTCACGAGGATCGCGGTCTTGCCTTCGCGCCGCAGAATCTCCGCCACCTCGTCGGCGAGCGCGATCCGCGTTTGCGAATCGAGCGCCGCGAACGGCTCGTCGAGCAACACGATGTCCGGATCGGTGCAAAGCGTGCGTGCGAGGGCGACGCGTTGGCGCATCCCGCCCGAGAGCTGTCGCGGCAGATAGTGCAGGAACTGGCCGAGCCCGTAGCGGGTGAGCAGCATCCTCGCGCGCTCGCGCGCCTTTGTCATGTTGGCGCCCTGAATTTCCGCGCCCAAGACCGCGTTTTCGAGAATGGTGCGCCACTCGAACAGGTAATCCTGCTGCAGCATATAGCCGACCTTGCGGTTCGGGCCGGTGACCGGCCTTCCGTCGAGAAGGATGGTGCCGCTTGTCGGCTTGAGAATTCCGGAGATCAGGGACAGCAACGTGCTCTTGCCGCACCCGCTCTGTCCGATGATGGCGACGAACTCGCCGGGAGCGATCGTGAGCGAGACGCCTCTGAGCGCTTCAATCTCGCCCTCGCGGCCAAAGTAGCGCAGAGAGACGTCGCTGATCTCGACTTTCGGCGAAATGGCGCCGGCGCCGCCGGTTGCCGACGCCTGCACGGATCACCGCGCCTTGGCGGCGAATTCGCTCAGCACGAGGTCCTGGAACTTCACGCGCTTTGCCGGATCGAGCACGTTACCTTGCACCAGGATGTCCTGGAACCTCTCGATTGCTTTCGGGTCGATCGACGGCGTCGTCTTCCACATCTTCAGCTTGCGATAGCGCTCCGCGCCTGCAACGAGGGCCTGCGGGCTGATGCCGGGGAAGAACTGCTCGATGGTTTTCGCAATCTCCTGGGGTTGCGCCGCCTCTGTCCATTTCTGCGCCCGGTAGATCGCGTTGGTCCAGCTCTGGATGACGTCGGGATTCGCACGGATGTATTTGTCGGTCGCCATGAAGGTCGTGTAGTCGGCCGGACCGACGGTCTGGCCGATCGAGGCGAGCACGTAGCCCTCGCCGCCCATTTCGAGCTGCGCCGCGTCCGGGTCCATGAAAATCGCATATTGGTTCTGGCCTGCGAGCCACGAGCCGACGCGCGCCGGGATGGCGATGTTGTTGACGAGCTTCACATCCTTGAACGGGTCGATGCCGTTTTGCCGAAGCGCAGCCTCGAGGAAGAGATCCGGCGTGCTGCCCGGCCGCAGCGCCAGGATTTGCTTGCCCTTGAGCTGTTGCCAGTCGAACTTGTCGGCCTTCTCGCGCCCGATCAGCATGAAGCCGTCGGTCACCGTGAGCCCGCAGAAGATGGGTATCTTGGTCGGCGAATCGCCGTTCTGCACGTAGATCGACGTCTCCGGTCCGATCAGGGCGATGTCCGCGCTGTTGGAGAGCAGCGCCGCCACCGTCTTGTCGCCGCCTTGCGCGGTCATCATTGCCACATCGAGGCCGGCGTCTTTGAAATAGCCGTTGGCAATGGCCACGTAGGCGGGCGCATAGAGGATCGAGCGCACGACCTCGGTGTAGCGAACCTTCACCGGCGGCTTGGCCTGCGCGAATGCGTCGAACGGCGCGGCGATGAGCAACAGGCCGAGCGTAGCGAGAGCAAGTTGAAAAGCGCGGCGGCGGTCGAGCATGGCAATCCTCGCGTTCTACGATGACGGGAACGAACTCTACTATTCGGCGGTAACGCCGCGCGCGGGCCCGTGTGCCGCGGTCATGGCGTCTTCGTAGGCATCGAGCCAATCCGTGCCAGCCGCAGATATGACGTCGCCGCCGCGCGCTTGCCGGCAGAGCGCGGGCTCGTCGAGCACCGCGGGCAGCCTGCCGGTCTCCTGATAGTCGCGCACCGCCTTGAGCAACGCCCGTCGCGTGAGCATGACCATGCGGTCGCTGGAGGCGAGGTGCTCCTGCGTGCGGTCGATAATCGGGTCCATGGTCTCCTGGATCGCCTGATCCTGGAGCGGAATGCCGACGATACCGGTATAGCTTTCGCCCCGACGCTGCATGCCCCGGTCGAGCCCATGATCGTTCGACTTGTTCTTCACCGGCCGCCACCGCCCCATCCAATCGTTCGTCCGCGGCAGATATTCCAGCGGCCGCGCAAGGCCGTGGACGAGGCTGCCGTCGGCATATCGCATCGATTTGAACTTGCCGCTGGCGCGCTGCAAATCGATGTTGAAGATCATGGTGTGTTCGTCATTGATCGGCACCCAGGCATTGGCCGACAGGTTGCGTTCCAGCCGGTCGCTCGGATAGCAGACCCAGAACGGAAAGATGAAACAGGCGAAGCGGTGGTGCTCATGGCCCTCCATGGCCGCGCGTGAGGCCGAATACATCGTCCCGAACGGCATTTCGCTGACGTGAATCTGGGGCGCCTTGTTCAGCACCGTATAGGTTGCAGCGTCGTTGGGGTCCATCTTGGAGGGGTCGACGCATCCGGCATGGAGAAAGCCCAGGTGCGAGGTGTCGATGTCGCCTTCGAGCGCTTGCAGCCAATTGCACTCGCGGTGGGTCAGCGCGATGTTTCTGTCGTCGGGGTTGGTGGTGATGGCGGCTTCGATCTCGGGGAAGGGCGGCGCCTCGGCGCGCTCGCCCATGTAGACGAACACCATCCCGCCGCGCTCGGTGGTCTTATAGGCCTTGGCCTTCACGCCCGCGGGATACTTGTTCTTGTCGGGCAGGTTGGGCTGATC
>WNFQ01006174.1_pt1 | contig 11293 bp, 13 predicted proteins | sample 5400171 | NCBI WGS metagenome assembly WNFQ01 (sample SAMN13153356, study PRJNA577476) | soil metagenome | isolation source: 20 cm soil under Madrone tree | place: USA:California | collected 2016-06-14 | reverse complement strand
AAACATTCACCCTGTTTCGACGTTGACGAACAGGCAACTCGAAAGCGGAACGATTTCCGGAGGAGATAGGACCATGTCGAACATCGGAAAATACAGGGCGATGGGGGTCCTAGCCGCAGGCTTAGGCCTAGCGGCGGCGGCATCGAGTACCCCTGCTTCGGCCCACTATGGATATGGCTATGGCTACCGTCCCTACTATGGATATGGCTATGGCTACCGTCCCTACTATGGCTACGGCTACCGTCGATATGGCTATGGCTTCCGTCCCTACGGCTACGGAAGGTTCAGGCGATATTAGCCCTGGCAAACGGTCCGCGGCGGACTTCACCGGGCGGCCTTCCGCCGCGATAGACGAGCCCCGATCAGCGCATCATGATCTCCGATCATCGTGACCTTTCAGGCTTGATGATCGACCTCATGAACTTGCCCGCGTCAACTGGCGCGGGCTTTTTTTGCTGAGAAGAAAACGGACCAGCCGCCTCGACTAACGGCCTCGCCCCGGCGGGCCACTACCCTAGCGGCCACCTCGGAAGAACGCACGGGCCGGCTACGGGAGCTCGTTGTCAGCGAGCGATTTTTCAGATCACATGGTCATCCCCCTTTCCTGTCCTCCTGACGCTAGATAGCTACCGTTCCGGGCGGGTGGCCGTGCCGGCAGCCTTGGGCCGATGCTGTCGAAAAAAGATTTTGGGGGATCTCTGAGCACTCCATGATTCGATTATTGCCTCTCAGCAGGATGCCGCGGACTTTTTCGACAGCATCGTCCAAAACCTGCCGTGAGCAAGTGCAACAAATCCTCAAAAAATCGCTCCATCATTCAATCACGCCGTCCGCGCGGGCGAGCAACGAACGCGGCACGGCGGTTCGGTGCAGCTCCAGAGCACGGTCGGTGAAGGATCATCTGTCAATTTCCTTCGGTCGGAGATCGGTAATTACGGAAGAGGAAATAAACCGGAATTCCCACCGCGATGAGGCCTAATCCGGCCAAACTTTCATTCGGCGTTGTCCAGAGCGTGTTGACGATCAGCAGGACCGCGCAAGCGATGAAGATGACGGGCGGCCAAGGGAACGCGGGCGTCCTATAGGCAGGCGCCGGAAGTTTGCGACGGAAATAGAATAAACTGAATGTGTTGAGCGCGTAGAAGATCCACGACGCAAACACGATACAATCCGTGAGTTGATCGAAGGTGCCCGAGGCGGCGAGCACGCACGCCCACAAGCCTTGAACGACCGTGCTCCCGACAGGTGAGTGCGTTCGCGCGTTCGCTTCACCGAGCCACGACCACATCAAGCCGTCCCGGGCCATCGCGTATGGAACGCGAGCGCCGGTCAAGATCGTTCCGTTCATCGCCCCCAACGCAGAAAAGACGAAGGCGAGGGAAAGTATCGCAACCGCGGCGCCACCGAAACTTTGCAAGGCGGCCTTTGTCGCGACCGGCAATGCGTCAGGATAAAGCGTGGAGTGCGAATTTACGACTTCCTCAAATGGCAAAGCGTAAAAATAAGCGAGATTGGCGCCCGCATACAAAAAGAGCACGGCTATGAGTCCCCATGTGAGCGATTGTGGAATCACGCGATCGGGGTCGCGAATTTCGCCCGCCGCCATCGGCAGATTGTTCCAGCCGTCGAAAGCCCAAAGTGCCGCGAGAACCGCCGACCCAAAGCCGGACCAGCCCTTCCATCTCGCTGATGAGGCAGCGTCGCTGAGATGATGCCAGCTCGTGCCCGCTCCGAACGCCAATATCGACCCCGCCAGCCCGACGATCATTAGAATCTTCACCGCGGTCATCACGGCTTGCACCCCTCCGCCAAAGTGAACGGAAAAGCAATTAAGCACGGTGAAAAAGACGATGATCGCAATCGCCATCTCGATCCGGTGATTCGCCATCGGCAGAAAACTTTCGAGAAACGTCACGGAGCCGATCGCGTATGCGGCGATCGAACCCGGGGAGGCGATCCAGAATCTCGTCCATCCAAAGAGAAAGCCGGTGAGCGGGCCGTACGCCTCGCGCAAAAAGACGTATTCGCCTCCAGCCGCGGGAAACAGGCAACTCAGCTCAGCGTATGTCAGCGCCCCCATGAACGAGAGCACGCCGGCCACCAGCCACGCGAGTAAAACATAGAGCGGGGGGCCCGCGTCTTGAGCCATCACCGCCGTCTTCAAGAATACTCCGGTTCCGATGATGGACCCGACCACGATCGCGAAGGACTCTTTGAAACCCAGCCGCCGCTGCAAATGGACTTTTGTCATATCGTCATCATCCTTCAACACGTCCAAAACGCAACCGTAAGGCATCGACCACGGCGGCAAGAGCGAGGCGACGCTGACGCCACCACCCTGAAGGCCTCGACCGCAATCGCCAAAACCGATGCGTCCGCCGTGCAGACCGCGAACCACCACGAGGTGCGAGAATGCGCTTGCCGCGCTTGAGGGATTTGGCGAGGGCGATTACACGCTGGCTGCCGTTGCCGCCATACCGCACGCAAAAGGTTAGGTGGCTGCGACTCTGACCCAGGCCGTCGAAGGAGTGGATCGCCAACAAATCACGTTGTTTCCTGAATGCCTGGAAGATTGGATATGCGAGGATAGTCCGGTTCGTGTGATCGATGTTTTTGTTGGCGGGCTTGATCTGCCCGAGCTTCATTTTGGCCGGGTTGATCCCGAGGCGACCGGCTGGCCTCACACAGGGCAGCAAAAAAGGAACTGCCCTTCTCGGTTTTGCATAGAGCGGGGAAGAGCCCGCCGAGGCCCCCGCTACTTTCCTCTGTGGCATGGACTAGCCGCTAGCGCGTGGCGGCCGCTGCCGCTCGTGGAACCATGCGCGGTACTGCGTCATCTTCGCGCGCTGCGCCGGCGGTGCATGCCGCTTGCACGTCGAGGCCTCATCGCTCTTGTCTGGTGCACCCCACCGCAGTTCGACGCAGTCGTTCACGTTGTACGCCATCTCAAGATCCGCCGCACGAACATTCACATCGTTGAGCGCGAGCGTCCACGTGGAGCCATCGCTGCGCGTATAGGAAAACTTCCTCGCCGAAAGTTCCGATGCGAGCACGTTCTCCAATTCGGCCTTCACGTCCGCGAGGCTCTTATTCTTCGGCATCGCGTAGCGCTCGGGCCGCCGCGCGACGCGCTCCGGGAAGCCGCGCACCACATCCAGCGCAATCAACAGCCGCAAATCGCGCGACGGCGTGGCGAAATCTTCCCACGCGCCGGTCGTCTCGAAGATCGACGCACCGTCCGGCATGTCCGCGTCGCGGTGCGCGCTGTTCTGGAACTTCCGCCCGTTTTCGACGGACGTCACGCGCGCCTTCACCTGCTCTTCAAGCGACGCGATCGCCTCCGTCATCGCGCGCACAGGATCGAGTGGCGACGGCGATATCACGTCATCCATTCGATCGTAAAAGTCTTCAATCCCGAGCCGCGACTGATCGAGCGAAAAATCGGCGTACTGCAGATTTTTCGCAATTTCGTCGTTGGTGAGCAGGCGCAACACGCCGTTCTTCCCGAGCACAACCGGCCGGAAGCGCTTGAATCCTGGGCCTCCGAGAGCCGCGTTCTGCCCGAACAGGAAATTGCCGCGCCAAAAACGCTTCCGTGCAACCGTGCCGTCAGGCTGCCCGTCGACTGCAAGAATGACGCCCGCCGCGCGGTCCGACTGCGGTACGCGCCGCACGATCATCAATACGTGCCCGTAGGGATCGGCAAACACGGTTCCCGGCCGCAGCGTCTCCTGCTTGAGCGGCACGGGATAATAATCAGTGTTGTTGTCGCTCAGCGCCGTTCGCGCGGAACCGGAGTGTACGCTGTCGGAGACAATTCCAATAAAATCGCCGAACGACGCCGCCAAGCCCAGCCGCTTTGGCGCAGGCAGGGGCGCTGTCGCTGGCGTAGGTGCGCCCGTCGCAGTTCCTGGTGCGGGAGTCGGGGGCGGCGGACGAGCCGCTTCAGCATTTTGAATGCTGAACCACTGCGGGCAATACGGCGGCTTGCCTCCGCCACCGCGCGAGCACTTCGAGAACCCGAATGGCAGCCCCATCTTAAACGCGAAGTATGCGCGCAGGAAGTACGGAAGGTCGGCGCAGTCGGGGCGAAGGACGATTTTCATCTCGTCTTCCCCAAGACCCAAATGATTGAATAGGAAATTGCGGGACCGGTCGCGCAGCACCACGTGCAGCGCTGGCCACGATGGCTCAGCATCCAGAGGGTCGTCGAAGAGCTTCTCGATCCAAGCGGAGAACAGGTTTTCCGTTGCCCGGTTCCAGGTATTGTGCAAGGGCCAGGTGCTCCCCGTGATCGAACTGGGCCCTGGTGGCGCATCGGGACGCACTTTGATTTCGCGCGCGACCGTGCTGCACTGGACTGGCGCGTGGTTGCGCACGAGCGTCGCACGCCAGGTCCCCGAAGCCGGCGACTTGATCTCGGCGAACCAGAAATACGGCGGTCCACCGTGGCGCTCTTGCGATTGAGCGGCAATGCTTCCATCGGGTGCAGTGAGCCGAATCTCGCCCTCAAGGGGTTTCTCCGCGGCGAACACGACGCGAAACGGAGCACCCTTCCACGGTGCGATTGGCGAGGCCAAGAACGCTAGCTCGGCCGCATCTTCACACGTGCCGGGTGAACCTTCGGCCCGCGAGTCCATTCCCGAGCAAAGGACGAAGAAAAATGCGCCGGCAATCAGCGATACGGCCGACCTAGGAGCAAACTGGCGTTCTGGAAACAATTGTGCCCCTTGTCCTCTCGCGCCCCCAATACAATTATCGCGCAAGCTATGGCTGAAATCATGGCAAAATCGGTTTGCGTCGGATACCGATCAAACCGCCAAGTCGCAGCGCGCAGGGGCTATGGCTCACCTCAACTGCAGCAGCACGAACCATTTCTTGTCATTGAGGGAGCAATTTTTGGAGAGGCCCGGCGCATGCGGTGGGTGGCCCGCGGGCTGGGGCAAGCTCCAATGGCTGGGGCCGCGGCAATTACCCTTTTGCAAAACTGAAAATGTCAGGTCCCGGCGTAGGTTCATCTTCCTGGCGGTGACGCCTTGATTGACGTTGCCGCCAATGGTGTAAACCTTGCTCGCAGCCTTATCGACATACGCGACGACCTCGCAATGAGTGCGCCGGACCGAGCGCGCTTGGACGCTCCCGTCGAGTTCTGCCCGGATGCGCTCGCGCACCGCCTCGTCGCTGGCGTCGGCGAGCTCGGGCTGGCGCTGTTGGCAAATCAAATCACCTGCGCGAGGTCGGGTTGTAAACGGACACGCGCGATAGATTCCGTCGCTGGAGTCGTTTTTCAGCTCGGCCGCGCTTACCGCGAAAGCGTCGTAGATATAGACCCGATGTGCGTTGGCGAAGTGGAACGCGTTCGGCGCCACGCCCGACTGCCGGATCACGTAACTGATGAAGGCTGCCGACCATGAGGTATCGATGATGGCGGCGCGCAAAGCGGTCTCACGCAGGATTTCTCGCATATCCGGATCGGACACACTCTCGGCCAAGCGCAGGAGCTGGGCGGCAGAGGTCCGTAAAAGGGCCGCCTCCTGGGTGTCCTGCGTCGAGGCCGAGGCACCGCGGTAGCCTCGTACCTCAAGCTTGCTCGTGGGGTCGTCGTCGAACAGCACCCGCCAGTATTTCATCACCTGCCACCAGCCGAAATGGCCGAGTGGCGCCAGTGGGTTGCCACCGTCGTCCTCCTCGTGCTCGGCCTCCGTCAGGCCGAAGTGGAACAGACGGCCGTCAGAATCAATCTGATGGCCGCCGAAGCGTGTGAACTCGTCGATCGCAGTCTGCGCCATGCGCTGGCCGAGCTCCGTTGGCGCCTTCGCGGCGGTGACGTTGCAGGTCACTTGGACGCCATTCCAGAACTTCATGGCAGTGCGGTTGGCCTGCGCGAATGCCGGATGGGCGGCTAAACCGATCGCAGCAACAATGGCGCAAACAGAGGTACGCATAATCCCTCCTGAACGGCACTCTGAAGTATAACTCGGCCCACAGGACGACGCCTGATCATCCGGACCGAGGACGTAGTCCTGAAAAGGAGGGGAAATCAATACCTTGTTTCAGCATTGGCGAGGGGCGATAAATAGTAGTGCCTCCTGCCCCCAGCCTTCAGAACTGACCTTAGGAATCGGGAGAGTTGGGGTAACTAGAAGTCGGAGATTCTCTCGGTACGCGACCTTGGTGGTAATAGCATCCTCGTGGGCTGACGGAAGCTTCGCTAGCAATATCGCATCACTGCATCCACAAACCTGCGCCTGGCTTGACCAATCAGACTTGTGGAAGACCTCACAGGGTGAACACGATTTGACAACAGGATCATGGCCAAGTCCCGTTTCGGGCTTATCACCAAGGAAACGCCGGTAAAGCCGGTGTGCCCGACGGCATCGGTATCATCGATTCCGTTCATGTAGCTGGGCCGCAATCGATCCCAGCCCAATCCATATTCTCCTTCGCTGTCCCGCCATTGGCGGGACCACATAAGCGTTACGCTCGCGGTGGACAATATCCTTGCTAGGGCGCCCTTGTCGTGGCCCATCATCGATCTGGAAAACTTGCCGAGATCACGCGCCGTCGTGAAAATTCCGGCGTGGCCAGCCACGCCACCCATCAGGTACGCGCGCTCGTCATGAACAATGCCGCGCAACAGTCCACCTCGATCGGTATCAATCTCCGTTGGAACAATGCGTCCTAAAAGCGCCTTCGGGGGAACGAACATTGTCTCGCTCATCCCTAGCGGTTCGAAGATTTCGTTTTGACAGTATTTATCCAATGTGAGACCCGTTATGGATTCTACAATAAGGCCCAAAAGAATATACCCCAAATCATCGTAGATACGGTTAGTACCCGGTAGATACAAAAGGTTTGTCGAACAAATTGATTCCACAATTTCATCACGAGATTTTAGATGTCGGGGAAGCGGCTCCCCACCGGGGAACCCGGCCGTATGTGCGAGCAATTGAAATATTGTTATCTGGTCCTTAGGCACTCGCCTCAGCTGCGGAACAAAGTTAAAAGCTTGATCGTGCAAAGCGAGTTGCTTTCGCTCCACCAATTGCATGATGGCCGTAGTCGTTGCTAAGATTTTGGTCAGCGATGCAACATCAAAGATGGACTCGTCCGAAATGGGGCGAGCAATCGGATCGTACGTCTCACGTCCGAATGGAATATATATCTCGTCAGTGCTCGATATCAGCGCAGCAACTGCGCCAGGAAATATTCTGTCCTGAACGGAGTCCCCTAGGACTGAAAGTACGTCTGCACTTAGCCTTTCTGATCGCCTATTCGCTTTCATCACCAATTGGCCTTCCGGCCTCGTCCGGGACCGCCGTGTTCGGCTAATCCCCCATGCCGATTGAACTTAAGACGGCTACCTGGGCCACATTAACCCCCACTCGGTGCGCTGGTCTTGGCGCCAGTCGCGGTCGCGAGATCCTCTACGACAACAAGCCGATCGACTTCGCCCTTCAAGAAGGCGTTTAGGAACGCGGGATAGTTACGGAAAGACACGCAGCCGTTAGACTGACCGCTGGGGCCGAGCATGTAAGTATGCGCAAGCATCCCATCCCGACCAAACATCTTGCCATCATCTGCTGGGATAAGGCGAATGGCGCGGACGCCGTGAAAAAGTCGCTCACGTAGGGCGAGATTGTAAACATTAGGCGGTGTCGGCCCTCGCCCCTTCGTATTGACATAGCGAGGATCGTCCAAGTGGCTGCCCAAGCCCGAATGAGCTTCCAACTTGTGTCCGTTGGGTAGATAGACAGTACGTGCGGCGATATCATAGATCGCGATGCGGCTATCGGTATCGAGCGGCAAGCTCAAGCCCGCTTCTGCGCTATGAAGCGGTTTCTCGCGAACACTGACGAGCGGTGATGAGGTGACCGGGGCAAGTTCCGGCGCCGACTGTGTGACCGCGGAATGAGCCTTTAAAGCATTTCCAGGCGAAACGAAAGCGCTCGCAAAACGCTCATCGAAAGAAGCTAATTGCCGGTCGAAATAAAAACGTGCTTCGAAAGCAGCGCAGGATGCGCTAGCGGCTGACGGCTCGGAAGCCATCTCTGTTTGCACGACAGCGGTTTCGGAGGCGACTTCGGTTCCTAAACGTGGAACGTGCACGCCCGCGCCATCTGGGATTTGCGACCCGACCGAGACCGCGAAATTGAGATTTCTCGGACGGATCGATCCTACTCCTCTAGGCTCGGTCTGCGATCCGATGTTAGCCGCCCCAATCACGTACGTGCCAGGGGCGTTTAGGGCAAACCCGACAACCAGCAGCGCGATGCTTGCGGCGATCAATCCCATGCCGACGCGAACCCGTCTCACGCAGCAACTTACAGGCTTTGTTTGTGGGTGCGCATCCGGCACGCGGTGTCTCCCATCTTGCGGTAGCACAAGACAGAGCAAATGCGGCGAGAATCGGCCGGACGGTCCCTCTAACAGCACGATCAAAATGAACGAGCGATGCTGACGCGAACGGGTAGTGAGCCCCGAGCCGGCGCTCGGACGCGCCCACTTCAGGAGCGGCGGACTGAAGTTCAACGTCGCGTGGTCCACTTGTGAAGGCTTGCAATGTGGGCGGATGCCGTTCCCCTGTGAGCACTGCCACTCGACGCAGTTCGCACCTGGGTTATTTCTTTTTCGGTCATGGCCCATCGGCGCGGCGGTGAGGGCATCGAACTGAATGGAGAGGTCCTGATCAAGGGATGAAACGCGAGCGTACCCGTAAAGCATTCCCAGCCCCAAAATGTCTCAAAACGGTATGTGCCAATATGTGATAGCTGTACCGAATAAGATCAACCGTTTTGAGACGCGATTTCCCCGATAATTGGCGTCTCACAAGAACGACTCGAAACGGTTTACCCATATAAAACGCGTCGTCGGTGGTCAGCATTCAGATCGGCCGAAAATTGTTCCGCCAACCGCGTTTTCCATGCGCTGTCCGGGCCGCAGCGCTTCGTCATGGGTATCCCGAAAACATCTATCAGCGGGACTTCCGAACGCTTGCCAGTTGAAGTCAAACAGCGCGTCCGCTCCATCCCATACCGTACTGTGCCTGTGTGATTAACGATCTCCACGATCACGTCGTCCGCTCCACGATCACGGCGGCGATCATCTGCACGATCAAATCGGCGATAACATCGGCGATAATCTCGCCGAAATCGATCTGGGCGCATTCGCCTCAGGCGACCCGAAGCACAATTTCGCAAACGCATAAACAAACCACCGCGGGGCGGTTCCGAGAGTCCGCCCCCATAGAGGAGAATTGAGAATGGATAAAGACGACGAAATCGCTGAAGCTGATTGCGATGTCCGTGAGGCGATGAAAAATCTGACGCTACCCCGCGCAAGAATGAACCGGCGCGCACCGTCTGCAACGTCAAGCTCAAAATGGAGTCCACACCGACCCGCCGCGATGGGAGGTGCGGCGCAAGTATTCCTTGGGCGCGGGAGGCATGGTCCGGTCGCTACCCTCGCCAGAAATGTTCGCCTAAATGAGTGTATTTATGAGAGTGTTAGCCAATTCCGGGAGGGTCTGCGCCCTAATTCGCTCAAAGTTGGACGCGTAAAACTTTCGCGCAATCAAGTCGCGCGAGGGAAAAAATGATAAAGAAGCTAATCTTGGCCTCAACCCTGCTTTGCACGCTACCCGCTAACGCCATGACGATCACCAATGATCGAGGCGGGTTGATTCCGATGTATGTGGCGAGGATGCAAAGGGCCGCGGCCACGGGCGAACGAGTGATTATCGATGGCAATTGCCTATCGGCTTGCACGATGACGTTGGGCATCATTCCGCCTCAGAATGTGTGCGCCACTCCACGGGCTGTGCTTGGTTTCCATTCTGCTTATACCCCAACTCCATGGGGACAGAAGATGGATTATCCGCCCGGAACTATGCAGATGGTATCGCATTATCCACCTGCTATTCGCGCATGGATTAAGCGTCATGGGGGATTACATCCCAGCTTGATTTACCTGCGTGCTCCTGAAATCTTCCAATATGTGAGCTCTTGCCAATAATCACACGGCACCGGCGAAGGCGCCGAAGTGCTTTATCGGTTGACCTGTGCTAATAAGTTGCTTCGCCTGATGGAGGTGAGTAATAGAGATGATCATGGTGTCGCGTATCCCTACGTGCTAGCATCATGATCGGGGCGGGGGCTTTCTCGGACGAGACGAGACCCCGCCCCATTTTTGGAACAGGTTTCAATTTGCACGGTCATGGTTCGCGAATTGTCAGCTCGACCCGGCATCCGACCGGCGCGGTGCTCAACTTGGGGCGCGGGCTTCGTCGCCCCCAAACATGCTTCACGATGTCAAACAGCAGGCCTATCGGCCGAGGCATCAAGAGGCGGCTCGGGTGGCGTTTTGAACCTCCCGCTCTGCGATCAGCTCTTCGTTGAGCTGGTTTCTCTGTTCTTCGGTGAGACTGCGATAGAAGGCGGGCACACCAAAGGCGGCGACAATCTCCTTCGAACCTACGGCGTCGATGAATTTGCGTCGCAGTTCCAAAGTCGCATCCGACCAGCTCAGGGAATTGAGTTGAGGGGCAAGATTGGCCTTGGACAATGGTAGGGATTTCGTGGTCACGGGCTTGATGGCCGACGTGAATCCTCTTTCCATGTTAGGCGCCGACCGAGACAGCGATGTCGCCTTCGGTTTGTGAACGGGCTGTTGGCGGCCCTTGGTGTCGGTCGTCTTGACTTTGCCGTCCACAGGTTTGATCTATTGGGGTCGGCCCTGAGCAGCTCCGCGATCAGCGTGCGCTTCTGCTCCCATGTCAGATGGCGGCGGCGGATATTCGCCGAGATGACGTAGGCGACTGGATCGATCGCCTTTGCCGGAATAGGCGCGATCAAGGTCGCGCGAATGTTGTCACCAGCAAATATCTCCTCCACGGTCGTTGCATTGGGATTGTCGACCAGCTTCAGGCCGACCGCCTCCATGGCATCGAGCCGATTGCGGCCATCGAGCAAAACGTGTCCAGGCGGCTCATCGACCGGCCACAATTGAATGCGCTGTTGCAGGCCGTTTTTTTTGATGTCCTCACCTAGCTCTTTCAACTCCGCCGGCGACATCAGCGGGAATAGCTCGCAGGCAGGATGGATTTTCAGAACGTCGCGCCAGGAGGGCATCAGGCACCTCCCTGCCCTACTGGGCTACAGAACTGCGAACGCAGGCCAGCAACATCCGCGTAGTAGCGCCCCCCAACCCGTCGAGCGGCCTTAATCCTCCCGCGCGCGAGCATGTAGTGGACCTGCGATGGCGTCCGCTTGATCACATGCCCTTTATCCCCGCC
>WNFQ01004134.1_pt1 | contig 11297 bp, 12 predicted proteins | sample 5400171 | NCBI WGS metagenome assembly WNFQ01 (sample SAMN13153356, study PRJNA577476) | soil metagenome | isolation source: 20 cm soil under Madrone tree | place: USA:California | collected 2016-06-14 | reverse complement strand
TCGGACGACCCTTCCAATGCCTCCTCTGCAACCTCGAAGACAAACCAGATGGGCGCATCGACATCACAGTGCGCGACCCTCGAGATCGTAACCGCAAAGTTTCAGTCCCAGCGCGCAAGCGGTGCATGCACGTATGATAATCCGTACTCTGTCATACGAAGCCATTTCAGCACCACCTCGCATGGGCGCATTGGAGCGCTATGTCACCGCGCAGGCCGAGTCCTTCCTAGTCCCCGCAATGCCTACCTTCACCTACAAGAAGGCCCCCAAGAAAGTTCACCCAGTTGCTGCCTCCTTACCTGAAGACTTCCGAACCATCCGGCACTGCCCAGAAGACCCCCTTTTTACTCTTTCACCCCTTCCAACTTGTCCACCTCCTTTCACGCCCGGCACACATCTCACTCAAGAACGCTTAGGCGACCTCAACCTCAATCATTTTGACTTTCTCTGGCCGGAAGAATTCAAGCTTGCCCAGCACGTCCTCAAAATCAACAAGAAGGCCCTAGCCTGGACTGAAGATGAGCGCGGACGCTTTCGCAACGATTACTTCTCGTCAAGATCCCAACCGTTGCGCACACACCCTGAGTCCATAAGAACGTCCCCATTCCCAGCGGCATCCCCGACAACGTCATCGACCTCTTCAAGAAGAAGATCACCGTTGGTGTTTACGAGCCCTCTGACGCCTCGTACTGCTCAAGATGGTTCTGCATCAAGAAGAAGAATGGCTCACTCATGATCGTCCACCCCTTTGTTGATCAGTTTGTGGAAGGCATGGCTGCACGCTCCTGCTACTCAATGTTAGACCTCTTTCGGCTACGATCACTGTGTTCCCAACATTTCTTCCCACGACCTCACTACATTCCAGACCCCTCTCGGCGCATGTTGGTGGCCAGTTCTCCCTCAAGGATCAACTAACGCGGTCGCAGTCATTCACGGCAATATCACTTTTCTCCTGGAGCCCGAAATCCACAAAGTCGCCAAGCCTTTTCTCAATGGTACTGCTATCCGTGGCCCTGCTTCTCTCTGAGACCCCGGAAGGAGGATATGAGAGTATTCTTGAGAACGCCGACATCCAACGCTTCATTTGGGAGCACCTCAATGACGTCGATAGGGTTATTCATTGCCTTGGTCACGCTAGCGCCACCGTCTCAGCTCTCAAGCTCTTCCTGGCAGCACCTGAAGTCGTCATCTTAGGCCACGACTTACGAAGGCCGCGTCCCAGAACATTCCAAGACGGCCAAGATCTGCACCTGGCCAGCGTGCAAGAATGTCACAAACGTGCGCGCTTTCCTTGGTACTGCAGGTACCATGCACATTTGGATCCGCAACTATTCAGCTATCGCCCGCCCTCTCGTCGACCTTACACGCAGGTATGTGGAGTTCGTCTGGCAAGAACAACACGACCGCGCAATGCAAGAGCTCAAGGACGCAATCACCAGCTTCCCCGCCCTCATACCCATCGACTACATATCCTTTCACCCCGTTTTCCTTGCCATCGACTCATCCTGGCGCGCAGTAGGCTGGATCCTATCTCAAGAGTGTGAAGGCGGACAGCGCAGACCCTCACGGTTCGGTTCCATCGCCTAGAATGACCGTGAAAGTCGTTACTCTCAACTCAAGATCGAGCTGTATGGCCTTTTTCGTACTCTCCGGGCACTCCGTGTCCACATCGTCAGCGTCCCCAATCTTGTACCTGCGGAATAACTTGGGAGAGTTGCCATTGCACCGAGTCATTGTTGGATTGTGGCGCCGGCCCCAATGTACGGGATAACGATGGTTCTGCCGCTCTGTATCGTTCATCGTTCTGGGAGAACCCGGGTTATGTTAAGACCAAGGGGACAGTTGAAAGTACAGATTTTAGAGGCCGCGGACAACGAGGGTAGGGCGCCATTACTTGACTGAGCATGTGCTATGCGTTGAAATCATCTGTTTTCTGACGGATAGTACCACATGGAACGGAGGGTAGATATCCTGGTTACTATTAGCGTTATATTGTTAGGGGTCGACAAATTGAAGGGTGCGTGAGCGAGGGCAGTCATGACGATTCGGAATGGCAACGAGCGCGGTACTAAACAATGGCCCTGCTAAAAGGACAGTCCGACAAATAATAGCAGCTCATAGTTGTCCTGCGATAGAGCACAAATGAACGGAGATGTAATAGTGATCGCTTAGCAACAAGACGTTCAGGAAGAGGTAAAAACAAGACATAATACCCCGGAATAACCACTATCTCCTCTTGAATACTAGCGGCACCCGAATAGGACTGGAAGACTATCTATAAAGTGGCTCTGGGAAATAGACATTGATCACTTACGTTGTAGGAAAAGCTTGCTCGAAGGCCGTTACACGCGCATAACGTTCTTTGAAAGTCTCACCGGCAAATTTAGGCTCCTCTTTGACTTCAATTCTATATCTTGACACAAGCATATTAATGACGGCTATACCCTCAGTTTCGGAAAACCTAAAAGAAGTATGTGAACACTCTGCTCTCAATTTTCGCCACGACTGTTCGCACCGTCTCCCAATACAAGCGCGGGCACCTGCGTAATGTTTCTCAAGTCATGATTATGCTGTTGCAGCGAGCGAAGATACAGACCTTGACTGAATGGCATAAATGCATCCTTTGGCCAGTCACCGAGGAACCGCTCGGGCATAAATTTGTGAGGATCCTTCCAGTACCGCGCTACGGGACTCGATGAGAATCTGTCCGCCAGGGATACAGCGCCCACACAACATACGATTATAATGCATGCCGGCTACATGAACACAGATATCCGTCCCCGACAGGACAGGGAATGTCGTTTTTCCGCCATCAGCCTTGCTCACTGTCAAGGTGGTGTCTTTCGCGGCTATCTTCTGGACAACCCCCAGCTGATCACCAATAAGATATTGTGGCCTCGGTCCTTAGGGCACATTCAATTAAACGTACTTGGGGGCTGTAGATAGGTTGTAAGCCCGGTGTAGTAACACACTCGAAATATGCACTTACAACAACCTAAGAGTCTCATAGAAAACGCTTCCAAGGGATAAGATTCCTCGTTCGATAGATAACCCGGGTGAACTTACGCTAATGAGTACGTAAAGCGGTTCATGTCTTCGTAAGCCTGCGAGGATGTTGGATGTCTATACGAATTGAAAATACTATAACCCACAGGCGTTCCATTCAGGCAAGACGTTACGTCCTTGATGTGTTGATATAAGCGCTCTTGCTCATCCGGATAGAGGGCTAACAAGGCAAATGTAAAGCATAGCGTATGTGCTGTAGTCTTTGGGGGAATATTTTGAGTCACTGCGCGAGACGAAGATAAAGATCCCACCTCATATCCAGCAAGAAGAAATATGAACATGTTTCCTGAGACGCGGACGCTACATTTTTCAAAATTTCAAATGGTGCGACATTGAGTACCCACCAAAGAGCTCTTCTTCATTTAACGCTGTTTTAGGGTCTAATTCGTCCTGTGCTGCATCCAGGAGGCCACTAAACAGGTCATAGCGTTGTTCTACTTTATCGGCACGCCTGCGAGCTTCTACCATTTCCAGCATGTATTGCTGCTCGGGGCATGGGGTACGATAAGACATGCACGGTCAGGACAACTTGGAGTAACAAACCTTCAGCTCCATAAACGCCAGATGAACCTTCTTTGTGAGCTTCGTTAAGTTCGTCATCCAATCGGGTAGGGCGACCTTTATAAGAAGATTAGAGGAACAAACGTGAAGGGCGTCCTTGAGAGTCATTTGGTGGCCGGAAGGAACGACGAGGTCACTTGTCCATGTCACCCGACGGCCGAACCCTGCTATCGGTTGTCATGAGGCAATCCCATTTGGAACGGCATAAATCACCTGCGATGCCGATGACGAAGAGGGCAATCTGGTGGAGATGTTAGGAGATGAGTAAGGTGTAGGCCAGAGGGTGCGTACTGGAAGGGTGATATCCGCACAGTGATCTACAACAACTTCGGACCTGTCACCCCAGACATCGTCGAACAGGTCGTTCATAATCCGGATAGTCTCGTCCCACACTAATTTATTATTTCTCTGAAAGTTGTGTTCAGTTCTTGATAGGACGAACGAGTTCAGAGCGTACCTCTGAGAATGTCGGAGCAACGATCTTTCTGAACTTCTTCCATTCCTCTCCTTCAGAAGCGAGGATGTTTATTCCGAAAGCGTTCAATGGTGTGTAAAGATTTACGGGCTTGGGAAAATTGGCACGAGAGCTTGTGACCTCCTAGTTGTCAAATGTTGAAGGAGGGCCAAGATCTAAATCAATCTGGGTTGAAGGAAACGTACTTTGATAGCAGCAGCATCTGCAAGGTATATAAAAGAGCTTGGCCGAGGAAATGCGCTAATCTACGAGTTTGCTGTCCTTGAGTTTGCATCCTTTCCGAATGTAACAGGGAGTTACCAAAGCAAACCCGTCCTGTCCAGCCGCGGCAAAGTCTGCGTATGAATCTGTTAGACGGTGTTCTCCTGTACTGTTTCCATGATCCCGTACCTTCATATTTCTTATTGACCGCCCAGGTAGCCCCCATGTTTAAATAACGAACTGGCCGAGCAAACAACCCTATCAACAGTCCTGGAATAGAGTCCAGGTGGAAAAGGAAGTATGGACCAGAGAGATTGCTGCCCAGGCCAACTCAGAAATCGAACAACGAAGTCATCTCGAGATCAAAGGCACACCAACCCGACATCACGACCAACCCTTCGAATATCCAGGAAGAGCTTTAAAAGTAGGCAAAAGAGAAAAAAGGCGATTGATAGAACTATGGGCATCGCCGGATGCGAGCGTGTGCGACAAGCGCAGAGTATTAGCGTAGAGAGAGGGATGATGGGTCGATAAATATCACTTCCAGGCAACTCAGCTTTAACCTGCCAGTGAACTATCATTCAAGTTTGACGAGAGCCAGAGAAGAGCAAATACAGTCATCAACTGTCCGTGCAATCAAATCACATAACTTGAACTTATGAAAGCCATTCCACGGCGACATTTGACCACTTCGCTTATATTGCGCAGGTCGCGCCGCATAGTCACCAAACATGCGCTTCCATACGTCCAATCAGCGGATGGATTTCCTCGATTCCGGCATAATGATAATTGTACGGCCCAAATATGACGTGGGATTGACAACGAAGCGGCAGACAGACAGCGTACTGCCAATGGAGACTTGACAGGTCCGAACGGTTTCATAGTTCTTTGAGGTTATTCAAAAGAAAAACCCTCCGAATCGTACGAGAATAGGCGTCAGAACATTTCATCCGCCTAAGGGGACCCCCCGCTCCTGGCGATTGCGTTACTGAACAACCCTGAGGCCCGTAACCATGGCCCACATTTCCAAACCCAATTTGTGGGCCTTGCGTTCGTGTTGGACGTTACAGTGGCAGTGTGTTTGTTTCGCGCCACATGGTGGTGTCAGTGGGAAGGCTGGTTCACGGTGACGTGTGTTGTTTGGTACGCTCAGCCCCTGCGGAGGAGAAAGTGCCATAGTAAGAACGTCGACGCAAATAGTGTAATAGAGATTTAGTGTTCCAGCGTGAGAGCCGGAAACTCGATTCGGAATGGAACTGGAGCGATTGGACCGCACGAATGTGGTGATCAGATAAATTGGAAGATAATTGGGAACACCTGGTCTTCTTCAAGCTTTTTGGGAAAAAGGACTCTAAAGGGACCATGGGCGCAATAGGGTCTCTCGGGGAACAATGCAGTGAGAGTTGAGAGACAGTCAGTGAGGCTGGTGAGTCACAGTTGGGAGTTAAATTTGGGGTTAGGGTTTCGGTTAGCGGCATGCGAACACCATTGCGTACTTACACTCACACAGACAAATGCCATTGTGAGGCGGATTGTGTGGCCGTGCTCTCACGGACTGCTCCAGGGCACCTTAGCTTCCTCCTTGCCATGGATTGCCTGACTTCAAGAGAGCAATCTATGAGCAACCGCTAACAACTAGTGCCAACGGTGGCAATGACTCGAACATACGCGCGCCTTGACTGATCGCTTCTCAGAAAGGGGTATCAACTTAGCTGGCATTTTGTTAGTTCACATGCCACTAACTGAGCGGAGCGGCCAACACTCGCCGATGTTTTTACAGCCCTTGGACATCCCTTGACAGTTTACCGTACTATCCGAGCAGTATGAAGTAACTAGGCACCGGACACCGTCAGCATGGGGCCTGTCACTCACCTTCTGGACTATATAACAGGTAGTTATTCGCTGAGGCTACTCTCTAACCCGCACCCGATTACCCATGCCGTTCAAATCGTTTCAAGTTCTTCTCGGCGCATTATTTCTGGCATCACGTTCATATGGCACGCCAGCAGCCTTGGAGAACCGGGGTTCTTCAGACTTTCTGTGTACATGCAATGACATTGCAGAAGCTATCTCTAGCGCTTCACAAGTATATTTTCCTTGTGTGTCGTTTTCTCATTTTTGATTTTTTTATTCTAATGGGTTGTCAAGCATCGTCTGAATACCAGCTCGACATTTCACACTTTGCGCCTTCGAGTTCCGAGACGTCCGTTTGCTCCGTAGAGCCAGGCTCCGCCGAGGACGTAGGCAAGATTGTAAGGTATCTTGATCTGACTCTGCAGCATTTGCCGACCTGCATTTTCTTAGTTACGTATCTTGGGATCAAGCGGAACGCCCTTTGCGGTGAAAGGTGGAGGACATGCCGCGAATCAGGGATTTTCCTCGACTCCCGGCGTACAGATCGCGATGACACGCTTCAACGAGACAAAGGTTGATTCAACGCATAAAACAGTTGATGTCGGAGCTGGCCTCACTTGGGATCAAGTGTATATGGCACTTGATTCTACTGGAGTGATTGTCATAGGGGGACGTGCACCCGGCATCGGTGTTGCAGGGTTGACACTCGGTGGAGGTGAGTGTCTGGGATCGTCGGAGAGCTGTATCTTATCCTTCAGGCTATTCATATAAGTCAAGTCAGTATGGACTCGGGATTGACAACATTGCTGGATATGAACTGGTGCTCCCAAATGGAACCGTCGCTTATGTGACTTCAAAGGACAAAGATCTTTGGTTTGGATTGAGAGTAAGTGGAGAAAATGGGAATAGATCGATGACGCTAAAGATCTTCGCAGGGAGGGATGAATAACTTCGTACGCCACAAATTCGTGGCGAGAGTCAACGTCATGAATTTTTGACCACTGTTTATAGGGAATTGTAACCAAATTCACTCTCAAATCGTATCCCCAGGGTAAAGTATGGGTGAGTAACTAGGATGATTCATAGATCACATCAGAGGTTTACTCGAATCTTGGCAGGGAGGCCTTTATGCCTACAACGAGAGCCAATATGAGGCAATCAAAGAAGCGCTTTTCAAATTCGAGCAAGAGAACACAGATACTAAGGCTGCAATTGCTGTGATCCTGAATTATTCTTCGGGTCAGGTGTGCCCCGTCAGCACCGCTGTTGATCCAAATTGACATCGTTGATAGTCCTTGGCCGCCATTATTTTCTTTTATGATGGGCCAACTCCTCCGGGAGTATTCGACGATCTCTTGGCGATCCCCGCTATTGGCGGGAAATTGTCAACAAGTTCCTACTCTGACTTTGTTCAAAGTATGAACCTTCCGGGTACATTCGTCGACCATCGGTTAGGAGCACAGTCTACTGAGTGATGGAATATAAGCTGACCTGACACACATAGTGCCATTTACAACGATGCCCCAATCGCTCAGCATTCGTTTGCCGTTTTTGACGCAATTGCGAAACTAACCAAGGTTGGTCACTCCATCAAGATATTACGCCGTGAGACCGGATTGTGAATGCGTTGTCAGTTCTGGGGGGAGTACCTTTTTGTTCAAGATAAAAACATAACCTTGAGCAATTCTCTCGAGCCTTTCGACAAGAACTACTTCTCACACGGAAGCGATTCTGCATATCCACCCGACCGTTCACAAGCAATTTTCCCCACTTTCATTGCACTCCAGTGGTTAAACGCCTCGCTTGATGACGAAATGGCCTATGTGGTACGCAATATCTCAGACACAATCCACGCCATTGCTCTCGTGGATGGGCAGAACCTATCGCATGCAGTGAAATATATGAATTACGCCGTTTACGGCACGCCGCTGGAGGAAATGTATGGTGGGAATGTGGGGAGGCTCCACAAGATCAGAGCGGGAATTGACCCGCACAACGTGATGGACCTTACAGGGGGTTGGAGATTCTAGGACTGGGCTGCGCAGTTGTAAGGTAGTTTGTTGACCATAGCTCGACTTCGAAGGATCATGGTAGATATTGTTTGAGCTTTAGTGAAGATGTCATGTACAGTAGGTATTGGTTGTAAACGCCCGTTAGTAAGGCATTAGTTGTCAAGAAAGGAAATCCTTGCTAAGAACAGGAAGAGTGCGAGAGCAACTAGAGACTCTGTAAACACGCACGGTAGCTGAGTAAGACTCTGAGAGGACGAGCGGCTTGCTCGCAACTGCAAGCAACGTCAATAAATGAGGCCGGTAACAAACTAACAATAGCCCACAAGCCCATAGGAAAAGGATCGAACGATAGATGACATCGTTAATCACAAGCCCGTTACCGACCACACCAATGCCATCAATGTCGTGTTTTGCGGGGCACTAGGCCCTGCGTATTTCCTTTGCAAGTGCACCAATTTTGTCTGCACATCTACCACACCCTTCTCAAAGACGAGGCCATCCCAACGCTGGGTCCAGCTCTCTGGAGAATGGCACCACGTGCCATGATCTCCACGCATAACCGATAGTTCAAGGCCCTTCTCGGCAGGGAGGCCCACCTGCAGGCCAAATATAATCGATGGGGCTGCTTCTTATAAATGTCAGACAAGGCGCCGCCAGAATTTGCAGAAGAAGAGCCTTTGCCGGAGACTTTCCGGCTATGTAAAAGCCGAAAGAGATAATGTGTGTTGAGGTCGCTATTACCCCGGTGACATTTTATCGTAAGCTGTCCTCCTGTGTGTGACATGTGTCATGCATGTAATGTGGCGTATAAACATTCTACAGCACTTACATATACTGTATGCGTCGCTGACATTCCTCTCCCAGAAACGGCGCACCAAACAATGTTCTGAGTCCTACTGGCACTGGCGCCCCCACTACGACTGTAATGCCCAGCACAAGCGCAGGGTCCATAAATTGGGCTTGAATACGTGGTTCAGGGTAACGCAATCGCCAGGAGTGAGGGAAGTCTCTTAAGCGGCCTCTTCGCAAATCGCTCCTCAACCATAGGTCTGATAAATTCTATTTCTCATTGAATTTGGGAGGGCAGGTTCGATAGCATGTGTGGAACAATGCTAAAATGGGACCCAGTGACAAGGAAACACGGATAGAGGGAGACTACGCACAGCCCGAAAGGTCTAGGAAACAGGGTGATGATAAAAGCAAAATTTTAAGACATTGACCGCAAAGGTGGTATTCAGTCTGATGGTCATGGTCCCGGCCTGAAGGCGAAAACCAGCATAGGTAGCCGAAGAAATCGAAGGATCATCACGGACACAGAAGAACTCCAACAACAATACGATTCGTGGAGTGAGTAATCACGCGTTGAACAGTCTCTTGAACGGGGACCGATGTCCACTCTGCGTGCTGTGTAAGCTATGGCCTCGTTGTTTAGGATTTGCCACGTACTATACTCGTGTGTCGGGTGTCGGGATCAAATCGTCCATAGCCATGATGAGCACATCACGAACCTCCTTGAAAGTACCAGCAGCATCCCGCGTTAAACTTGGAACAAACTACGTCTAGTGATATTCATCGTTCGCATCCGATAAGTCTAGCGTGTATCCTGGTTGAGGGAACTAGATAACCTTTATGAGTAAGAACGTACGCTCCGTTTTGCGTGCTGACATACTTCGTTCACTGGTCCAGTCCTAGACAAGACATCATGGCCCCCTGATATCGTCGATCAGCTTAGTTCCGGCCACCGGCACTATTCACCTGCTGAAATTGGCTATTTTGAGTAGACCTGATCTTGTCCAAAGGTGAGGAGGAACGCTACGCTATCAAAATAAATTGGATTGCCGAGATGTACGAGAGAATCGGGCCAGGAAACCCTACGTTGGGATAGCGTCGAACTGGAAACGTATAAACGCCCTTCAAGGATAGCATAATGAATAAGGGGCAAGGACTGGCCGTACTGACCAACAGATCACGCTGAACTATCGACCGAGAAGGGGAGAGTTTAGCACGACCAGAACGGCAACTTGAATGACGATGGCTATTGAGCCCGGGCCGGAGCGGCTCTCCAGCGCACGGCCTTTTCCGTTAATTACAGTATGTGTTGACACCGTTCCGGCGACAGGTTCACCACCGCCGTGGCCGTTGATGCATTGATGGCCTAGCTATGTCGGGTTTCTCACAGGCCGTAAAACGTCTGTAACACGGCAGGCACTCTATCTCCAAAAGCCGAATATTTGATCCATGTCGCCTCCCTGCCCCAATACCTACCCATTCGAGTTCGCACCTTCTCCAGCGTCCGAGTCTTGTGTTTTGAGAGCCATTCATTCCCTTGAGGCACGCCACTAGCCTACAGTGTCTGTGCTTCCAGACTCCAATTCCAATTTGACGTGGTCGCTTATGGTAAATCCTGCGCCGATCACTGACAGTTTCCGCTTCTAGAGTCTGTAAGTATACCGGTACCGCATTGTGGCTGAGCATTGACCGCCCCAGCACTGGCCCTTGAGGAGAGTTGAAAATGCCAGAAGGAAACGAGTTTACACTCTGTTGGTGTTTCTGTACCCAAGGCGGTAGTACAGTATACGCCAACAGTAAAAGATCGGGGCGAAGGGAGTGAGTAGATCGATATCAATCGGCCATGTTTGCCAGTTCCATTCCTCGACTCGGAAAAAAGCAAACGTGTTACAGAAAAGCCTCAAACGTCAATGAAACAGGCGCACTGGTAGCGACGCGCGAGAATCCGGCCCCAAAGATGGCTCGGTCGTGTACCCGAGCGGTGAGGCGGTGACTGCGTCTGTCCGCGTACGGCGGATAGTTCAGTAAGAGTTCGTCAATTGATCACGGAATGAGGGGCCCATTTCAGGACAGACGAAGTCAATCTCAACTTTTTGCTCCACGACGACGATGAGATTTGGAGTCTCAATCTGTCGGAAGTCATCCCCGGACGGACTTTATCCATCGTGGCAACAACAAAGACTTATCACAACATGGAGCCCGGCTCCCTCTCGAATGGGATGACGAAAAAGCGAGGAGGTGTACAGCCCGCCGACCTATCAGTTCCGTCGTCGGTTTCGAGAAGCTGTTCCTTTTCCATATCCGCGTGGCGCCCTTACTGAATACTGTGTTAGGTTTTC
>WNFQ01004707.1_pt1 | contig 11298 bp, 6 predicted proteins | sample 5400171 | NCBI WGS metagenome assembly WNFQ01 (sample SAMN13153356, study PRJNA577476) | soil metagenome | isolation source: 20 cm soil under Madrone tree | place: USA:California | collected 2016-06-14 | reverse complement strand
CGGCTCATTGAAACCGATGTGGCCGTTGCGCCCGATGCCCAGAAGCTGAAGGTCGATGCCTCCAGCTTTTCGGATGGACTCTTCATAGGACACGCAGTACTGATCGTAATTGCCGCGGATGGTTCCATCGGGAATATGGGTGTTGCGAGGATCGACGTTGATGTGCGCGAAGAAATTTTCCTGCATGAAATAGTGGAAACTCTGTGGATGGGCGGCGGAAAGGCCGAGATACTCATCAAGATTAAAGGTTACCACGCGGGAAAAATCGAGCGAACCCTGTTTGTGCAGACCCACGAGATGCTTATAGACGCCGACCATTGTGCTGCCGGTGGCCAATCCAAGGGTCAATGCGGGCTTTTTGCGCACGGCGCTGGCAATCAGTTGTGCGGCCTGGCGGCTGATCTCTTCGTCGTCGCGTTTCAGGATAACCAGCATGCGGCGTCCCCTCCGAACGGCGCTTTACGAATAACCTGAAAATGATGAGCCGGCGAACGAAACTCGTCGGCCTTACCGGAACCGGCGAATGACAAGGTTGTGCCGGTCCGAACGATAGAAGCCCAGCACATACATGATCGGCCGGCCTTTCGTGGAATAGATAATCTGCCGAATGCGCAACAAGGGATCGCGGCGGGGAATGGAGAGAATGTCGGCGATTCTTGGGTCGGCCGCGGTCGCATCCACTTCCTCATCGGCATAGCCAATTTCAATCTTGTAATCGCGCTCGAGCATTCCGAAAAGAGATTCCCGTCCGATGGGTGCGTCCAAGAGCCCGGAGAATTCAGCGGCGCTGAGGTAGCAGGTCTCCAGGGCAAAAGGCTCCCCCGCGGCGTGACGCAAGCGCTCGAGTATGATGATGTGGCTGGTGGGTGGGAGCGAGAGCCGCGCGGCGGCTTCGTTTTCACTGTCAAGCACTTTGGCGAAGAGCACTTTGGAGCCGGCGGTAAGGCTGCGGCTGGACATCTGTTCCGTATAACTCATCAATTTGTTGAAGTGAATCTTCGGGGCCGAGACAAAGGTTCCAATGCCGCGGCGGCGCTCGACAATTCCTTCGCGTTCCAGCGACGCCAGGGCGTGACGAGCAGTCATCAGGCTGACCTGATGAATTTTGGCCAAGTCGCGCTCGGAGGCGACCGCGTCGCCGGGATGCAATTGTCCTGTGTCGATGCGCTTGCGGATGGCGCTCTGAATTCTCTGGTAGGCGGGCAAGCCGTTGCGGTTCTTGGCAGGCATCCGCTGTCTGACAGCAGCACGCTTCTTATTCGATGGCATCCGGATGCACCGTTATTTTGCGGCTAAACCAATATTGCGCTTCGATCCTCGCAAGGCTAGTGCTATAGCTTGGATTTTCGATTTCTTTATATACCAGCATTTTTCGAAGCAGGTCGGGGTGCTGATAGCAAGTCGAGAATCTCAGCCAAGAGGAGAAGCCCGTTGGACGGCCGGCGGCTTCGAATCGGAGGAATCAACATGAGAAAGATGCAGTCTTTGGGGTTGGGCCTGATTTTTCTGGCGCTGGTGGCGCTGCTATGCACCGCGAATCCAGCGTGGGGGCAGGAAGTAACGGCGACGATTACAGGCACGGTCTCGGATCCGAGCGGCGCGCCGATCGTTGGCGCGAATGTCACAGCGAAGGAGACCGATCGAGGAACCCTTTACACTGCGCAAACCAACGAGGCTGGCCTTTACAACCTCGTGCGTATTCCCATCGGGATCTACGAACTCAAGGCGGAGATGAAGGGATTCAAGACCGTGGTTCATCCTTCCTTCACTCTCGACCTCAACCAGACGGCTCGCGTCGACTTCAAGATGGCCGTGGGCCAGGTAACAGATACAATAGAAGTTACTTCCGAGGCTCCGCTCCTTCAAGCGGACAGTGCGGCAGTGAGCACCATCATTGATGCGGCGACGAACGAAGCTCTGCCCCTGGCCACGCGCAACTATGTGCAGTTGACGCTGCTCTCGCCTGGCGCCGTGACGCCCGATCCGTCCAGTTTTAATAATGGCGATAACACCGCCAACGGTGGCAGGCCGTTCATCAACGGCAACCGGGAACAATCCAACAATTTCATTCTTGATGGCATGGACAATAACCAGGTCTCCGACAACCTTTTGGGGTACACGCCCACTCCGGATGCCATCCAGGAGTTCAACCTGATCACGCAAAATGCCTCGGCCGAGTTTGGTAACTTTCAGGGCGGGATCGTTAGCGCTTCCATCAAGTCCGGAACCAACCAGTACCACGGCGACGTTTGGGAGTACTTCCGCAACGACAAGCTGAATGCCAACAGCTGGCAAAATAATCTGCACGGTTTGTCCAAGGCTCAGCTTCGCTGGAACATGTTTGGCGGCACGGTCGGCGGTCCCGTCATCAAGAACAAGCTGTTCTTCTTCGGTGACTATCAGGGGCAACGCTTTGACCATCCGGCCAGTCCTAGTACGATTAATGTTTTCTCGGCAAAAGAACGTGCGGGTGATTTCTCGGAGCTTTGCCAAACCAGTTTCACGGGCCCGGGTGGGACTTGCGCTCCGCCCCCAGCAGGCTCCAGCTTGTCCGCTATCCAGATCTATAACCCGTGCAATCCAGGAACTGGAGTGCCCGGCACGCCTTGCACTGCCGCGGCGACTCGTTCGCCGTTTCCCCTCAATAAGATTCCTGCGAACATGATTGATCCGGTGGCGAATGCCCTGTTTGGCTCCACCCTCTATCCGACCCCCACAATTGGGGGCATTCAGAACAACGCCGTCAATACCACAAGCAGTGCCTTCAATACCCATCAATACGACATCAAGATTGACTACAATATCTCTGAAAAAGACCGTTTGTTCGGGCGTTATTCACACGCTTACCAGGAAAACCCCACAATCAACTCTTTCAAGCTCTTTGGCATCGGCTACTCGCAGGCGCCTATTACCAACGATGTGGTCAACTGGACCCATATCTTCAGACCGAGCTTGTTGAACGAGTTCCGGTTTGGAACCAACTATATCCACCTGAACAACGGACAAACTTTTGACGCCGGTGTTGGAAAACTCGGGGAGCAACTCGGGATCACCGGCAGTAACGGCGCCCAACTTGGACTTCTCGGGCTGAATTTCAGCGGGGGCTTTGCCAGCAACATCGGCAATATCGAAGTTCAGCAGCTATTTCCCAGCACCGTGATCCAAGTCTCGGATGGCATCGTTATTACGCATGGGCGGCACGTCCTGCACACCGGCTTTGAGGTGTGGCGCGACCGCATCAATATTTTCTATTCGACCAACAGCGGAGCCCTCGGATCGCTGGGCTTTAATGGGAACTTTACCGCAAACATTACCTCTGTCGATCCTGCATCAGGTGCGTTCAATTATGGAGCGAACACCGGAGCGGGCGAGGCTGATTTCTACCTCGGTCTTGTGCAGAACTACAGTCGCGGTGTTACCAACCCGCACCCGGGACAGAGTCTCTGGGGGCAGCGCTCCACGACCTTCGCTGGGTATGTAGAGGATGGCTGGCGCGTCACCAGCAATTTCACCCTGGACCTTGGCCTTCGCTACGAGGCTCACACTCCGTGGGTGGAGATACATGATAGGCAGGCCAACTTCGGCCTCACCAGCGGTGCCGTCGAGCTTGCTGGCCAGAATGGCAACAGCCGGGCGCTCTATAATGGGCATTACGGCATTGTGGACTTCCAACCTCGTCTCGGCTTCGCTTGGACGCCGGCGGCTCTCGGCAACAAAACCGTTGTCCGCGGCGCTTTCACCATCTCGTCTTATCTTGAAGGCACAGGCACCAACTTGCGTCTAACGATGAACCCGCCGTTTACGCCTGCCGAATTCGGGCAGAACTTCAACAACGTCCTCCTGCCGACCGATAGCGGTGGCCTGAGGACTACCGAAAGGGGCATCACGCAGCCGACTGATCCATTTGCCGGTGCAAGCGTCCGCCTGTGGAATCCGGATTTCCAACCTTCCATTGCGAAACAGTGGAATTTCTCGATTCAGCACCAGCTAACCAACAGCACGACACTGCAGGTTGGGTATGTGGGACAGTACGCAGATCACCTGGCCAACCCGATGTGGTTAATCCAGAATATCCTCAACCCGAACGGCACGGTGTCACCCGGCACTTACATGGCTGGAAACCCCGCGCTGAAAAGCAAACTTAGCTCAATCCGGGGGACCTTCTCCAACGCTTGGATGGACTACAACGCGCTCCAGGCCGTCCTTCAAAAGCGCATGAGCAGCGGTTTGCAGGGTCAGGTCGCATATACGTATTCCAAGTGCATGACCAATTCGGCGGGATACTACGGCACCTGGGGTGGTAGTACTCAGGCTTCTCCCGGCATGCCTTATTGGCAGAACGTTTATGACGGGAACTCGGAGAAGGGACCATGTTTCTACGATGAGACGCATAACCTTACCAGCTACGTTCTCTACCAACTTCCTTTTGGGCATGGGAAGAAGTTTGGAAGCAACGTGAACAAGGTAGCTAATGCGGTCGTGGGCGGTTGGGAGGTGGATGGAATTCTCACCCTGCACACGGGGTTTGCCATGACGGTTAACAATTGGGGAGACCCCTCCGGTACAGGTGCTTGGGTCACGCGAACCAACTGTCCATCGTCGATCAGTTACCCAAAAACTACAGTTTCGAGCGGTGGCATCCAGTGGTTTGATCCCAGTGCCTTCACACCGGTTGCGGCCGGTCATTTCGGCGGCTGCAGCAACGGCAAGCTGCGTGGACCGGGCCTTAAGAACTTCGATATGGGCATCAAGAAGGACTTCTCTTTTGGCGAAAGCCGAAAGCTGGAGTTCCGATCGGAGTTCCTCAACCTAACGAATACCAAGATACTAGGCGCGCCAACCGTCTTCGCTGGCGGGGGTCTTGGCCAAACTACCCACTCGCAGGGCGAGCGCAACATTCAATTGGCTCTGAAGTTCTTCTTCTAACCTTAACCGGAGTGTAGACTGGAAGGCAGGCACGAAGAGTGCCTGCCTTTCTTTTTGCTTATGCGCAATCTCTTAAAGACAATCTTGACTTGTTTTCTTTTTGCGTTTATTGCCTCCGTAACTCAGGCTCAGGTCGCCAAGAAGCCCGCTGCTGCGGCTGATTCTTCTGTTGTGGCCGGGCGCGGCGCGAAACTTGCCGAAACCGGGCATTGCGCGGAGGCAATGCCACTGTTGAAAAAATCCTTCCCACAGACTTCGGACAAGGATCTCAAGCTCAAGCTCGGGTTCGACGCTGTGCGTTGCGCGATGACCTTGAACCAGCCGGACGTGGCAGTGGACTTTTTGCGTTTGTTGAACCGTCAATTCCCGCGCGCACCTGAAGTTCTCTATTTAACTGTACACATCTACTCGGACCTCTCCCTGCGAGCCTCCCAAGAGCTGGCGGAGACGGCCCCGTCTTCCAACGAGGCTCATCAGCTCACCGCCGAGTCGCTGGAAGTTCAGGGCAAATGGGAGGAGGCTGCGACGGAGTACCAAAGGATACTGAAGAACGATCCCCGCGCTGTTGGCATCCACTTTCGCTTGGGGCGCCTCTTGCTCTCGAAGCCCGATCCTGAAGGTTCACAGGTGGAGCAGGCCAAGCAGGAGTTCAAGCAGGAGCTGGAAATTGACCCGACCAACGCCGGGGCCGAGTATGTGTTGGGAGAACTTGCGCGCCAGGCACAGCAGATCCCCGAGGCCATCGAACATTTTACGCGGGCTACGAGGCTCGATGCGGGATTTGTTGATGCGTTTCTGGGGCTGGGCATGGCGTTAGTTTTCAACAAGCAGTACTCCGAGGCGATAACGCCGCTCGAGACGGCCGAGAAGTTGCGGCCGACGAATTCCACAGGTCACTACTATTTGTCGATTGCCTATGGCCGCGTAGGTCGCAAGATCGATGCAGAAAGGGAAGCTCTCCTGCACAAGCAGACACAGGAGGAGGAGCGCAAAAGAGCCCAGCCCGGGAGTCCGGAGACGCCGGAACCGGCACCTCCGCAGTGAACCGTTCGAACGGAGCTTAGTTCGGCGCGCTATTTCTTCTTGGGAAGGGATTGCAGGGCCCTGCGGGCGTCTGCATCGTCTGGTTTGAGTCTTAGAGCTGTTTCGAGTTCTCGTCGTCCCGCTTCGACCTCGCCCCTAAGCACATAAATCAATCCCAAATTGCGGTGGATATCTTCGGCGTAGGTGCATAGACCGCACAACTCGAGCGCTTCCTCGAAATTCTTGATGGCTTGCGGCCAGTCCTTGGCTTCCGCAGCCTCCAAACCGTAGCTGCCCAATTTTTGGATTCGGTCATTCACCTCACGCTGTTGCTTCAGGGTCTGGAAACGCTCCAAGAACACCTTGGCTTCAGGTTTTCCCTCCCTGGTGAGAGCTTGCGCGAGGCTGTAGAGAGCATCCTCGTTGTTGGGATTTGCTCCGACTGCGATCTGCAAATGATGAATAGCTTCCTCCGTATTCCCAAGAATGACCAGGTTCCTGCCCAAAAAAAGCTGCGCGTCCGAATTACTGGGTTCCAGCGTTACCAGATGACCGAGGAGTTCGACGGAGCGCTGAACATTGCCGATTTTTTTTTCAACCTGGGCCAACAAGTAGAGAGCTTGCACGTTGTCCGGTTGCAGCCGGCAAGCCGTATCGAGTTCCGCCCGAGATTCCTCGAAGCGATTCAGATCGAACAAAACTCGCCCTTTGTTGAAGTGGGCAGCGGCAGAATTGGGGTCCAACCGTATCGCTTCGGAGAATTGAACCAGGGCTCCCTGCAGATCAAATCCATCGGCCGAGAGGGCCGCCCCGAGATTAAGATGAGCGATGGCGGAGTCGGGCTGAATTTGCGCCACCCTTTGCAGGATCTCAATGGCTTCGTCTCCCCGGCCAAGTTTGGCAGCGACCATTCCCAGGGAGTTGTAAGCACTCAGATTTTTCGGAGAACTGCGGAGCGCGAGCCGAAACTGCTTTTCGGCCTCGGCGTACCTGCCGTCTCCGGCCAGCACGAGGCCGAGGTTTACGTATGCGGCGGCATAATCTGGCCGCCCCTGAGTCGCCGCGCGAAATAGTTCAATGGCATCTCGATCTTTTCCGGTACAGGCGTAGAGGACTCCGAGGTTGTTTTTAGCCTCCACGAATTGCGAATCGGCTGAGATTGCGGCTTTGAACGCGTCCTCTGCTTTGGCTCTCTCATTATTCCGAATGTGCCACATTCCAAGCTGATTGTATGCCTTCGCCATGCTGGGGTCCGACCGAATGGCAACCTCCAGTTCTACCTGCGCGGCGCCCGAATCACCAAGCCTTGCCAGGGCCAGAGACAAATCGAAATGCAGTTCAGCATTGTCGGGGCTACTCTTGAGCGCATCGCGAAATGCCGCAGCAGCGGCGCCGACTTGACTCTGCTGCGCGCGCAGCGTCGTGTCACTGCTGACTTCTCCGGTTGCAATGCTGAAATCCTTGAGGTTTCCAGCGAGCGTGACTTGAAGTTCCGCGCTTGCGGCTTGCTGATGCATCTGTTTCGCCAGTTCCAACGCGGAAGCTGAATCTTGCGCAAGGCCTCGCGCCTGCACACGGAGGGAGGCTCCTAAAAGCATCATCAGGAGTACCAGCCAGTTCCCAAGAGGCCGCGTGCTGACGGGTTTTTGTTTCATATTTGTTGTTGCCCCAGACTTCGCCCGCGCGGCTCGCCGCGCCGATAACCTCGTGTGGTTGCTGACTCCGATTATATAACCGTGAGGCGGGGGTGCACCCGCTGCAAGATTTGCAGTATCCTCGGAAGCGCGTCTATGCAAACAAAGCCCACGCATTCAATCGCAGCGCTCGTGATGGGTTCTTTGCTACTGACTTGCCTGATGCTTGCCCAGCAGGCCGGAGAGGGTGCAGGTTCCCAGGTTTCCGTCCCAACACCGCCTACAGTCAACTTCGTCGACATCGCCGCGCGCGCCGGGCTGAGCGCAAAGACTGTGGCGGGCGATGAGAAGAGGAAAAAATATATCATCGAGACGACTGGCAGTGGCGCCGCTTTTTTTGACTATGACAATGATGGTTGGCCGGACGTCTTCTTGGTCAATGAGAGCACCCTGGCCGGGTTTCCCAAAGGGCATGAACCTACCAGTCATCTTTACCACAACAACGGGGACGGCACCTTCACTGACGTAACCAGAAAGGCTGGCGTCGCTCTGACGGGATGGGGTCAAGGGGTCTGCGCAGGTGACTACGACAATGATGGTTGGGTGGATCTCTACGTTACCTTTTGGGGCCACAACGTGCTGTTGCATAACAACGGAGATGGTACGTTCACCGATGTCACAAAAAAGGCTGGCCTGTGGCGCGATAGTGTGCGGTGGGGCACGGGTTGTGCTTTCGTCGACTACGATCGCGACGGCCACTTAGACCTGTTCGTCTCAGAGTACGTGGATTTTGATCCCAACCATACGCCGGAGCCGGGAAGCAGCGCGCTGTGTCAGTGGAAGGGTATCTCGGTGATGTGCGGCCCGCGTGGACTGAAAGGTACGCGGAACGAGCTGTATCATAACAATGGAAACGGCACCTTTACAGACGTCAGCGAAAAATCTGGGATATCCAAGACCGACCTATACTACTGCTTTACCGCGCTCACAGGTGATTTTGACAACGATGGATGGCCGGACATATTTGTGGCTTGCGACTCCACGCCTAGCCTTCTATTTCACAACAACCACGACGGCACCTTCACGGAAGTTGCTGTTAAGGCGGGTGTAGCCTACAACGAGGATGGACGCGAGGAAGCGGGGATGGGCGCCCACGCCGGAGACTATGATGGCGACGGTTGGCTGGATATCATCAGGACGAATTTTTCCGACGACACTTCCACGCTTTATCACAATAACGGTGACGGTACTTTCACCGACGTAACTTATGTCTCAGGGCTGGGTGCGAACACTCAGTTCCTGGGTTGGGGAACGCTCTTTGTGGACGTTGATAACGATGGATGGCCGGACCTGTTCGTGGCTAATGGGCATGTCTATCCCGAGGTTGATGCGAACGGCCTCGACAGCACTTTCCGGGAGCGCAAAGTGTTTTACTGGAACCAACATAACGGGAAGTTCAAAGACATCTCCCTCGACGCTGGTCCGGGCATCACTGCGCCCTTCAACAGCCATGGCGTGGCCGCAGCCGACTTTGACAATGATGGCGCAGTAGAAATCCTCGTGAACAATAGCCATGACCCTCCCAGTCTGCTCAAGAACAATGGCGAGCACGGGAGTTGGCTCTCGCTAAAGCTCGTTGGCACCAAATCCAATCGAGACGCGATCGGCGCGCGCGTGACGGTGAACGCCGAGGGGCATCAGCAGCTACAGGAAGTGCGCAGTGGGGGTGGTTACATTTCGCAGAGTGATTTTCGTCTGCATTTCGGATTGGGCAAGGCCACGAAGGCGGAGATTGTCGAGGTCAAATGGCCCAGCGGGCTGCGGCAAGTATTTCATGATGTGGACGCCGATAAGTTCTATCAAATCCAGGAGGGCTCCGGCCAGTTGGGGCTCCAGCGATTTGTGCGCAAGATCTCCAAAGGAGAGCCGCTTCCTTGAGGCTTCCCCCTATTCCCAGGTACTTTGATTTTCTTCCACGCAGAGATTTTCTGCGGATTTTGCTCGGTGCCGCGGCTATGGGAGGAATCTCAGGGTCTAACGCTGCTTCCGGCAGCACTCTTCCCGCATTCTCCGAAATTCCTCCTTCGGCCAGCGGGATTTCCTGGTCACACGTGAACGGCCGCTCCCCGGAAATGTACCTCCCCGAAACCACTGGCGCTGGCTGCGCTTTCTTTGATTACGACAACGACGGCTGGATGGACATCTATCTTGTAAATAGTGGTGCCTGTGACTTCTACAATCCCGATCCGTCTTTGCGAAATGCGCTCTATCGCAACAATCGCGACGGTACGTTCACGGACGTCACCGAAAAAGCTGGCGTCCCGGGAAACGCGTACGGCATGGGCGTGGCCGTCGGCGACTATGACGGCGACGGTTTCTCGGATCTTTATGTCACCCAATACGGCCGCAGCATCCTTTATCACAACAATGGCGACGGCACCTTCACCGATGTCACCGCAAGGGCCGGTGTCGCTGCCCCTGGCTGGGCTACCAGCGCCGTCTGGTTCGACTACAACAATGACGGCCGCCTCGATCTCTTCGTCTGCCGCTTCGTTAATTTCAGCAAATCCAAGAATCAATGGTGTGGCAACCTCACCAGTCATGAGCGCTGGTATTGCATACCGCGCGTCTACGATCCCATGCCCTGCTGGCTTTTCCGTAACAATGGCGATGGTACTTTCACCGACGTAAGCAAGGAAACCGGCATCGCCAATTTCATGGCCAAAGCATGGGGCGTTGTCGCCTGCGACATCAATAACGATGGCTGGCTGGACCTGTTTGTCGCGAACGATACCGTCGCCAACTGTCTCTTCGCCAACCGCCAAGGAAAATTTGAAGAAATTGGTTTGGTCTCCGGTGTCGGCTATAGCTCCTATGGCCGTCCGCGTTCGGGGATGGGAGTCGATGCCGCCGACTACGATCAGGACGGCTGGGTCGATCTCTTCGTTGCAAATGTCGATCAAGAGATGTTTTCGCTCTACCACAACAACAGGGATGAGAGCTTTCGTGATGTTGCGCTTCCCACAGGCATAGCGTCGGCGACTAAACTTCTCAGTGGCTGGGGACTGAAGTTTTTTGATTTTGACAACGATGGCGACATGGATTTGCTGCTGTGCAATGGCCACCCGGATGATCATATCGAAGGGCGCGTGACGGGTGTGACGTACCGCGAACCCATGCTGCTTTTTCGGAATACGGGTAATGATTTTAGGAATGTCAGCGATCAAAGTGGCCCGATTTTTTCACAATCCCTGGCGGCGCGGGGCATGGCTTTGGGCGATTTCGATAACGATGGCTCCGTTGACGTGCTGATCGCGATCAACAACGGCGCGCCGGTGCTGCTTCGTAACAATGCGGGAAAACAGAATCATTGGCTGGGCGTGAGACTTGTGGGCAAGAAGTCAAATCCCGATGCGGTCGGTGCGCGAGTTACATACCAGGCCGGGGACCTAAAGCGGCACCAGATGAAAGTCGGCGGCGGAAGCTATCTTTCTTCCCACGATCCTCGAATGGTGCTGGGGTTGGGCAAGCGGGAGAAGATCGACTGGGTCGAAGTGAAATGGCCCTTGCCGGGCGGAAAGACCGAGCGCTTCACCAATCTCCCCATCGATCGCTACATCACCATCGTCGAGGGCCAGGAAAAATGGAAATAGGCGGAAAGCAAATGGCAATCGACCTTCCGGCGTTCCGATAAGAAACGAAGCAGCCGCAGGGG
>WNFQ01003590.1_pt1 | contig 11302 bp, 7 predicted proteins | sample 5400171 | NCBI WGS metagenome assembly WNFQ01 (sample SAMN13153356, study PRJNA577476) | soil metagenome | isolation source: 20 cm soil under Madrone tree | place: USA:California | collected 2016-06-14 | reverse complement strand
TGAGTGGCAGTAACAGCGTCATCAATGAGTCGACTGGTGTGATCCAGGGGCCGGGCAATGTGATGGGTGCTTCCGGAAACGGCGCGGTGGACTTCACGAATCAGGGCAGGGTTATCGGCAATTTGATCTTCGCTGGCGGCAACGATGCGCTGCACCTCTACACCGGCTCGACCATCAGCGGCTCGATCAACGGTGGCGGGGGCAACAACCTGATGACCCTGAACGGCCCGGCAGCGGATCGCTGCGAGCGGCAGCGAATATCGTGCTCACTGTATTTACGATCTGTTGCTCCTGGGTACCAGCATTCATATTTCCAGCAAACAGCGTCATAACGGCTAAGACTAATCGCGTTCTTTTCATGAAATTCTTTGTGCTGGCTATCTCCAAATTCTTGATTTTGCTGGAGCAGCCGCGGTGATACTTGCCCGCTCAAAGTGTTAGTGAGAAGAAACTCCACTATCTGCCAGGCTTATTTCTTTTTGTCTAAGCTGCGTATTCGTCGTCCAAGCTGTTGCGTCGCGGTGACCGCAAGCCGCGCTTGAGCTGGCAACTTAAGCTGAGGGTTTCGACAACCTTCACGTTTCAGGCCGGAAAGGTTTTCGAAAAAGAAGTAATTGAAAGACTTACACGAAAAAAGCGGCGTCGCGTTCACCTTTGCGCCAAGCAGGACTTCGCGGACTCGCACTCCCGCTAATAAGACTCGCGCGTGACTGCGTGTGCCTCGACTTCGCTCTGTGTCCGGTAGACGGCTCGCAACCGCTTCTGTGCGTAGTAGGGAACCTGATCGGTGATGTGAGGGGACCCAGGTCGTGAAGCGTTGCCGTAGCCGATCAAGGCCTTGGCCATGGCTCCTTTCGGGGTGAACTCAACGACCTGAACGTACGTGTCCCCATCGTAGGCGAACTTCGGGTTCGGTTCGGGTGACGGGTAATAATAGATCTTGCGCATCGCCCCGAATGGTTCGCCGCTGCCGGCACCGGGAACATTCGTCAGTGGAACCGGCTTTTCGTAGCTCGCGTCATGATCAACGAGCACGACGCGGTACACGTCCCCCCAGGCGATATCGAGCCGGCCGAATTGTTTCTGGAGTTCTCGTGCCGCTTGGGCCAGGAAGGGGACAGCCGCAGCCGGATTCTTCAGGCCCACCGGGGTTGTCAAAGGCGACGTAGGTGAGAATTCCACTCGAAACGCCGGGTAAGTCACGCCCCAGCGAGAGTCCTTCGGTGAGTTCGAGTCTGCGATATAGAGGTTGTACCAGCGCTCAAACAGAACTGCACCCTGACTGCCGGCATCACTCAATCGATCCCATTTCTCGAGCACAGCGGCTGCGGCGCTGGCGTCAGCGTCGCCCGATGCTCTGGCTGCGGCAATGAGGTCAGGCAAAATTCGATCGGCCATAATCATCCGGGTCGACATTTTACCGGTCGTCACTTCCTCCGTTGAGAATTTTCTTTTGGAACGCAGGAAAATGGCGCCGTGCTGCGGTCGGAACTCCATCTCGTTTGCTGCGATATAGGACGGATAGTGACTCTGCTTAATTGTTTTCGGAAAACTCGAAAACCATGGAGCATCATTCGAATTCTGAACGAATCCTCCAGGCGGGTTAATCGTGTGTGGCAACTCGCTCCACTTCAGGGTGTCGGTCCACAGCGTGGCGCTGGTATCGCCGGGAATGATTCCACTCCACCGGACGTAGGTTCCTCCAGACCGACGCGGCTGACGGCCGCCAAACAGATACATAATTTGTCCGTCCCGATCGGCGTAAACAACGTTGAAGAATGGCATCTGTAACCGGCTGTTGGCTCGAATAAATTCCGAAAGATGCCTGGCAAGCATCATGTTCCAATACTCGCTGACCACGTTTGGGGAGTTCAGCCCCGCCACGCGCAGTGCTAGCGCTCGGTCAGCTCGCTGAGCTACGACCGGTCCATGAACCGACGCTCGAACTGTAACGGTCTGCGTCGAAAAGCTGCCGTCGGCTTGCCGAATTTTGATTTCGAATTCGTGGACGTCAAAGGGGTGTACCCCGCCATCGAACTCGTACCCGCCACTAGCCAGCTTCAGCTCATACAGATCGGCGTTTTTAATTACGTTGTTCGTGTGGGTCCAGCCGAGGTAATCGTTGAACCCAATAGCCATGAACGGTGCCCCAATAAAAGTCACGCCTGAGGCATTGATCCTGGGATGGCTGGGATTACCGACCACCAGGTTTGCTTCCATCCATTGATAGATGCCGAGCCCGGGCAAGGACGTATTGCCCCAGCCAAGCTGTGGGTTACCGATCAATATGGCGTTACCGTCGCTAGATTTTGCAGGGGCCAGCGCCCAGCCGTTCGAAGCTTTTTGTACTTTATCGCGTACATCTTCACCCTGAGTCACCGGTTTCTCAGCGCTCCAATTGCTCATGAGCTTGGCCACATTAGATTGGTAGGTCATGAAGTTGAAATGAACCGTATATTGAAACAGCGCCAGGGTGTCTGCCGGCTTGATTGGCAACACCCGCTGAAACTCTGGTGAAATGGAGTTCAGGTGCCGGTCGGCATATTCATTGGCGCCCGCCACGAAACTGTCGATTAACTTTCGCTGCAAAAGGTCGCTTTGACCAACCCACTCCTCAGATCGCTTCGGAATCCCATAAGTTATGACTTGCTCATCACTGACCACATTCTTGTTGTTTGACCCTGGTCCGAAATACTCCGCCGCCCGGCCGCGGGCCAAGGCAATGTTCTGCAGAATGAGCTCGGCGTGATTTTCCATCTGGGCGTAGCCGTACCCGCGTAGGACGGTAGGCAGATCAGGACCGTAAATGTGCGGGATGCCAAATTCGTCCCACAAAATTTCGGCTTTACTCTTCACTGCTTTTGCCTGTTCGGCCGAGTCATTGCTCGCATCCGCTCCGGCAGCGAGCGTCCCCGTGATTGCTCCCCAATAGAGGAGAAGGCTGCCGATAACATATATCCTTGTGAGCATAGATCCCATCACTTTACTGAATTAACTTTTTACTTCGTATCAGTAGACGAATCTAAAGGCCCATTGGATTGAGGTTGCCTGGGAAGTTAATACAGATGAATCCTAATTTCATAGACCGGATAGCCTCCATGGATTTAGTTGGGAGCTACTAGAACTCAGTACTTCTGATACATGCCCTTTTTTGTTCGGCCTGCCGTAATCGCTGTCCCAATCGCTGCGTTCCTTGCCGAAGCAGGAATATCGTCGGCCTACGTTGTGGCACAGGACTGGGGAACGGCTCTGGCCTTCATTTGGCGGCGCGCAAATCAGAGTTCGTGCGTGGTCTCGCGTTCGTGGAGTTCATCCGGCCCATGCCGTCGAGTTCAGTCTTGCAACGGCTGCGATCGAGATTGCACCCGAGTCTCGTCCATTGACGCAGAGTCAGTCCAAAGCGATTCTTGCACTATGGATGCCGGTACATCTCGCCGGGAATTCATTCGCCGCACGTTGTTTGGTGCGGGCATGGGAGGGCTGCTTTCAAGCGTACGCGCCGCCTCAAATTTGGCAAAGACGGACTCTCGACTCGTTGACCGCAGACGACTCGGCCGGACCGGAGCGGATGTTTCCATTCTTGGTCTCGGCTTAGGTGCAGCATTCATGGAACAGAGCCTTGGTACCGCCCACGGATTGCTTGAGTCGGCTCTCGCTAAAGGCATCAACTACTGGGATACCGCGCGCAGCTACGGTCAGAGCGAGGAAATGATCTCACCCGTGCTCGAACGTAACCGCAACCGCGTATTTTTGGCCAGCAAGAGCGATGCGCGAGATTATGAAGGCTTCAAGCGCGACCTGGAGCAGAGTCTGCACGTTCTGGGCACCAACTACATCGATTTGTATCAGTTGCACGACTTACGGCAGTACGAGTTGTCGAATTTGAGCGCGATTGAATCCGGCGCAGTACGCGCCGCTCGCGAGGCGAAAGACCAGAAGACAATCCGCGCTTTTGGAATTACGGGACATGCCAGTGCCGGATTGATGATTGAGTGCGTCAAACGGTTTGATCCCGATACCGTTCTCACAACCTTTCTGGCTACGCGACCGGATAACGGTCGGTATGAAGATGAACTGCTGCCGCTTGCGCGCAGTCGGAAAATCGGGGTGATCGGAATGAAAGCCATCCGATACGGTCGCCAGGCCAAGCTAAGTGCCACCGAACTTCTCCGTTACACGCTAAGTCTGGATGGAGTTCACACCGTGGTCGTAGGTCTAGATAGTCTTAGTCATCTAAACGAGGACGCCGCGGCTGCGAGCAACTTCAAGCCAATGAAACAAGCCGATCGATTTGAGCTTTACCAAAACGCCGGCAGTGCCTTGGCCGGTGTTCTCGTACCCTGGGATCGCGCCGATTATGTCGACGGAAAGGTTACAAGTTAGGATTGAGGATGGGGATTGACAACCGGCACGGCGCGGCCGGCGACATCGTCATCGACGGCGCGGAGGTCGTCATAATCCCGGTGCTCGTCGCGACAGTGCTTATGCCCTATCTCGCACCATCAGCCATCGTCCGGCAGCTCCGCGCCGAACGCGCGGCGAACGTTCCCCAAGGCCGCCCGTCTGCCTGATCGGCAGAAAGCCTCCGCTCTAACCGGCGTTCTGACCCTTAAAGAACGTCATGGCCATGATCTGGAAATCAAGAATCAGACTCCAATTTTCCATGTACCAGACGTCGTAATTAATCCGCTCGGCTAAATCGGTATTGCCTCGCAACCCATGGATTTGCGCCCAACCAGTTATTCCCGGTTTGGCATTATGACGAGCATTGTAGTGCGGGACGTCGTGTTTAAACCTGGCGACTAATTCGGGACGTTCCGGCCGAGGTCCGACCAAGCTCATTTCTCCGATCAGAACATTCCAGAACTGCGGCACTTCATCAATGTTCCATTTGCGTATAACCGCTCCGATCCGCAGCCGCCGGGGATCATTCTGGACGGTCCAACCAACCTTCCCGTCCGGCTCGGCATCCAGCCGCATGCTGCGGATCTTAAAGATATCAAAGGGCTTGCCGTTTCTGCCGGATCGCCGTTGCCGGTAGAAAATCGGACCTGGAGACTCAGAATATACGATCGCGCCAAAAATAACGATAATCGGTAATGATAGCACAATCCCGACAGCTCCCCCGACGATATCAATCATCCGTTTGGTCGCTCGGCTAACGATTCGATCCAGGGGTAGCCGGCTGACTCCGAGAACTGGAATTCCGCTGATGGTTTCCAAGTGCAGTCCGGAGACCAGGATTTGAAAATAAGAAGGCACCACCTTGAACTCGACCATTTCGCGTTCACAAGCATCGGCCAATTCAAGAATCCGCTCTCGGTCGTAATCGAGATCAGCCAAAATCAAGATATCGATCGCGACCGAAGAAATAATGCGTTCTGTTTCTTCAATAGCACCCAGGTAGGGAACGGAGATTTCGCTTCGTTCATCGGCATGGCCGTGAATGTAGCCTATGACTTGGTACCCTGAACTGGGGGAGTGCATAAAATTCCGGGCCAGATGGGCGGAATGCTGGTTCCAGCCGACAAAGACAACGCGTTGCCGAAACGCAGACAGGGCGGACGAGCGAATCAAGAGTAGCTGAAACAGGCCGCGCCAGCCCACCAGAATGCTGGGGGTGATTACCCAGGCTATTAGGCAGTAGACTCGTGACACCGGGGGCTCGAACTTGAGCATGAACGACACGAGCAATATGAGCCCTATCCAGGCAATCGACCACTTTAAGATCCGGGCCGTTACCAAGCGCAATTTCAGCAGATTGCGATGGTCGTAAACGCCGCCGTAGCAGAGCATCCCGCTGTAAACCACAGAAGCTAGAATCATGTAGCCGAGGTAGTCAGCCAAGGCAGGCCGCGCATAAATTCCCCATTCACGGATCGGTGTCAGAAAGCGAATGTAGAAACTCAGCAACAGCCCAGAGAGAATCATCAACAGGTCACCAACGAAAGCAACAGCAACGATTCGCTGGCCCATTTCCCGGCTCCGAACAGCACGCTTACGGTGCGTCGGAAAATGCCGAACAATTTTTCTGGCTTCCGCCACTTTCATGGACTTCTCGTCGATCGACATTTCACCAGCCATGTTGATCTCCACTCAGACGCAAAATGGAACTGGTCTATTCACGAGGAATGAGACGCAGACACTTTGGGATCAAATCTGCTATTCCGACATGCGCTACGTAGCGGGTTCCTTTTTCTTTCAGAAACCAAAGCAACAACAGGAAGTTGCATATACATCCGCTTGTTAAACGGCGGGCCACGATTTCCAGTTATTCTGGAAATTATAAGAGGCTAGTGATTTGCTGCCCAATCTCGCGATCTAATCAATATCGCTTTGTTAGGCAGCTAACCATACGCTTTCTAACTATTCGATTGTGCAACACCATCCGTCCGCGCATGCTCATTCTGAGCTACTTTAATTCAAATTCCAGCCGCGCAGTCCGCCAATGGTGATCGGCTGCGCTAGCAACGGATTTGGCGCGCCAAACCGTGTGTTCTCGCACTTGACCCGTCCGGTGAATGAAATCCGATCACCAGGAATATGGAACCCCTGATCGCCTGGACGTATCCAGAAGCGTTTCGCTATTCTGGCAGTCATCCTAGACAACAATTACGGCAGCTGGGGCAGAAAACGGGGGGTCTCCGAAATCCGCGTGTCTATTCTTTCCCACACGGCGGTCTTGGGCCGGTCAATAGCAGCGAGTTCGGCTTGTTCCGCCCGACCTAGGCCGTGAGTACGCAGCCAAGATTCCCAACGCAAAGTTAACCCAGATCCGAAGTTGAAACGATCCGCAGATTACTCAGATTCCACAGATTCAATGAGTTGCGGCGAGGAGCAGGCCTGAAATTCGGCACCGGAAACCGTTCCATGACCCCGACTCTCTTCTAATCTGCGCAATCTGAGGATCTTATTTTCGGATTTTGGGCTAAATCGTCGAGTACCTGGGAGCGCAGCCTACGATCTTCAAAGGAGCTGGAATCTTTCGTTCTAAAGATCCGCTGCTTCCTCGAGAAACTTCACGACCGTCAGGGGATCGTTGAGCATAACATCGTGACCACTCTCGACGGTATGGATTATCCAGGCGGGATCATCTTTCAGCCGGTCGTAGAACTGTTTGAACGGACTTGGGAACTCCGTCTCCCAGATTGCAAGAACAAACATCCTTCTCTTGACCTTAAGATGATCACCCTTCAACCGAATACCTTGTATCAGTGAAGCCAGAGGATGGGCTGTGCATTTCTTGTCGAACCAAGCACGGTCATGTTCATTCAGGGCGAACGCCGCAGCCGGGACAGTCACGCAGGCATTGCCTCCAAGTTGCGCCGCTGCTTTGATCTCGAACAGTTGAAATGCATCCGAGGACAGCATGAATACTGAATCGCCATCCTGCGGAACGAATGCGTCAAGATAAACAAGTGAAGCAATGCGTTCAGAAATTTGATCCGCGACCCCGCTGATCACATTGCCACCGGAGGAATGTCCACAGAGGACAACATCGACAAGATTTTCAAAATCAATGAGACTGACAATATCCTGAATATGAGTAGTCAGGTTAACACCTGCATTCAGGAGGTGATGCCGCTCGGCCAAGCCAGTCAGAGAGGGAGCGTAGACGCTGTGCCCAGCTTCGCGAAGCTGCTTTGCCACTCGTTCCCAAGCCCACCCGCCACGCCAAGCGCCATGAACTAATACGAAAGTCGCCATCCTGTATTCACAAGTGCCTATTCCTTTAGCGAGCCTTTGGCTGCTTTCGCGCCAACCGCCAAGACTGAATCGCGATAACGCACGACCCACTCGCGCAGGGTTAAAGGTTTACGCCCGGTAAGATCCTCAACCGTGGTGGTTGTAGTCACCGCAAAATCCATGCGGCCATCGTAAGTCTGCCGAGCCCACTCTAGAATACTGGTGCCGTAATTAGCTTCAACATACGAAGGCATTTGCATCGCACCGGAAGTAATCTGAGCGACCAAGTCATCCGGCGTTAGCACAACGCTTTCGACCGGTTGGCCCAGGCCTTCGGCGATCTCGGCGGCAGCCTCGACACCGTTCATTACTTCCGTTGACAGCCAATACTGTTTGCTCGCGTGCTTCTGCGGACCTTCGGCCAAGACTTGCGCGGAAACGGCTGCAAGGTCGTCCGCCGCAATCCATCCGACACGCTTATCTCCCATGAACCAGTAAAATCTCCCGTTCACGACCGGAACCGAGGTTAGCAAATTGTCCATGAAGAAGTGCGGATGGATGTGGCTCCACGCCACACCGCTGCCCTCGATATACCGCTCGACCATTTCATGCCAGGCGAAGTGTGGATCGGTCGTGCGACCGTTGCCGAAGATGCCTAGATGCACGATAAATTGGAGACCGGCGTCGGCCGCAGCATCGACGATCGTCTTACTCTGATGGACCATGTCCACCGTATAGCCGGTTGCCAGGAAGAGGCGGTCGATCCCGGTCAGGGCAGCCGGAAAGGTTCTGGCATCATTTAGATCCAGAAAGACGGCGTCATTGCCTGCTTGGCGCCATGCATCGACCTGCGCACGATTGCGCGAGCAATAGACGACCGAATCAGACCTCCGCTCCAGTTCCGCGATTACCGCCTTACCCGTTCGTCCCGTTGACCCGAGGATGAGAATTCTTGGTTTTTTGCTTGTTGCTTGGTTATTCATGTCCTTTAAAAGACAACGATCGTTGTCTTGTGCGACAATTATCGTTGTTGTGTGCTTAGTCAAGAGATAGATTCAAGAGAAAGTTTTGCGAAGGCCAGATTTGAAGAAAGCTATGTCTGAGCCGCAGTGCTGCAATTCTTTGCCAACAAGCGCAGAAGATTGGTCGCCCAGCGCGGCCAAACGGAATCCGAACGCGGACGGCAGAGCGGGTGGGCGACCTGGTCCGGATGACAATGCAAAGGCTGCTCTAATGGAACCAAAGCGCGCAGCCATTGTGGCAGCTGCACGGCACAGGCGTTCCTTGAGAATGGCCAGTCGCTTGAAGGACAGTAATCGTTGTCTTACAGTCGGTTAAGAAGGCGTCAGTTTTTGGTAGCAGGAATGCGGAAAGATATTGATGAAAACTTGGAGCGCCGATAATCCGAAAGCTTCTCTGATGAAGCGGAAGAGAGGCGCTATTGTCGAGGCTGCGCGCCAGGCGTTCCTTGAGAATGGCTATGCTCAAACGTCGATGGACCGTATCGCGGAAACAGCGGGCGTGTCGATCAAGACGGTCTATCGTCATTTCGAGAACAAGGACGATCTGTTTAGTGCCGTTATGCAGGCAGCCTGCAGTCCAGGCGGTTTCGAGGAACTAAAGGGTAAAAAGCAGGATCAGGCTCCTTTGCTCGAGCGGCCATGGTTCTCTAAACCTCCCCGCACCGCTCTTGTCATGGCGGGTGTCGAATATTTGCAACATGCTCTGTCGAAAGAAGAGCTGGCTTTATATCGAGTCGTAACCCAAGATGCGCACCGGTTTCCCGAGTTGGGTCGGCGTTACCGGGAGCGATTCGTCGAGCGGCGAAATGCCCTCTTCTCTCGCTATTTGGATCGTTGGACTGCGGTGGAGAAGTGGAAGGTCAAAGACGGCCGACGTGCAGCGAATACGTTTGTTGGTTTACTTCGTGCCGATCTCTTTGAAGAAGCGTTGCATGGCCGCCACGATTTCGATCAATCCGAGATCTCAGCTCATGCGCGCTTGGCGGCTGCGAACATGCTGATCCTGCTCAAGGCGGGTCAGTTGTAGGTATCTGCAAACCGCAGTCGGCATTACTACTTTCCCAGCCCGCAGATGGGGTTAGTCGAGCGCTTACTTTTTGAAGTTTCACTGATAGGCACCGGCTTGCGCACGCAGTCTTCGATCTTTCGCTTGGTGTGGACGGCACCTTAACTGATGATAACCCGGCCTTTTTTGCGCTATCCGGTCAAAAGCAAAACTTATCGATGTATTGAAGATTTGGACGCGAAGGAGGACGCAGCGGCGTTGCGCGGCTCGCGAATCGCCTCGGGTAGTACCTTCATTGGCACTTAGTTATCGAATTAAAGCAAGAAGAGCGGATCGGCTAACTTTGCCGACGCATGGCATTCCTAGATCCAGTTCGACGTGATTCGCTAAACGACTTCCCCCGAAAAAGCGGACACGAGCGTGTTTTTTTGGAAAAAAGTGTAGTTTTAGCGCCGGCATTGATGTGAAGACACAAAGCCTCTTCGCAGGCTCAAACACTAGGGTGTTGGCTAGGTTGCTGATTATCAAGGAACAAACGCTCGAGTACGCGAGCGCCTGTGGTTAAGCGGCAAAACTGCGTCAACTAGCCGTCACTTTATCCGTTGAAGATCCTTGTCCTCAAAGCGTTCTGACTCGCGAGCGCTTACCTCTTTTTGCTCATTACCGTGGCTCTCGCAAAGAAGGACCAGCAGGTTCTGGGCTGAGTCATAGTCTTGATCCCACCTGCTATGACAATTACTACAGCGATGCCAAACCTCCACGGCCGAATTCCATGCTTCGACCAGTCCGCAATTGTGACACTTCCTGGTGGTGTTGTGGGCGGGAAGTTTTTGTGTCAACATTAGCTGTTTTAACAGTGCCCTCAACGACGACAGGTTGGCTACCGTCCGGTGCCACTTAGCAAGATCCGGCGGAGCGTCCTTAGCGGCATCCTTTCTAGTGAACGTGCGCAGATCAAACTCCTCAATTCCACAGATCAAATACGTCTTAGCCAGTTCGCAGACGAAGTTCCGATAGAGGTCACGCCGCGCCCGGTTGAGGCTTTGGTGGAATCCGCGCTCATAGCGCAAAACGTGAAAATGATGCTTTCTCCATTGCTCAAGGTTAGGGCGCAGGGAGTGATTCTCTCTCCAGACTCTGAGCAAAGCATTGCCTAGTTTCCGGCTATTGGTTCCTGCCCAAGCAAGTTCTGTCTCAACTTCCGGATGGGACGCCTTGATGGTCTTAACCATGGCGTTGGTTTCCCGGTCAATAATGGACAGCAGCGACTGCGCTTTTCGCTTCCCTTCAAGCCAGTCAGCAGGCAGATACAGCACTCTGAACCTCCCATCTTCTCCCAGTGCGACGGCTACCCTAAGACCCTGCTTAAAGAGCCGCCAGCCGATTTCGATGGCCACCTTAACAGGTGCTGCCGGCTTAGCCATCGGCTCTTCTACCGTCAGACGCAGAGTGTAATCGTAGTCCGGAGTTAATGAACTGTAGGTTTTACCGACTGAGCTGGAGCCCTGTAATAACTCATTTTTGTACCGATGTGACGCGATGGATCCGCATATTTCCATTTCACGCTGAGCTAAACCAGCTTCACAAG
>WNFQ01001551.1_pt2 | contig 11305 bp, 10 predicted proteins | sample 5400171 | NCBI WGS metagenome assembly WNFQ01 (sample SAMN13153356, study PRJNA577476) | soil metagenome | isolation source: 20 cm soil under Madrone tree | place: USA:California | collected 2016-06-14 | reverse complement strand
GCATGACAACTCATAGCATGATTGTTTTTCGCAGTCATGCTCGACACGCCGGAGAGGTCGGTGGTGGGCCAGATGTAGCATCTGTCCACCTCTTTCCAGAAGAAATTGACACAACTAAGACTAATGTGAATGGCGTGGACGGGCTCTTGCACGTGCAGGTTCCAAAGAAGAATCATAGAAATTCAACCTGACCTCAGAGCTTCTTTATCAAGCATCTTCAAAGCTGGTCCAGCAGCCTCTCGTCCCGAGACCAATTCCATACCGATAGATAGACTCTCCGGAAACGAAAATATTCCACATGTTTTTCTCTGCGCAAAAGAGGAATAAAGCGGCAGGAAGTTTAGTTACTGCACACAGAGCATCGTGATTGTGATGCTCGTGGTTCGTGAAGCGCGGAAAACAGAATTCACTGGAGCCTGGTTACAGAATCACGGAGTCAAGCAAAGCGCCGAACTATCTTGAATGAATGCGAGGATCTCAAAGAATGAAAATAAGGGCAGCAATGGCAATAATTTCGTGCTTTGTCTCTTGCCTGTTTGCAGTAAGCACCGTCGCGGATGAGATTGGCTTCTTGTCTCCGATTGTGGGCTCGAATCCAGGCGTCACCATCGCCGGTGCGAAGAGCGGAGGTGCGCCGTGGGTGGTCAATCACGGATTCGCAGTTTTGAATGATGACGGGCGTCTGCGGACAGACGTGCGCGGCCTCATCTTGCCCAACCTGGGAACTCCTGGGCCCGTCACAGCGGTTGCCGCGAGCGTTGTATGCGGAGACGCAGTGGCTGCGACCTCCGATTCCGTAGCACTGAGTGTCGACGGCAACGCGGAGATCCATGCGAAATTGCAAGTGCCATCTCCGTGCCTTGGCACGATCGTGCTGATTCGTGCTACCGCTTTTAACGGCACTCCACTTCCGGCTCCAGGGCCATGGATCGCGGCCACGGGCCTCGCCAAAAACTCCGATTCCGATCACGACAAGTAGAGTCGGAGCTCTGCTCTCTATTTGTCTTACGACCTGCACCGCCACAGTCGCATACAGAAACGAAAGGAAACCACAGATGTCAAGAATCTTGATTATGGTCGCTCTGGTGTGTGCCGGTCTTTCGATCCTGGCCGACGGTTCTTATGGTGCTTCGCCTAATGACGAGCATCAAGGTGCAAACGGCTCCTCTGCTCAGCCGGTGAACCCGGTTGTTCAGTGGAATAGGACACTTCTCTTAATCGTTCGCACGCCAGGCGCACAACCATCAACGGTCCACCCTACCCGAAGCTTTGCAATCATGCACGCAGCGATCTATGACGCAGTCAATGCGATCGATAGAACACATCGGCCATACCTGGTCCGCCTTTCCGGCGTGTCACGAGATGCTTCTCAAGAGGCAGCAGCCGCGGCCGCGGCGCACGAAGTTCTGGTCGCGCTGTATCCGGCATTTAAGGCCACGCTCGATGCCCAACTACAGCAATTCCTGGGACAAATTCCGGATGGTAACGACAAGGTGGAAGCTATCCGTATAGGACAGACTGTCGCGGATCGCATCCTGGGAGTGCGAAGCAACGACGGCTCGAATGCCAAGCCGATTCCCTATGTTTTCGGGACGGCCCCGGGAGATTACCAATCGACACCTCCGAATTTTCCGCCCCAGCCGCAACTCACGCATTGGTCTCGCGTGACCCCGTTCGCGCTGGAGCGTGCGAGTCAGTTTCGACCCGGTCCTCCCCCGGCGCTGACCAGCGATGCGTACAGCGATGCTTTCAACCAAATCAAGTCCCTTGGAATCGCCAACAGCACGACCGCCACGTCCGATGAGGCATTGACCGGGCGGTTTTGGAACGGAGCCATTCAGAACTATTGGAACGAGATTTCGCAGACAGTCTCGGTGGCGCACAGTTTGACGACGGCCCAGAATGCACGATTGTTCGCGCTGCTTAACCTGAGTTTTGCCGATGACGTGATCGCCTTTTACGACGCCAAATACACATACAATTTCTGGCGACCAGTGACCGCTATTCGCGCGGGTGATTCCGACAACAACCCTGAAACAGTGGCTGATCCGAATTGGCTCCCGGAAGTCGGCAAGACCGCCCCGGACCCATCCTACCCAGGAGCTCATGCAGTCATAAGTGCTGCCGGAGCGGAAGTGCTGATTTCCTTTTTCGAGCGGGACCGTTTCGATCTCAACGTTACGTCCGAGGTTCTCCCCGGAGTAGAGCGTTCGTTCACAAGCTTCTCCGCTGCCGCCGAAGAAGCAACATTAAGTCGTATCTTCGGTGGACAACATTTCCGCTTTGACTTGACCACCGGCCAACGGCTGGGCCGCGACGTAGCAGACTTTGTCTTGGATAACTTTTTAACTCCTGTGCACCGGAAAGATGAATCCAGCGACAGATGATCGGATGGAACCACGATTCGCTTGTTCCTAAATCGCCATCACTAACCACTGACGGGCTCGTCTTAGGAACGGGAAGGAGGTTGGTCATAGATTGTGGCGGGGCAACGTCTGCTCCCTGCGCGGGTCCAACTACTGATGGTCACATTTGTTGCCTTAATACCAAAAATTAATTACTGGCACGACTGAGAGGATCAATGAAGGAGATTGCGAAGCGTTTTCCGTTATCCATCGTTTCCAAATATCTGCTGGTTCTCGCGATGTTTCTTTCGCTGTCCGGGTCCGTTTCTGCCCAAGATCAAGGCGCGCAGGTTATTGAGTTTACGGCGAAGAAGTACGAGTACTCGGTCTCACCAGTTCATGTGAAGACCGGGACCAAAGTCCAGCTCAAAATCACCGCTGTCGACCACGATCATGGTTTCAAAATTTCGGCTGTTCCGGATGGTGCTATACCGAATGGCACCGGTGGGCTAATTTTCACTTCCGCGCAGGACTGTTGGCAGCTCAAGAAGGGCGAAATGACCGTGATTGAGTTCCTGGCCCAAACGCCAGGCACCTATACGTTTAAGTGTTGCCATACCTGCGGTCTCGGGCACAAAGGCATGAAGGGCCAAATTATTGTCGAGCAGTAGGATGAGTGCGCCTTGCCGCCGCGTCTTTGCTGGGGTACTACTCGCCTAGTCTCTAAACTGAGGTGGCGGTCAATTCCGGATGGTGACGAATGGTGAGCGTTCCGAAATGCCCAGTGCGAGTTGTGGAATAGAACAAAAGGAAGTTCAGTCATCGTTATAGAAACAGAGCCATCGATTTCGAAGTTCGAATTTAACTAAATAAGAAGAGGGGAACACAATGCTTTCAGGCTGGATAGTACGCTTCACTGGAATTGCGACACTTTGCCTGGCCGTCTGCGCCGCTGCATCCGCTCAGTATGGCGGAGGCGGGGGAACAGGTGGATCCGGAGGGACTGGCGGATACACCGCACCACCAGGGGGATACAGCTCCGGCAAAGCAATTGGAATTGGGGTTGGCGCTGCGGCTGGTGCTGCCGTAGGCATCGCCCTCCTCGTTCGACACCATCATCACGCCGCAGACAAAACGCAGACCTATGTCACCGGCTGCACTCAGTCCATTCAGGACGGAATCAGTCTAACGAACGAGAAGGACAACCAAACGTAGTCGATCATGTCCGGTAGCAAATCCTTAAAGGCAGGCGAGCGAATGACCCTTAAGGGAGTTGTTGTAGCTACCGACGGGTGTAGAAATCCAACGTTTCAAATACAAAGCATGATCAAAGACTACGGGACTTGCGGGCCAACTTCGGCATCTAATCGGATGTCTCCGAGCCCAAGATCCTTAAACTGAACTATTAATTTCCGGCGGACTAGCGCAGACCGCAACAGAATCTTGAGTGTTGCCAGCGGCTAGCTTCCTCGTTCTCGTCATCAAATTCCCTGGCTCAACGCGGGAGCCCGATACGGCGCACAAGGTCTTGAAAGCGCGGATCTGAGCGGAGAGGATCGAAGCCCGGCCGCAGCAGGACTCCGGGGTTAAATCGTTCTTCGTAGCCTTTTTCTAACCAATTCATCGCTTGATCTCGATCCCCCAGAGCTGCGTAGATGACGGCAATCTCGGAAGCATGCGAAGAAACCGGACTGGAACCCTTCTTCAGATCGTTCAATAGCTTTACCGCCTCGCCACGCATGCCAGATGCGGCGTAGGCACGAGCAAGATTAGCCATGACCGTCGGGCTTCCCCCGGAAAGCTGTGCTGCTTTTTGCAGTTCTGCAACCGCTTCGTCGTACATGTGTTTCTGGAGGTAGGCCTGGGCGAGTTGATTATGTGCGAAAGCAAAATTAGGATCCATTTCGATTGTTTTGCGGCTTTGCTGTATCGCTTCGTCATAAGAATGCGCGAGGACAAGAAGCTCTGCCAAATCGGAGTTAATGATAAGGGAGAGCGGATCCAAGTTCTCTGCTTTTCTCATTTCCGCGGCTCCTTGTTTCATGCCGGATATACATATCTCCGGCAGAGAGCCAGCGGGAACCTACCTTTCGCATTCGACGTGGACCGCAATCGCGTTGCGATCGGCTTCTTTTACCAACCCCGACCACACCCCTTGGGACGGAGATGATGCACACGAGATAAACCGCCGTTTCATTGAAATGGTGCCTGTGCTGGTAGATCTTGGTGCGAAGGCGTTGACTTTGTTGGACTGGTTTCCGCGCGCGGATCTTGCGGGACAGTACAAACTGGGTCGCCAGATTCATCTCGGACTCGACATGAACAGGCCAAAACATAACTCGGGCTTCTACGCTAAATATGTCTCATGTCGTTAAAAAGGAAGATGGATATGACGTTTGGCTCTGCGCAACCGGTCATTTATCGTGAGTCGGAATTACAGCGATTACCCTATATCTCATTGGGGGGTTTTTCCCGTCTTGATATGCGATAGGTACCGGATTGCCAGGACAGACTGAGTTCACTAGGCTGCACCCGTTAGAATCTTGAGGAGAGCGTGAATGATTGCGGGATTCCGTGGGAGCAAACAGAGCGGCGCGTCGTACCCACCGAAACCGGATCTCACATAAAAACTCTCCCGCGTTTGTCCCCACGCAGCAGCCAGTATCGAACCCTTAAGGCGGCCGCTGAATCGGAGTTCGATGTAACTCACCATTGAGTGACGACACACAGAGCAGAAGGTGTGGCGAAAGCCGGGAAGGAATGACCTTGCGGCGAGAGTTGACTGTCGAAGATTGGCTCACGACTCTGCATCGGCGACGTTGGTTGGTCATCATTCCTGCGATCCTTGGCGCCGTGGCAGGATATGCGCTTTCCTTGTATCTGCCCAAGAAATACACATCACATACGTCAATCTTAGTTGAACAGCCCACAGTACCGGACAACTACGTGAAGCCAGTGGTTGGCGAAGACCTAGGCCAGCGCCTCGCCAGCATGCGGGAGCAGATTCTGAGTCGCACCCGCCTACAACATCTCGTGGAGCAGTTCGGCCTGTACAAGACATACGCCGACGAGGCGACAATGACGTCACTAGTCAAGCGGCTCCTGCACAAGACAGATGCCGAGCGAGTGCCAATGGAGGATTTGGTTGAGCAACTGCGGAAGTCCATCAAGGTGACGCCGCTTAGCCCGATGGCGGGTACACGATCGGCAGAGCTGCCCGGATTCGACGTGGACGTCACCATGGGAGAGGCGCGGCTTGCCCAGGAAATCTGCACTGAAATAACCTCGATGTTCATGGCGCAAAATCTGCGCCTGCACCAGCAAAAAGCAGAGGAGACGACGCAATTCTTGGCCAAGCAACTGGAGGATGCCAAAGGCAAACTCGACGACCAGGACACTAAACTGGCCGCCTTCCAAAGTCGTTACATGGGGGAACTTCCCGAGGACGAGAAGACCAATCTCACTCTGATGACAGGCATAGCCCCGCAACTGGAAGCAGTCACCCAGAGTCTCAACCAAGCCCAACAAGAAAAAGCATTTGTGGAATCGTTGTTGAGCCAGCAGCTGGCGGCCTGGAAATCGTCGCCGGATGGCGAGAATCCGCAAACACTCGAGAAACAGCTCAGCAACTTACAGAAGCAACTATCTTCGCTTAAGGGGCGTTACACGGAAAAGCATCCAGACATTGTGTCGCTCAAGGAAGACATAGCCGAATTAAAGCGGAAGATCGCCGAAGATGCGTCCGCGCAGGATCAGGGGCAGCTGAGTAAACGAAACGAAAGAGCCCCGATGATCGAGCCGCCGGAAATCCAACAGCTTCGAGCACAGCTTCACCAAATCGGGATGACCACTAACCAGAAAAGACAGGAGCAAGAGCAGCTTCAGAAGCAGATCAAGGTCTACCAAGACCGGCTCCAGCTTAGCCCAGCGATCCAGCGGGAATTTAAGTCTCTGACGCGGGACTATCAAACCGCGCTCGATTTCTACAACGATCTTCTCAAGAAACGGAACGAGTCCCAAATGGCCACCGATCTGGAACGCCGCCAGCAAGGTGAACAATTCCGCGTGCTGGATCCGCCCAGTTTGCCCGAACGGCCATCTTTCCCGAATCGGCCGCTTTTCTGTCTTGGCGGGTTGGGTGTCGGGCTGGCATTTGGAGTGGCGATAGCGCACTTCTCAGAGTTACACGATAAGTCTCTGCGGACTAAATGGGATGTGGAGACTTATCTCGGGGTACCAACTTTAGCCGTAATCTCCTCGATGGCACCGCCCGCCACAAGGATCAAAATTAGAACCGGCACGGGCACTCGAACCAAGCCAAGCGAAATCAGTTGGCGCGCTGCCTCATCGTGAAGGCGACAAAAATGTACCAAAAGTTCTTCGGTTTACGAGAAAGCCCGTTCAACGTCAATCCGGATCCCCGGTATTTATTCTTGACGCCAAGCACTCGGGAAGCGCTGGCCAATCTGACCTACGGGATTCAGGGCCGAAAAGGCATCATTCTGTTGACGGGGGAGGTTGGGACGGGGAAGACTACGCTGCTCAACAAGCTGTTGGATTGGCTGCGTCACGAGCAAGCGGTCACGTCCTTCATCTTCAACACGCAGCTCAACGTCACCGAATTCTTCGATTGTCTGATGGCCGACTTCGGGATTCCCTGCTCATCGCCCTCGAAAGGCCATGTCCTCCTGCAGCTCAACCGTTGGTTGCTGGATCGATACGGCGCTAGAGAGACGGCGGTGCTGATTGTCGATGAAGCGCAGAATCTGTCCCCGCAATTGCTCGAGGAAATCCGTCTCCTGGGCAACCTGGAGACCTCGACCGAGAAATTACTCCAGATTGTGTTATCCGGTCAACCGGAGCTCGAAGAAAAGCTCAAAGATGCTCAACTACGGCAGTTTCGGCAGAGGATTACGGTGCGCGCCAGGACGAAACCGCTATCGCTGGAGGAAACTCATGGCTATATCGCGGAGCGGCTGCACACTGCGGGAGCAAACGGCGAACCAATCTTTTCTCCGGAAGCTGTCGAGAGCGTGTATAACTACGCCCGCGGAATCCCTCGTGTAATCAACGTACTCTGCGAACATGCCCTGATCAATTCCTTCGCCGACCGACAGAGACCCGTACCAGCCCACCTCGTCGACGAAGTGGCGCGGGAATTTGAGCTGGACAGCCTCGAACCGACCATCCAACCAACCAGTGCCGCGTGCCCGGAAAATACCTTTGCGGCTGAGTCGCCGCTCGAAGACTTCGTCGTGCTATTGGAGCAGTTCCGCCAGCACGCCTCGATCACTGCGGAACCCAGGAAAGGGAAAGAATGAGCCGCATTTACCAAGCTCTGAAGAACGCCGAGCAAGGGAGAGCGCCAATCGAGCCGGCCAATGATGCGAAACCAAGCGATTCTCTCTTGGAAGAAGTTGCTCACCTCGATGGAGCAGAGCGGTCAGCCATAGGAACGGTTCCCCCACTGGGACCGGGAAACGAGTCCCTAATTTCTCACCATCCCCGGCTCGCTGAGCTGCGCCGCCACTGCGCAAGGCCTGGATGGAAGCTAAACCCAGACTATGCCGTTTTCTGCAATCGGTCTCTCGCGGTCTGTGCCGAGCAGTTCCGCACTTTGCGCTCACGTCTCTACCGGCTGCGAGATAAACAGCCCGTCCGCACCCTGCTAGTCACAAGTGCAGTGCCTGGGGAAGGAAAAACGTTCGTGTCCCTTAACCTTGCTCTGGCGATCGCGCGTCAACACGACCGGCGAGCCTTGCTGATCGACGGGGATCTGCGCGCGTCAAGGCTCCATGTGCGCATGGGGGCTCCCTCTGCACCGGGTCTGAGCGAATACCTTTGCGGGGAAGCCGATGAATCCTCCATTATCCAGGCCGACTCGAAGGATGAACTGTTTTTCATCCCTGCCGGGAGATCAGTGTTAAACCCAGCGGAATTGCTTGCAGACAATCGTCTGAAAGTTTTGATTGATCGAATGGCCCCGGTATTCGATTGGATTATCGTGGATGCGCCTCCTGTTCACGCGGTGTCAGACGCCGCAGTGCTGGCAAGACTGTGCGACGGGGTGGTGGTAGTTGTTCGTGCGAAGTTAACAGCCTACGACTTGGTCCAGGCAACATTGCAGGAATTCCGGGGGAAAAATCTGCTGGGTGTGGTGCTGAACGGCGCCGACGAAGAGGCGACTTACGGTGCCTACTCATATTACGCCGGATACGGGATGGACAGAAAATGATAGACCGTCTGCCCATTTCGTCTTCGAGGTGCATGTTTCGGCGCGGGATTTGCTAACAGGTCCCGCAACCTGAGCCAGATATTTGGGACTCTGAGGGCGGTAGCTTGCCCAAATTTTCCTTCGCGTTGAGGTTAGGGTTAATTGGTAGCGTTTGAGAGGCCTGCGTAAAGATGAATCTCGCGCCCACTGCAGTTAGTCATGCCTGGTTCGCTCTGCAGACTAGGTGCAGATATGAGAGTTTCGTAGCAAAACAGCTTCGTCACAAGGGCTACGAAATTTTACTGCCCTTATACGAGTGTCGGCGCCGCTGGTCCGATCGCATCAAAGAATTCGAACTGCCCCTATTTCCGGGCTACGTGTTCTGTCGGTTCAACCCGTTGGACCGGCTCCCGATACTTGTGACGCCGGGGGTAGTTCGGGTTGTCGGATTCGGCAAGAACCCGGTGCCGGTTGACGACGCGGAGATCGCTGCTATCCGCATCGTCGTTCAATCTGGGCTGCCTCGACAGCCCTGGCCGTTCCTGCAAATCGGGCAAAAGGTAAGAGTCGAATGCGGGCCGCTCTGCGGGCTCGAGGGAATCTTCATGGATTTCAGGGGTCGTCATCGGCTCGTCTTGTCTGTGACCCTTCTCCAGCGCTCGGTGGCCGTGGAAGTGGACGGTGCGTGGGTGATCCCCATTCCCCAACAGCATCGGGCCGACACCGGTCCCGCATCCTTTCGACATGCCAATCCATAGATCAGGAAAACCACCGGAGAAGCGATTACCAAGAACCCTGGGACAGCATCGGCAACTTGAAAATCGCTTGCATTTTTGGTCGAAGAGAACTCAAGCATAGAAACCCATGTGTGGAATAGCAGGCATCATCGGTACCGAGCAAAACTATCTGGCCCGCGGTGTAGACGTCCATCAAATGTGCCAGACCATCGTGCACCGGGGACCGGACGACGAAGGAATCTACGCCAAGGGCCGTGCCGCGTTGGGCATGCGCCGGCTGAGTATCATCGATTTGTCTACGGGGCATCAGCCCATCCACAACGAGGACGGAACCCTCTGGGTCGTCTTCAATGGGGAGATCTACAACTTCCCAGAGCTGCGCCCGGCGCTGGAAGCTCGTGGCCACCGCTTCTACACCAGCACTGACACTGAGGTGATCGTTCACCTGTACGAGGAGTTTGGGTCCAAGTGCGTGCAGAGGCTGCGTGGGATGTTCGCGTTCGCACTCTGGGACGAACGCAAAGAACGTCTGTTGCTGGCAAGAGACCGCTTCGGAAAGAAGCCGCTGCATTACGCGTTGAGTGACGGACGACTCCTGTTTGGTTCCGAAATCAAGGCGTTGTTGGCCGGGGCGCCGGAGCTTACCGAGGTTGACCCCCAGGCCTTGCTCAGCTACTTCTACTTCGGTTACATCCCCGATCCGCACACTGCCTTTACGCGGATCCACAAGTTGCCCCCTGGACACCTGCTCGAATTCAGCTCGGGTCAGATCCGCATCAGCCAGTATTGGGATCTCCCATCCTACGGGATCTATTCGCCTCGATCCGAGGACGAATGTTTGGAAGAACTGGAGCATCGCCTTGCTGAGGCAGTCCGGATCCGGTTGCTCAGCGATGTCCCGCTCGGAGCACTGTTGAGCGGAGGGGTTGACTCCTCCACTGTGGTTGCACTCATGGCTCGCGCCAGCTCGCGCCCAGTGAAAACATTCTCGATTGGCTTCTCCAGCGAGGACTTCAACGAAGCCGAATATGCCCGCCTGGTCGCGCGACGGTTCGGCACTTCTCTGGAAGAACCGTTTGGCGATTCCTCTATTGTCCCGACGTATCACGTCTGCCGCCTGGCTCGTCAACATGTCACGGTGGCTTTGGCCGGAGATGGGGGGGATGAGTTGTTCGCTGGTTACGACCGTTACAGATCCTATCTTCAGCGTCGAAGACTTCGCTTGTTTCCTGCCGGGACAGGTCGTTGGTACCGTGAATCCATTCATCCGTTGTTACCGACCGAATGGCCAGGTCGCAGGTTTTTGTATAATCTCTCCTTGCCTCTCGTCGACCGTTACTTGGATGGAATTTCGATACTGCCGGCCCTCGTTCGAGAGCGCTCCCTCTTCTCCAAAGATTTCCTGGTTTGGGCCGACCGAGAGCGTTCGCCCTACGAGCGCTTCCGACGCTATCTGGAACACAGCCCTGACTCCGATCCACTAAGCAAAGTCCAATACCTCGACGCCAAAACGTACTTGCCGGCGGATATTTTGACCAAAGTAGATCGGATGAGCATGGCGTGTTCGCTGGAGGTCCGGGCTCCTCTCCTCGACCATGTTTTCGCCGAATGGGTTGCGCAGTTGTCTCCTCGATGGAAAACGCGGCGTGGCGAGTCCAAGTACATCCTCAAAAGACTGGCGGAGCGGCTTGGTGTCCCGAAGCCAGTGCTCTATCGCCGAAAGCAAGGCTTCTCCATGCCCCTCGTTCACTGGTTTCGCCAGGAGCCTTCGCCGGCTCTCTTGGAGATCCTTCTGGAGCCAAAGACGATCCACCGTGGATACTTCAGTGGGAAAGAGTTGCGTCGCAGAATCTTTGAGCATCGCCAAGGCCTACGCGACCGCTCTTGGGAGATTTGGCACCTTCTTATCTTCGAGCTCTGGCACCGCAATTTTCTTGAGCCCGCAACCCAAGTACAGTCCACAACCGCTTATTGGTGCCGCCCCGCCAACGAAAGTGAGGGCGTTCAAT
>WNFQ01029689.1_pt1 | contig 11307 bp, 14 predicted proteins | sample 5400171 | NCBI WGS metagenome assembly WNFQ01 (sample SAMN13153356, study PRJNA577476) | soil metagenome | isolation source: 20 cm soil under Madrone tree | place: USA:California | collected 2016-06-14 | reverse complement strand
GCGGAAGCCTTTGCGTTTCTGGCGGCCGCCGCTGTCGGTGGCTATTTTGCGTCCCTCGACATACTCACCACGCTCGCGGAGAAAAAGAAGGAAACCCTGATCGAAGCGCTCTGTCGCTGAGACTCGCGGTTCTGCTGGACCCCATGTGGCAAAGCTTTGCTTCTATTGCTTCATGTCGTGCACTTTGAATCATTGCGGCAGCGCCAGGACGTGGTGTTCGTCGAGCGATTTGCAGGCGTAATCGAAACGGGCGAACGTTTCGAGAAGCAGCCGCCGATTTGCGTCGCTGTGCATTTCGCAAAGGATGCCAGGACGCTTATGAGTTAACAAACTTTGGGCGCCGCGAAACACTTCCACTTCCGCGCCTTCCACATCACACTTCACAAAATCCGGCGCTGGCGCAGTTTGAACATACTTATCCAGCGACACGGCGTTAATCTGGATTGTATCTCCCGCGCCGGTCGCGACGACATGGCCAAGCCCCCGGTCGGGTGACGTTGCAGGATCCGTGCGCGCAAAGAAGACCGTGCCGGGTTCCGACCACACGGCCTTTTCTTCAACGGAAATTATGCGAAAATCGTTGCGTGTAACGTGTTCGCGAAGGCGCGCAGCAATCTCTGGATCGGCTTCGAACGCTACGACCCAGCCATCTTGCCTGACGATTCGCGCGGCAAGAAGCGAGAAGAAACCAATATTCGCACCGATATCGTAAAAAATCATGCCGGGACGGAGATACTGCTGCAGCGCGTTTTGCACTTCGGGCTCACCGCCGCCTTCGAAGTAGGTGCGGCCGGTGCGTGGATTCAAGTGCAGCCACAGCCCCTGCGCGGGACCGCGCTGGACTTGTACCCAGGCCAGGGAATCGCGAGGTACGAGTCTTCGACTTGCCCAACTGAGGCAGCGACCCACGACGGGCAGCCGGCGCAACCCCGCCAGGGGCGAGGCATACCGCAGAAAAAGCTGAGCGAGGCGGCCGTTCGACGGGCTCACGCTATTTCTCCACGAGGAAGCTGCCAATTACGAGCGCATCCATGCCTGAACTGAAGAACGTTCGAACCGCGTCTGTAGGGGTGTGCACGATCGCTTCGCCGCGCAGATTGAATGAAGTATTCATGACCACCGGCACGCCGGTGCGCTTGCCGAATTCATCGATTAGTCTCCAATAGAGCGGATTGATCTCTTTTTCGACCGTTTGCGGCCGCGCGCTGCCGTCGACGTGCGTCACCGCAGGGATCACGCTGCGCTTTTCCGGCCGCACCTGCGCCGTCACAATCATGAACGGCGAGTCCGTCGCACTCTCCAGGTATTCGCCCGCCACGTCCTTCTTGAACGAAGGCGCGAACGGCCTCCACCACTCGCGGAACTTCACCGCATTGTTAACCTTAGCGTTCATCTCCGGATCGCGTGGATCCGCGAGGATCGAACGGCTTCCCAGCGCGCGCGGGCCAAACTCCATGCGCCCCTGAAACCATCCTAGAATCTTCCCTTTCGCGAGCAGTTCCGCAGCCGCGGAAGCCGGATCAGGCACATGCGCATAACGCAACTTATAGGTCTTCAGCGCACTCTCGATGGCGCCGACGTCGAAGCACGGCCCCCAATACCCGTGCCGCATCGCCGCAATCGGCACTCTCCCGTTGTTGTCAAGATACGGAGCCAGCGCGGCGCCGAGCGCAACCCCGTCATCGGAAGCAGCCGGCTGCACGAAAAACTGGTCCACCAGCCCGGAAGCGAGAATTTTCCCGTTCGCTTTCGAATTCAGCGCCACGCCTCCGGCAAGACAAACGTTGCGGCAACCCGTTTTCTCGATGGCCATCTTCACGACGTGCATCATCGCGGTCTCGCACGCGTCTTGCACGGCATACGCGATATTCTTACACCTGTCGTCAATGTCACTCTCCGGCACGCGCGCTGGCCCGAGGCGCGCCGTCATGCTGGCGAAGGGCGTCGCGCCATTGGCGGCGAGTTGCCTCGAATGAACGCGGTACGGTAACACGTTCAGATCGATGAACGCAGACAAGTCGACACCCGGGCGGCCGTACGGCGCGAGTCCCATCACCTTCCACTCGTCGCTATTGCGATGAAAGCCGAGAAACTCTGTGAATTCGCTGTAGAAATATCCCATCGAATCCGGAAACGGAATCATCAGCACCGGATTGAGCCTGCCGTCGCGCCCGTGCCAAATCGTCGTTGCTTCCCACGCTCCGCGGCCGTCCATAACCACGACGGCGGACTCGTCAAATCCCGAAAAAGCATACGCACTGATGGCATGCGCAAGATGATGATCGACAAAACGCATGCGAGCCTTCACCTTGCCAAATTCACGTTCGAACAGCTTTGCCCCTCCGCCCTGACTGAGCATACTTAGAAAGTAAACCGTGCCGTTCCTCAGTCCTGCATAAGCGATGGGGTACTCTGCCGTTGCCAGACATTTCAAGTCGTGCCTGAAAAGGGCCCCTGGGGCCTGCCAGCCGAAACACACTTCGTCCAATTGTTCGGCGCGTGCGCGCGCGAAATCCAAGGACGCTTGAATGGCGTTTCTCGGGAAGCCCGCGTCATGTTTCAGCCGGCTGATGCGCTCTTCCGCCACGGCAAACAGCAGTTCGCCGTCGCGTACGATGCAAGCGGAAGAGTCGTGCATCTGTGAGTAGTTGATCCCAAGCGTTAGCATCTCGGATCAGGCACCGGTGCGCCGCGCCAGCTCTTGCCCGCAGCCGCAGGGTCCAATCCCAAGAGCCTAGCCGCAGTTCGGCTGACAGATACCAATCCGGCTGCCCACAACGCGTCGACCGCGCCCCAAGCCAGGCGCCCGCGCGAGTTCATTGTTGGCTTGTGACTCCCGTTGAATTGAAACAGAAAGGCGCCGCCTGGTCGGAGGACTCGCAGGAATTCCCGGATATAGCCGAATACGAGTTCTTCTGTGGGCACGTGTTGGAGCACGAGGTAGCTAAACATAAAATCTGCCCACCCGCTCGCCAAGCAGGCAAGATCCGCTCCGCCCACCCGCAGCCATAGAATGTTTTGTTGCTCCGCATGGATCTGGCGGGCGCGCACCAGCATTTCAGCAGATAAATCGAGAGCCACGACGCGTTTGTACCGGCGCCCGAAGCTCGGCGTCATGCGTCCGGCGCCGCAACCCAGCTCAACCATGACTTCACCATTCGCTGAGACGCCGCATCGCTCCAACATCGGGGACACCAGGGTTAGGTAGTCGCTTTCTCCGGAAGCCAAAAAACTGTTGATGTCCCAATCTCGCTTCCAGCTGGCGATGTAATGGAACGCGTCGCGGCGTGCGCGGTCGTCCCAATCCCGCCGCATCATCTCGTTCACATTCACAAACGCGACCCCCAATCGCCGCTTACGGCTCAGTCTTGAACCTGCCAACCTTACCCGTGGAGAGGCTTCTGGGCAAAGAGCGCCATCCGGTCGCTCATCCCAAGTCGCTTGCTCGCTTCCGCTACAAGCCTTAATCCAAATCGCTTCGTGGCCGTGGATCCAGCGGCCTCATTGGTCGATAGAGGACTGGGCTCCAGCCAGCTAATGTCCTGGACCGTAAATCCCGCTTTTTCCACGCAACGCGCCAAGCTCGCACGCGTGAATCCCCAGAGGTGCCACGGTACATCGTCGATCGGGCAAAATGGCCGTCCGGTGAACCATCGTTGTGCCTTGACCACTCGCTGTGGAAGTCCCCTCACGTTCGGTGTCGTGAGAATGAGCCATCCTCCGGGGCGAATGATGCGAAAGGTTTCTCTCAACTCGCCCACCGGATCGGGTACGTGTTCGATGACATCTAGAAAGCTCACCACGGCGAAACTCTTCGTGTCGAAGTGTGCCGATTTCAGACTCCCGTGGACCACTTCAAATCCCTGCGCATTGCGCAAATGCAAGAATGCATCCTCATTTGGCTCGACGCCAACGCACTCGAACCCGCGATTCCTTGCATTACTGAGAAAGATCCCGCTAAAGCAGCCAACGTCGAGAAGCTTCCCGCCCTTCATTCCCCAGCATGCGAGACGATCGAGAAGTCGCTCATGTTCCACCATTTTCCAGGCAGGCTGTTGCCCTTCTTCTTTCGTTAGGGGATCTGGGTGCTCCCCGATCAGTTCGTGGCCATTGTATAGGCGCATCATCTCTTCTTCCGTCGGCCGGTCGGCCGTGAAGAACACGCCACAACCCTTGCACTCGTCAATGCGCATATTCCCTTGCCGCCAAACGGGCTGCGCCCTGTCGGATTCGCAAATCAAACAGCTCATCGTTGTCACCGAGGAGCCTGCACGGGATTCATCTCCATTGCGAAAACTTGATCGAAAAAATGCGAACCCTGCGTCAGCCTGAGTTCCCTCTTCGTAAACTCAATTCTTTCATCCAGGCCTTCGCGAGAAGCGTGGCCCCCTGCATTGTCTCGCTAAATCCACGCCCGGCAAAACGCCTGAATTGCGCTTGGGCGCAGCTAGGAACGCCATGTGCCGCAAAGAAATCGACGTACATTAATCCTACGCGGGACTTGGACCATCTCCGCGCCGGGGCGAGTTTTTGATTCCCAAATTCGCGGAGATGGTCCAGGAACTGGTCGACCCTGCGATCATAGGTGTGTTCCTCCAGGCACTTCTCTCGCCCTGCGTTTGCAATGCAGGCACGAGCCGGCTCATCTTTCAGGTACCGCGCCACAAGTATGGGGATTTCGTTTTCCGCTCGATATCCTGCGAAATGAACGCCGTCCTTAAAACCCAAATCCGTCAGCTCGCTGGGCAGAGACGTGATGAGCAGTGCTCCCGAGGCAAGGGCCTCGAAGACTCGCATGTTGGCATCTCGGGGAAAATCATCCCGGCCAATATTTACAACCACACAGGAGCGTCGATAGATCTCGGCCACTTCTTCTAATGAATAACTTCCCTTCCAGTCGTTCATATGGAAGCGGGCAGCAAGCTTCGGCAGCCACTTCTGGCGCCTGCCATAGATGGCCCCGTCCACCTGGCCGACCCAGCCACCGCATGCGCTAAGAGAAATGCGCCAGGATGACCCCCTTGCCGGAAGGTCTCATCGTATCTGGGATGGCAAACTGAGACGTGATCAAACAAAGATGCCCAGCGCATTCTTCTCCGCGTGTAAGCATAGGTGTCCACGTCAAAACGCATGTTAGGGATTTCACTTTCGACGAGCCCCTGGGGCAGGAGAGGGAAATCGGAATCGAAGTGAAGAATGCAATCGGGCCGTTCGAGAGAACGTTTCAACAACTCCTCGAGCGAGGCATCAAACGGAGGAGACCAGTCGACACAGGAAAACGTGACGCCGCGCCCCCGAAACGCTCGAACATAGGCCGGCAGCATCTTCCGATGATTGTCCTCCTGGCATAGGCAAAGGATCTTCATCGATCGAACACCACCACCAGCTCTTTCCCAACGTAACGATTAACCGGTAGCAGCAGGTACCACTGAGACGCAAAAACCCAGGATTTCGCGACAGATGAAGCAGTCATTTCTCAGCCGTGAATTGGCATCGGCTGCCGGGCCGCGTTTGGGCAGACACCTCTTGAAAGATGTTGGCTTGCTTGGTCTTGTGATTCCGGCAGTCAAAAGTCCAGAGCCAATAACAAAATGCCGGAAATGTGTTCATGGCCAGATACGTTTTTTCGACAATTCTTCGAATCCCCCCCGCGATGATTCGGCCGCGGAGCAGCGGTATCTTTCGGAGCGACCTGGGAAGTATCATTCCCCTCGGAACCTTCTGCCAGGGCGCTACGCGCTCAATCACAAAGCCCGATTGCTCCAGAAAACACCGGAAGTTTGCATATTCGAATAGACCCGGATAAAGGTATGGGTGGCCCGTCAGCGGAGTCGGAACGCTGCACAGAAAACGCCCCTCCGAACGCAACACTCGCCGGACTTCCTGGAGCGCGTAGTGAGGGTTCATCAAATGTTCGAACGTCTCTAGGCTAATAACGATGTCAAAGCTGTCATCGGCAAAAGGCAGGCCGTCAATGCTGACATCCAGGCACTGCGCACGCAACCCGGATGCTGCGCAGCGCTCCACCCCGGAGGAGGAGGCATCCACTCCCTGGGCATCGATTCCGCGCGCCGCCATCAGGCGCAGCATTGCCCCGTCGCCGCAACCTACTTCCAGGGCTTTGCCCACGTCGCCCGCCGAAAAGAATTCACTAACAGTCCATGCCAGCCGATCATCGTCGTAACTCCCCGCCGCGTAATAATCTCGGTGAGCAGAGAAAGCAATTTCGCGCGGGTCTTGTGCAGGATTCATCGGTCAAACCCCGGGGGCGAAGGGATCATACTCCGTCCGCAGCGTAACGGATTGTTTCGAGCTACTCATGAATGTGCTTGGGCGCTTCAATCTTGCTGATGCCGGGAACTGGCAAAAAGTCCCTTCGTGCTTTGCTGTACCACGACTGACCTCCAATCCACCTTCGTGCCCCGTAAAACCACCTCGGTGGAAGCAAGAGCGCCGGAAACGTCGTTATTTGGCGAAAGAGTTTCTGCTTCCATGAAGCGTCTGCGTGCTGAATCCCATAAATCGTGCATTCAGCGCGATAGGTCTCCAACGGCGCTCCTCCATCCAGCATGAGGCGCAATTGTGCGGCCTCTGCCTCGACGAGTTCAAGCACACAGTCGACGACCTCTCTTGGCGCGCCGTGACGCGGAAGATCCCGACGGAGTGCAGCGGCTAAAACCGCCAGCACACGCTGCTTGCGTCGCAGCCCGCAGGACTTTGGATCGGCTGCGACAAACAAATTTGCTCCGTGTATGCAGTAGTGCGTGAGTGCCTCCTTCTGGATCACGAAGTCTGACAGGACTCCCGCTACCGTGAAGAGATACTCGTCGGCTTCGAATTCAAGCTCTTCCGGAACGGGCAGGATTTTCCGCACGATTTCCGCACGTAGCGTCAGTCGGCTGGTTCCAAGATACGCCCGGTGAAGGCGGAATACCTGCGCTGCATGGGCTGTAGTGAGACGCAAGCGCTCCGTCTGTTCCAAGGCGACCACACGCTCTGTTCCATCCTCGAAGGATTCCACGATTGCATGTCCGACCATGCCAATCGCCAGGTCTGCAGACATGCTTGCGACCACGCGCTCCAGTTTATTCCGTGCCCACCAGTCGTCGCCATCCAAGAATGCGATGATCTCGCCCTTGCATTCCGGAATGCCGGCGTTGAACGCCGACGCCTGTCCCCCATTCTTCTTGCGCAGCAATCGCACGCGCGGCTCAAATTTGCGCACGATTTCCGGCGTGCCATCCGTCGAACCGTCATCCACCACGATAATTTCCCGCTCCGAAGCAGGAAAATCCTGCTCGAGCACGCTCACAATCGCTTTCTCGATAAAGCGCTCGTGGTTGTAAGTGTCAATCAGCACGCTGGCAAACTGTTTTTCCAAATTACTGCTCCTCTGAAATCCTCAATCGCGTTTCCGTGCCAGGCAATACAGGTACGTTCCCTTGTAACCGCGCATTCGAACATAAGGAAGTGCCGCCACGGCCAAAGGAAAGCAAGCCGCAAACTTGATTCGGCCGAACGTCTCCATCACGCGTCGCAGCATCCCGGGCTTTGCTTGCAGCGCGATCTCCGCCTCCTCCCGCTCCATCTGTATCACGTCGCGAAAACTCCTCGATGTTTCCCCGGGCTTCGTTTGTGTCATTCCCGTGCGCAACGCCATGTTGATCATCTGCGCCGTGTGCACAACACCTGCGGGTTGCTCCCTCATGGTCATCACTTCAAATCCCTGCATTTCCAGAAACCTTTTCAAAACTCCGACATTCCACCGCAAGAAATGATTCGGCGGATAATCCAAAACGTCCGGCCCCGTCAGCCACCGCTCACGATTCGGAACACTCAAAGCAATGCTCCCTCGCGGCTTCAAGCAGGATTTTACACTTCTCAAAAACTCCGCGGGCGCGGCTTGGTGTTCCAGTACTTCAAAAAATGTCACGACATCAAACTTCTCGCCCGGATTCTGTGCGGCGAATGCAGAAATGGTCAGTGGCAGAACTTTTTGCAAGCCAAGCCGTTCTTTCGCAAAGCGCGCCGCGTTGCGGTCGAGTTCAATTCCCGTCACGCGATAGCCGGCGTCGCGCGCCTCCGCCAGAAAATTTCCGGTCCCGCATCCCACATCCAAAAGTTCCCCGCCGCGCGGCGCGGCGGCATCCCCAAGAAAATACTTGTGCCCCGGCTCAAGCGGCAGCAGGTCCTCATCCCTGGCGCCATATATTTGCTCGTACCAGCGTGCATCCGGCATCTCGCGTGGTTCCCAGAATTCCAGACCGCACGCGGCGCAGGCAAACCGCTCATATTTTCCGTACTTCTCGAGTGCAGCGTTGTGTACAGGTTCGTCGCAGGCAGGACATAGGGCGGCGGCCGCAGCCCTCTCATCCCTGTCATTCGCACCCGCCGGAAACACCCCGGCGGTCATTGCGCGTTGTGATGCCATCCTCACAGTTTAACTCTTTGCCGCCAACGCGTTCTCTTTTTCCGGCGTTCTACCCTGCTTTGCAGAGGAAGTGAAAATCATCGAAGAGATGGCCTGCTTTCCCAACGGAATTCACGCCGGCATGCAAAATGATAATCTCCTTTAGCTTATCACTAATTAAGTAATAAATAGGTAACAGACCGCGTGTTAACAAATTTGAATCTTAGGTTTTCTTAGGTTCCCGCTGTCGCGGCGGCCTGGCGTTCGCGGAATGCAGAAGTACTCGTCCAGGAGGTTTCAGTCATCGGTCCCCCAGAAGAGCAAAATTGCAAAACGAACTTCAGTAAGTCTTTTTAATATAGACGCTTCTAACGTCCGAACATGGAATAGGAGATACCTGGCGACTCGCGCTGCGGGGGCGTCTGCGTCTGCTGTTGACGCCGCGATGCGGCTGCAATCGCGTCATCCGCCGGACGATTGGCGATGCGCTCGAGCGCGTCTGCGATACGGGACAACTCGAACGTAATCTGGTCGGTTCCGCTGGACCTTTTCAGCACGACGATCCGTTTTCGACTGAAGTAAAGCGCAGTCCAGAACAACAATCCCGTCACAACAGACACGAGAATCATGATCAGGTCGTGGCTCGTGATGGTGATGCTTCTGCCGGCGAAAGTAATCAAGTGGTCTGAGAACAAAGTTTCCTCCTGGACTGGGCCTTAAGGTCTGCTGGTTTGCGGCTGGATACGGCAAGCTTGGATTACTTACGAGTTATACTAACGCTTGAGCTGAGGAGATGACTTTCGCAGGGACGCGATCAGGTCATGCGCGGCCGCTGGAGCTTCCACATCCGATTCCGTGATGATCTTGGCGGCGTTTGTGGATTTGCCGTAGAGCTTGCGATTCGCGTCTTCATCAGGACGGAGCGTCGAGCCCTCGAGAGAGATACCAGCAAACGCGCCTCTTGCGCGGGAGTAGCTCAGAATTTCCGCGCGCATGTAAGCGTCAGTGTCCGCGGAAGCTGAACGGCCCTTCGGTCCCGCGGCGGCGGAAGCGTCCGCGCCGAGCTTTACCTTGGTATGAAGTAGGCTACCTGCGCCACGATCGTTCATGACGAGAAAAACGAAGTCGGTGGCTTCTCCGCCAATCTGCAAACCGATGCTACCGCCTTCCAGCGCGTACATGGCTGGCGCACCCCAGGGACCGGTGAAGTCCTTGCCGGTGCGGCAGACCATCGTGCCACGGCCGTAGCTGCCGCCAACAACAAACGCGGCTTTCAACACCGACGGCATCACGACGACGCAACGGGCCTTGTCGAGCAGGTCCTGCGGAATGTCGTCAGGGACATTGAGGATTTCCTGGATGACTTTTCCTGCGTTCTGAAGACGATCCTGTTCCGTTTTTGCTTCGCCCGGATTTTTCGCGGACGACAATGGCCCCAGAGCAAGTGTGCCCGCAAGTAGAACGATCCAACGCTTTGAGTAAGTCATTTGCGGCGCCTCCTTGTGCGCATATTTTTTCCCGCGGTGCAAACTTCGGATGTACATTTCGAGCGAGCTGGTAGGGTTGGGGTTCTTGCTTCCAGCGTTGGAAGGGCAACTCTTGGACCAAACTCACAGTGAATCTGGTAGAGGGCTGAGAATTCAATGGCATACAGCGAATGTGGAGACAGATTGTTCGAGGCTGGGCTTCGTGCAGCAGGAGAGAAACCGGTAAAATTTGCAGGGGTTGATGGAAAAAATTAACGGAAATCATGTACCAGTACTGTTCCTGATGCAATGATCCAATTCTTCTAAAATTCTGAAAAGCCTCAGGTTACGCAGTGTGGCGAGACGAGCACATGCCTAATTGCCGTTGTTAAACAGGTGCAGCCACACCCACCATGAGGAATTTTTCGATGATGACAGGCACTAGGAACCATGGCGCTGCCGCGCGGCGTTGAGTCCAGACGCGACGGCAGCCGAGAAAGTCAGCGGGGCCAGAGCCAGCCGAAGGTGCCGGCGGTCAGCATGCTATAGACGAGTCCATCGAAAATTTCTTTGAGGGTTACACTCCAGGGCTGACCCTTCCAGATGCTGTTGACCACTGGTCCCAGGCCGTAGGACATAAAGGCGGCGGTGCCTGCAATGCGAAACACCACGGGGTAGCGCGCGCCGAACGCAACGGTGTAGCCCGTGAGACAGGCGACGAAGACGCCGACGATGAGGCAATAAACAAACCACAGGCCGAGGAATTTCGGCATGTTGGGTGGGCCGCTTGGATACATGGTCAGAAACCCGACCGGTCCCTGCTTGAATCTTTCCTGCTGGGCGGGCGAATTCATGTCCTTGTGGGTGCAATAAGGAAAATGATAGAGACCCGGCTGCAAGCCGGCAGCGCGCAGAACGGGGAGGAGCTTGTCCTCCTCGGGGAGCTGCTTGTAGTCGCTGCGGTGATAAGGCAGCAGCATGTGGATGATGGAGCTGGCGATAAACACGATCACAGCGGACAGCAGGATGGGGAGCCACAGAGCAATGAGAGAAACCATGCGCAGCCTCCTTGGAAGAGTAGGTGAGCGGCCGGAGAATTGAGCGCGAGGCTATCGGAGAATCGGGGGAAGGTCAAGGGGTGGGAGAGCGAGCGGGGGAGCAAGAGCGAGGAGAGATACCTCTCTGCGCAGGCCGACCCTTTTGCACGAGCGGAAGGGCAAGAAAAAGTCGGCCCACTCCGTTCGGAATGACGGGTTGGGGAATGTGACGACAGAACAGCCCGAGCGCGCGGTTACTTTTCGGGGAGGCGGTTGGCGGCGAAGTCGGCGATGCGCTGGGCCGCGGGCGGGTCGAGATTGGCCAGAGCGGCGATGACGTAGCCGGATTGCGGGCAGATCCGCAGGTCGCCATTCATACCGGGAGCGCCGCCGC
>WNFQ01003586.1_pt1 | contig 11307 bp, 5 predicted proteins | sample 5400171 | NCBI WGS metagenome assembly WNFQ01 (sample SAMN13153356, study PRJNA577476) | soil metagenome | isolation source: 20 cm soil under Madrone tree | place: USA:California | collected 2016-06-14 | reverse complement strand
GCGGTATTACCGGTCATTCGGAACCGCCGGCGTAATCACGAACGTGTCGCCTTCCCTCTTCTGCGACTGCTCGACGGATTTCAGCTTTTCCACGATCGCCATTTCCGACTGCGCCCGTTTCGGATCCTTGAGTCGCGCGTATAAGACGGCCAACTGATAGTGGGCCTTCGAATCGTCAGGGTTCAGCTTCGCGCCCAGTTCAAGTTCCTTCTGAGCGTGCGCATAGTCCTTCAGCTTCAGGTAGCTGGCGCCTAATGCGACGTGAGCCAGCGCAAAAACGGGCGACACCTGAATCGCTTTTTCCAACAGGGTAATCGCCCGCTCATCCTCGTTCTCTTCCTGAACGATCAGACCCAGATAGTAGAACGGCTCAGGCAGGCTTGAATCAGCTTTGATGGTCTTCTCGAGATAGGTTCGTGCTTCGCTAAACTTCTTTTGCTTGTATAAGACATAACCGAGATACATCTGCGCTTGAGCGCTGTCAGGTTGCAGTTCCAGTGCCCGCTGGAAAACCTGCTCGGCCACAAGCAGATCCGGCTTCTTTAGCCAGGCCGCGCCGAGGGCGATCAGATAAGCGGGATCATTTGGCTTTAGTTTCACGGCTTGCTCTAAATCCGTCCGGGCGTCGTCGAAGTCCCCGAATGCCAGCGCGGTCACGCCGACTCTGTAACGCAGTTCGGGAGAGTTACCGGCCCGTTCGCGAGCTTGAGCAAGATAGAGGTGGACCGCCTTCGTATCTCCGCGGCTTTGAGAAACCCTGGCCAGGCCCAGCATTGCATCCGCATTATCTTTCTGCGCCGCCAGCGCGAGCAAATAATTCTCTTCAGCTTTATCGGCATTACCTTTTCTCAGATATGCATCGCCAAGCAACGGCAAAAAAACTACCGAGGCTGAGGTCCCGGACTTGGCTCTTTCAAGAGTCGCGATAGCATCGTCTAATTGGCCCCGGGCGAGCAACAAACGACCGAGTTTATAGTTGCCCTCAACATTACTTGGCTCGAGTCTAACGACCTCTTTCAATTCCGCAATCGTTTTCTCAGGTACATTCTTGAGCAGGTAAAGGAAGGCGAGATTCAAATGCACCGCCACAAACGAGGGATCGATTTTTGCAGACCTGGTCAGTAAGGTCTCCGCCTCATCTAGCCTTCCCTGTTGAGCGCGTACCGTGCCCAGCAAATTTAGCGCGATTGGCTGGTTTGGCGCCGTTTTCAAAATAATGTTGAGAAGCTGTTCGGCCTCCCCAATTCGATTGTCGCGAATTAGCGTGGCCGCATTTTCAAGACGCACCTGGATATCATCTGTCTGTGCGAAAGCAAAAGATGCGGTTAGCGCCAGCATCAGAAGCCCGACAGTTAGGGAGGGCATTGTGCGCGGCAGGCCTTCTCTGACGGTCGGGCTTCCAACACCCCTGCGAAATTCTCTGCATCCTTTGCGGTTAAAAAACAAGGTCGCTACTGCTCCCGGTTTCGTGACGGTTGTCCGCCGCGTTTGTAGTCCTTCTGCTCGACGAGGCCCAGACCTTCTTTGATGGTAATGATTTTATTCACTCCGGCACCGGCAATTTTATCGATCTTTCCGCTTGGCCAATGCACCTCAATAAGATCTATCCCGCTCCGTTTCTCGAGCCCGAAGTGTAACCGCAAATCGCTCTGAGAAAGATAACTGCCACCGCTGCGGACTTCGTCTATCTGAGTTAGATCGCCGGAAACGATCTTGACACTCGCGCCGATTCCGTCTCGATTGCTTTTCACGCCGATGGTCTTAATCAAGACAGAATTGTTCCCGTTACCTCCGTCGTTGCGCAGCAACTGCGGCGGTCCATCCAGATTATTAATCAATACATCGACATCGCCGTCGTTGTCGATATCGCCAAAGGCAGCGCCACGGCCCGTCCGCTTTTCCAGGAACGGCGCGCCGAGTTGCTCACCGACTTCGGTAAAGGTGCCGTCGCGGTTGTTGTGATGCACAAAATTCCGTTGCCGGTAGGTGGGCAGTTGAGGATAAACGTGGCCGTTGACAACCAACAGATCAACCCAGCCGTCGTTATCATAATCAAGAAACCAGGTACCCCAACCAACGTACGGCAGGCTGACGGCCGCCACTTTCGCAGCATAAGAAACATCGGCAAAAGCACCTTTGCCGTCGTTATGGTAGAGGGTGTTGTAGTCGTCGTCGAAGTTAGTGATGAACAGGTCCAGTCTGCCGTCGTGATCGTAGTCTCCCAGAGTCACACCCATACTTCCCTGTTCGCTTCCGTTTTCGTTGACGGCAGTGCCGGACAGGAATGCAATATCCTTAAAGGTGCCGTCGCCGTTGTTGTGATAGAGAAAGTTTGGCGTCGAGTCATTTGCGACAAAGATATCCACCAGGCCATCGCCGTCAAAATCGCTGCAGATCACCCCCAGGCCATAATAGCCGTCCGGATCCGAAACGCCGGCCTTCTTTGAGACATCACTAAATGTGCCATCGCCGTTGTTGTGATAGAGACTATCGCCCGCGCCCTTCAATCCTCGGGGTCCGCACTGCACCGGTATTCCTTTGAACTGGCAGGTGCGGCCTTTGCCGAACTCTGGCAAATTATTCACATCGAAGTCGACATAATTGGACACGAAAAGATCCAGTTTGCCATCGTTATCGTAATCGACGAACGCGGCGCCGGTCGACCAGCGCGGATCACCGACCCCGGCCTTTTCGGTAACGTCCGTGAAGGTGCCGTTGCCGTTGTTTCTCAGCAGATGATTTGGCCCCAGACAAGTGACATAGATATCGTCCCAGCCATCGTTATTGTAATCGCCAATCGTCGCTCCCATGCCCCAACCGATATCACCGACGCCGGCCTTGTCCGTCACATCGGTAAACGTGCCGTCGCCATTATTGTGATAGAGAACGCTCCTGGTCTTCTGCTTTGATTTCACCATATCAACCGTCAGCGAGTTGACCAGATAGATGTCCAGATAACCGTCACCGTCATAATCAAAGAGCGCCACCCCACCACTCATTGACTCGACGATGTATTTTTTCTCGGGCGACGAGACATGCTTGAACTTGATTCCGGCCTGCTCAGTGATATCTGTGAAATGCACATCGATCGGCGGAGAATTAAACATCCAGGCGGGCACTGATAAGAGAACCATCACGAACGGAGTGACGAGGGCCGGAACAATTCTTGAAGGCAAGGGTCAGCAACCTCTCTGGAAGATTATGGCTTCGTTTGTTGGCGCTCTTTCTCTTTGAGTTGCCGTGAGATTTCCAGATGATTCTCACCTTCTGCTTTTCTTCCGGCCGCAAGATACGCTCTACCGAGTTGGTACTGCACATATGATTTGTCGGGGGCCAGTTTTGCTGCCGCCTCCAGATTACCGACCGCATCTTTGACCTCGCCCAGTTGCAAGAGCGCTTTGCCAAGCTCGTAATGTGCATCGGCGAAGTCGGGCTTGAGCTGAATAACTTCTCTCATTAACTTGAGACCGGCCGCGGTTTTCTGCTGATTGAGCAGCACGAAAGCCAGATGGTATTTGGCCTGGACATCCCCTGGATTCAAAATCAATTCATTTTCAAATTCTTTCGCGGCCTCATCGAATTTCCCGGCCTTCACATAAATCAAGCCGGAATAATAATGGACCATTGGAGTTTTACTATCGAGCGACGATGCCGACCGCAATTCTTCCAGCGCTTGCTCAGTCTCACCTTGTTCGTCATAAGCCTGGCCCAGCAAGATATGAAGCTGGGGAGTATTACCTCCGTTCGCGACCATCTGCTGGATCACCTGCTCAGCATTCTCCTTTTTCCTTTCCTTGATCAGCGAAAGCGCCAGAGTGTAGTAGACGCCGACATTGAAAGGCTTGGCGACTATTACGTCCGACAGCAACTGCGATGTCCGAGCGTAATTCTCCAAGACGAAATAACTCAGACCTAACAACTCCTTGGCCTGAACATTTGCGGGGTGCGCGCTGAGCTCTTTTTCCAGCGGGCCGACTGCGTCTTTGTACTGCTCGGCTTTGAAAGCAGCCAGACCCCAGTTGAAATTCAGACCTTCAAGTTGCGAATTCCATTTTGCCGCCAGCTCGAACTGCCCTGTCGCCGTCTTGAAATCACCGAGCTCGGCTCGCAGCAACCCGATTTCATTGTGCGCCGTGGCGATCACTTTCGAATAATAAACCTCACCGTCTTTTAACTCGGCAGCGGTCCGGGCGTCCATTGAGTTCGATTCCGCGATCACACCCTCGGCAACCATCTCCGGGAACTCGCTGTTTTGCTCATGGAGGTTCGCCGCGTTGAGATAAACCTCGTTCCTCTCCTTGTCGCGCTTGAGAGACTTTGACTTGAGTTCGGCCGACAGTTGTAACTCTTTTTGGGCGGCTTCGTTCTGTCCCGCTTTCAAAAGAGATTGTCCGAGGCGGTAATGCGCCGTGGCCACCTGGTAATCATTGTGGCTTAACGAAGGACTAAGAGCGATCGATTTCCTCAGCACCTCAATTGCCTCCGCGTACCTTTCTGTAGCCTGGTAGGCCTGACCCAAATGAAAGTAAGGATCAGCGTTCGTCGGCTGAATGAGAACAGCCTTCTGCAGCAAGCTGATAGCCGGGTCCCATCTCCTATCCATCAGATAAACGATGCCGAGATAATAGTTGGCGAAAAACTCATTCGGATTTGAAGCTAGCTCAATCTTGAATTCCTGTTCGGCGTCAGGCAGTCTGGACGCGCCGTCCTTTAACAGATAGGTGAGACCCAAATAGTAATGCGCGCGGGCAAAGTGAGGATCCAGGACCACAGCTTTTTTGAATTCTTCTATGGCTTCAGTCAGAAATCCGGTCTCCCGATAGGCGCGGCCAAAGATGATGCGGAGCTGCGGCCGGTCTCCGAGCTGTCTGATCATGCCCTCAAAAATTTGTTTCGTGGGAGCAATTTGATGCTGCTTCAGATAAGCAAGAGCCAAGGTATACGAAACGTCATAATCCTGGGGCGAGATTTGGTGAGCTGCTTCCAGCTCGGCGGCCGACTTCGAAAAGTCTCCGAGCATGAAATAACTCTTGCCCAGCATATGATGAGCGCCGGCGCTCTGCGGATTCAGACTCAATGCTTTTGCCAGCGGCTCGATGGCCTTTTCATATTGCTCCGAGTCGAAGCGGGCAATCGCCAGGTCGATCAGGACTTCCTGCGCATCAGGCTGGTAGCGAAGGGCGGATTCAAGAGTGTTAATGGCCGGCTGATACTTTTTCTCGGCTGCGTAAACTTTTCCAAGCTTGCCGTATCCTGCAGCCAGCACGGCCGTATATTCCTTTTCAGCGACGACAAGATTTCCCGCGCGTCTTTGAGCTTCCGCGGCTTCAGAATGTTGCCGCAGCGCATCCTGAGGTGTTTGGAAACCAAGGACCAGCAGTAGCAGAGGAAGAAAAATCGAAGGTAGGTACGTCAATGGAACTTCGTTGTGCCCTACAAAAAAATTAGACGGAGGGCTGAGGTAAAACTTCGAGCCCTCCGTCTTTGTTTCAGCCGAGCCGTACTATATCAGAAGTTGAACTTGATCCCGAACTGAATGTTGCGTGGTCCGCGGTTACTGTTCAGCCTGCCAAAGTTACTGTTGTTCTGAGTAAATTTTCCGTCGAACTTCCCGGTCAATGGATCGCGGGTGGGAACGAGGCTCAAGCCAGCGTCAAATCCGTTGAAATTCGTCGTGTTGAAAAGATTGAACATCTCTGCGCGGAACTGGATGCCGTACTTCTCCTTCACCTTCCAATTCTTGGCGAGCGAGAAATCAACGTTCTTGAGCCCCGGCTGTCGCACGGCGCCGCGCCGAAGATTACCGAATTGTCCGGGAGCGGGTAATGCAAACGCAGCGGGGTTCAGATATACCGTCTTGTCAGCGCCGTGCAGATAAATGGGCACACCCGGCACCAGATTTGGACGAAAGGGGGTATTGAGGTTACTCTGCAGACCAAAATACAGCGAACTAAGGCCGGTAGTAACGTCGAGAGGTAAACCGCTCATTACAGTAATAATTCCATTGACTTGCCAATTTCCCAGAATGTTACTCACCAAAGAACCACGGTTCTTGAAAGTGGGCAACGCATAGACCGCATTGGAAACCAACATATGCCTGCGGTCGAGATCGGAATCTCCCTGATCCACATTAAAGTTGAAGGAATCGGTGGTGGCACTCGTAAACGACGTCAAAGGAACGTTGGAGGTGGTGTGCGACAAGGTGTAAGCGACCTGCCAGGACAACCGGTTCGTAAAACGCCGGTTAACCCAGATCTGTAGCGCTTTGTAGTTCGAAATCCCGTTCGACTCGCTCATCGCAACGGGCCCAAGATTTGGGAATAGACGATTGGCATTCGCGATGTTCTGCGCGTTGGGATCATTATTGGTATATGCCGCAACGACAGCCGCTCTCTTCGCGAGCGGGACCTCGTTAATATTCACGGCACGCCGCCAGATGTGTGAACCATGGTTTCCGATGTAGGAAACCTCAGCCACGGTATTCTTAATAATTTCACGGGAGACGGTGAGGTTCCACTGCCAGCTCTCGGGTGGTCTGAAGTTCTCGTCAACAGCGGCAAAGCTCGTGCCGGTACCGACGCCGGCGACATTACTTTTCAAACCGGGATTGATTGTATCAAGACTACGGAAAGTTGGATCGTCCGAGAGATTTATGTTACTGCCTCCCCAATTCGAGCTTACCGACTGGGTCCACGGAGGATTGCCGGCCATACGCAGAATATCTTCGATCACGTTCGAACGGCTCATGAAGCGGCCGAACCCCGCGCGCACCGCAGTCTTGCCATCACCCTTGACGTCCCAAGCCACACCTATTCGTGGTTGGAAGCCCTTGTTATATGGGTGCCACAGTGAGCGTCCGAATCCAGCCTGACCAGGCTTTACTAAACCGCTGAGAGGATGCACGCCGTCGTACAACCGAGGAATGTAGTTACTGATGCGATCGTTGTTTGAATAGGCCGGCGAGTATCTGGACCAGCGCAGGCCCATCGTTAATGTTACGCGCGGACGGATTTTGTAAGTATCGTTCCCATAGAATTCAAAGTCATGCCAGCGACCCAGCGAAGCCTCGTTATGGTCGAATTCGGAATAGCATCCCACCGGCAAGTCTTTTAACAGCATCTCGGCGATAGCATTGCCGGTGCGGGAATTCTCGAGACAAAACGCCGAGAGGCCGCCGGCCCCATTGGCCAGTTCGTTCTTAATGTTATGGCTGACCAGGGCGCCAAATTTGAGATCGTGTGATCCGGAAACCTTGGAGAAGTCATCTTTCCAAATGAAGAGGTCTTCGTGATTTTGCCACGGCGCCTGGTGCCACAGAGTAGGATATCCATCCGCACCCCAGTTTGTTGGCAGGCCCACACCGGCTTCCTTCGGGAAGACGGTAGGAAATTTTGAACGAATGTCGTTATTAAGCGCGACGCCCGCGGCATTAGTCGTAATAAATATGTTATTGCCCGCGCGCGAAAACTGAAACTCGTTAACCGACGTCGAGCTTAAGGTCGTCGCCAGCTTGACGGCGAAGCTGTGGCTGGGCTGATTCCAATCCGAGGACAGGGTCGGGAAGGGGGTGTCGCCCCAGAAGTTCCCCGCCGCATTCCCATGCGTCCAGGTCTCATTTGTATACTTGACCAGCAAATTCATCTTCTTGCTGATATTGATATCTCCTCGAATACTGTCCTGACGGGTCCTGATCGGCTCCAGGATTGAAGAGATCCAGTTGGTTGAACCACTCGTATTTGGAAGGGGATACATCTGCAATATCGCCAGACCGGCCGGACTTAGTCTGTTCGCCGGGATCTTGTTGCCGGGGAAGCGCTGGCAAGTAGCCGCACTGAAGACGAGGTTTCCGTTACTATCCTTTGTGCAGGTATAAGGATCCCAGGGAAGAGTGTCGGTCAGAGCTCCACTGAAGTCCCCAACCCTCTCAGCGGCGGTCGGGACCTTTTGGCCCGGAAGCACTTGACCGCGCTCCTCGCGACGCCACTCTTCATTCCAGAAAAAGAAGACCTTGTTTTTCTTGATTGGTCCGCTGAAGTTGAAGCCATAGTTGTTATATTTCAACTTTGCTTTTGGCTGGCTGGCTTTATTGAGAAAGTAATCAATAGAATTAAATTTGTCGCTGCGAAGGAACTCGAAACCGGCTCCGTGAAACTGATTGCTGCCGCCTTTGGTAATGAGGTTGATCACGGCTCCCTGCGCTTGACCGTACTCCGCGCTGAAGCTGTTACGCTCTACGCGAAACTCCTGGATAGAGTCGATGGATGGGAAGACGAGTAAGGTCGCATTTGAACCCACGTCCATGTTGTTGACCCCGTCAACCGTCCACATGTTGGCATTTGACTGGTTGCCGTTGACTGACATGTCCACGTGAGAGTCAAGGCCGGTGCCGCCGGTGGCGAACCCCCCGCCGTTGGCCGGTGAAACACCCGGCACCATCAGTGCCAGTTGCGCATAGTTGCGGCCATTCAGCGGCAACTCAGTTACTTGCTTCTCTGTGATCAGACTGCTCACTTCGCCGCTGCGCGTCTCGACCGGCGCGGCATCGGATGAAACGGTAACTGTTTCGCTCACCTGCCCAACTTGCAGGTCCAGGTTGACGGTTTTGTTTTCCGTCACGTGCAGGTCGACGTCCGCAGCGACAGTCTTCTTGAAGCCACTGGGCGCAGTGCTGACTGTGTAGTGCCCGGGGGGCAAACTCGTAGCCAGGTAAAATCCATTGTCGTCCGAATTCGCGGTGCGCGATATTCCATTTCCCGCACCTTGAATAGAAACCTCGGCCTTGGGAACAACAGCTCCCTTCTCGTCTCGAACGGTGCCGCTGATTGTTCCTACCGTGGTCGTCTGCGCGTGCACGTTAAAAAACAGAGCGCCGATTAAGACCACTACAAATTGCCAGCCAAGCTTCTTCAGCATACGAACCTCCCGCAGTCTACGCTCGGTATCGAAGTAGACGCATTCAACTTTCGGATTATCTCATCAAGGTTCGGGGGGATCCCGAACTATCATCAAACTTGCTTTTTAGGACTTTGTTGCACTGCCAAGCAAAAGCATTTACTCCTAATGCGAAACGATGTCAAGAACTTTTTAGAGTGACGCCCTCTAAATTCAATATAAGGGATTCATTGAAATCTTTGTTGCCCAGGCAAACCAAGTCCGTAAAAGCCGTGTTACCTAAGCTACTGGGGCAGAGGCGAACTTACTCGCCAGTACCAGACTCAGAGCACCCAGCAAAGTAGGTTGGGGTCCGAGGGTCGAGTCCATAATTGGCGTAGAAGGAAAACCTCGACAGATGCTGGCGTCCACTGAGGCCTTGAGCTCGTCGACTATCACAGGCCACACCCGAGCAATTGGGCCGCCGACTATTACTGCTTCCGGACCGAGACCTTGAATCAGATTCGCAATGCCGACACCAAGGTAATGCGCCGTCTCTTTCAAAGCAGCACGCGCATTTCCTTCACCCTTCAGAGCCCGATCCATTAGGCCCGCGAAAGTGATATTTTGGTTGCCGTTGGAACGTGACAACTTTTGATAGCGCGCCAACGCTGCCCGCTCAGAGGCAAATGCTTCCCAGCAGTCCCGACTGCCTACCGCGCACGACACGGGCGCGCCGGTGCCAATTGTCATGTGCCCGAATTCACCTGCCGTGCCGCCTTCTCCGCGATAGACCTGGCCATCAAAGACGATACCGGTACCCACTCCCTCTTCCACCAGAACCAGAATAAAATCGCGAACTTCGCGGATTTCCGGTCGACCAAACCACAACTCCGCAAGGGCCGCGGCATTGGCATCGTTATCAGTGCTGACCGGAAGCGAGGTCGCCTGCGTCAACGCTTCGGCGATGGGTTCGTTGCGCCAGTTAAAGTGCGGCACATATAGATTCCCAGTCTCCGGATCGACGACTCCCGGTAAGCTAATGCCGATTCCTTCAACGGTCCCTCGGTTTTTTCCAATCAGTCGTTGGGCGCCTTGAATAATATTACTAAGAGTTCTTTTTACATTATGGTCGGTGGGGAATTCTTCCTGTTCGAGCACTCTGCCCGCGAGATCGCTGCAGGCAATCACGGTTTTGACAGTTCCCAGATCAACGCCAATCGCGACGGCGTCAGCGGTGTGCAATGACAGCAGGCTTGGCGGACGTCCACCCGTGGATTCGCCGCTCACTTCCTCGATCAAGCCATCTACCCGAAGCTCGTCAACAATCAGTGAAATGGTTGAGCGCTGTAACGCAGTTTCGCGCGCGATATCAGCACGCGAAATGGGTCCCAATTCGCGAACGTAATTCAACACAATCTGACGATTGATGTCCCGTATTGTGTTCGAGCGCGCCGCACTAGCTTTCTTGAGATCTATTCGTCGCACCAGGGCTCCCAACTAAGAAACCTCTATTTGGTAACTCGATTTGTTGAAGCGGATCTAGGAATAACTTTTGCGCACAAGTGCTATTAAGTAGTATAACTGCCTTCCGCAGTCAACCCTTTTCAACTAACACGAGCTAAAACTTTCTCATCAAGGAGTGCCGTGAAGTTAGGCGAGCCGGCGATAAATGCGAGGAAGCGATTGGGCCTCACTTAAACGAGCCTTACGTTGGATTAGTATAATCCGCCCCAATTCGATTGAACACGAACGACGATAAATTAGTCGTGTCGGTAAAAAATCGATTTGTACCGAATAACTCGGAGGCCTATACTAGCGGGCAGTCTGGAGGCTGGTCATGGAAGTGCTTGGAATCGAAACGAGTGTTCGACCGTGGGGCGTCTTCATCATTGCAATTGGCAGCTTGATCGCCTTTTCGGCGCCGATCGCGGGTCAGAGCTCTGGCGATCCGGCAAAGGCCCAGATGCAAGAAATGAATCGGCGGGAGATACAGCTGAACAGTACTGGCTCAGAAAAGGCGGCGCCCAACGACCCCAAGCGCTCGCAAGCTCTGATGGACCAGGTAGGCGAGGACTTTGAGCGAATCCTGACTCTTCACAACGAGATCGTTCGCGCCATTGCCGCGAACCGATCCCTCAGTAACCAGTTTATTTCCGATGCTACTGGTGAAATCAGAAAGCGGTCGGCTCGCTTACAATCTTCTTTAAAGCTGCAGAAGCCAGAATCCAGAACGGACAATCGCCCAACCGTAACTGACGTCAAGGTAATGCAGACGAAAGACGAAATGATTCTTCTGTGCCAGAAGATCGAGAGTTTCATAAGAAACCCGATTATCGAAAAACCAGGCACGGTCGAACCTCAACAATTGGAAAAAGCTCGCGTGGATCTTCAGAGTGTGGTGGAACTCAGCGAGGCGATCAAGAAGCGCGCGGA
>WNFQ01003585.1_pt1 | contig 11308 bp, 10 predicted proteins | sample 5400171 | NCBI WGS metagenome assembly WNFQ01 (sample SAMN13153356, study PRJNA577476) | soil metagenome | isolation source: 20 cm soil under Madrone tree | place: USA:California | collected 2016-06-14 | reverse complement strand
ACACCGCCCTGAGAATGCCCTGGCCGAACCAGCCTGTGGTCGTTGGACTGGCGCTGGCTCTGGCCGGCGTCTACTCTGTCAGCCCGATCAAACGGGCGAGTCAGGCCCGGTGCCGCGAGCTATGCGCGCTGCATGGGCCGCTTCCGTTCAACCTGATGCGGAGCGCCGCTGTCGCAGGCGCGCGCTACGGCCTCAGCTGCCTTGGATGCAGCGCGGCGCTCATGGTGGCCATGGTCCTTCTCGGGATGTCCAGTCTGTGGTGGGCGGTGATGGGCATCGTCGTCCTCATCTACAAGTTCGCGCCTCCGCTGCGAATGCGATATGAACTGGTCCTTTCGGCCGCTCTGGTGGCGCTCGGCGTGGCTTACGTGATGATGGCGTGAGACGGACGAGGCCCGATGAACCGAGCGGATCGTTGCAGTGTAGGCACGCGTCCGCTAACCCCTCGTCGTTCATGGTTGCGGGGGCCCGCAATGCAGAATGCTACAACTCGTTCGACACCCTAACGGATTCGACGGGTTTGTATCCCACAAGTTTTCGGAGAGCTCAGTATCTCGCCGCCTGCCCAGGGGCGGCCATCACCGGGGCTCTTCCACTACACCGCGGACTCTAGGTCGGGAAGCCGGGCAGGTCGGGAGGCTTGTGGTAAGGCTTGTCACCCAGCGCTTGCACGCGTGCCCAGAACTCCGGCCCGGCTGCCCTGCCGACCGCCTCGAGATCAGCCGACTGGCGCCACATGTTCCAGGATTCTGGATGCAGCCGACTGGCCTCGGCCAGATGGCGACTCCCCTCCTCCACGGCGCCATGCCTGCGCAGCCACACGCCGAGCCGGAAGTGTGCAAGCGCCAGCGCAATATCCGCCGTGATGCGCGGCAGCTTCTCCCGTGCCGCCGGAGCGTCGAGCCCGTGTCGTCCGGTCGTGACCCATTCCTTGACCGCGTTGACGTAGAACGCCTTGCCGGCATCCCGCGCCGCCTGATCGGCGGCCGACATCGTGAGCGCCTTCTGATCCATATTCCGAAAATGATCCGTCGATCCGGCGGTCTCGGGCGGGCGTACGATTCGTCCGCGCTCGTCGATCCACACGGCGCGCGGCACGTTCGCCATCCCGTACAGCGAGGCCACGCGGTGCTCCGGATCGATCAGGCACCAGTATGCCGCCTTCGCCTGCTCGATCCACGGCCGCACGTGCTCCGCGCCGCGGCTGTCCTCGGCCACGGCGACCACCATGAAGCTGTGATCCTTGAGATCGCTGAAGAGCTGCTGCCACACGGGCAGGTCGAGCCGGCAGCCTCACCACGATGCCCAGGTGACGAGCAGCACCTTCTTGCCGCGCAGATCTGACAGCGTGTGCGGCCTTCCCGACAGATCGGGCAATGTGAAGTTCGGCGCCATCAGTCCGGCGAGCGCGGCGTTGCGCTCCTCGGCCCCGGCACCCAGCACCCATGTCTCGCGATCATCGGAACACAGGACGGGATTGCCAAGCCGGCGCCAGAACGCTTCCACGTCGACGCGGCCCGCGACGACGGCCGTCGACGCCAAGGGCACGCACTGATCGCCGCGACACATTCCTTCCGGTTTGAGGGTCCAGCCGGTGACGCGTGCGGCGTCGGCCGCCGCCAGCCACAGACCGTTCGCCGCATCGACCGTGAACTCGTCGGATTCGGTCAGGATCGTCGTCATGCTCGCCCCCCAACGATGGCTGGTCGGCTGCGGATCGCGCTTCGCCGTTGCGACACCCGAGGGTAACCCAGTTCGTATGAGCAGGCCACGCTGCAGCCTCGGTCGGGCGTGAGCCGACGTGCTACGATCGGCGCTCACCGCAGCCGCACGATGCGCTCTTCGTGCGCGTCTCCCCTCCACGAGCCGCCCAAGGAGATCGCGCGGCAAGGGGCCCCGCGTCGAGTTCCGCGGCCACGAGGTCCAATGGCAGACGTGGCGCCTGCGGGTCGGCTTCACACCTCGTGAGGATCTCGTGCTGCACACGGTGGCCTACGACGACCAGGGACGCCTGCGCCCGAATCCGAATACGCCGCCTGCTGTCGGCTGAAACCGGCGAGCCCGTTCGCGACGAATTGCCAGCTGCTGACCGGCCGTGCTGGTGCTGCGCGACGTCGATGGGCAGTCGCGTCGCGAGATCGCGGAAGCCCTCGGGATCAGCGTCTCGTCCGACGCGTGTGCGTCGCGCCCGGTTGTTCCTCCGGAAACGACTAGGACACTTAATGACGACGATGGACGCGACGACGGCTATCGCGTAGGCCCGCGCGCGCCGCAGCCAATCATCGGGCACATACGGGCGAGCAAGGCCGACAGAGATCTCGTGGCCGTGCCACGACATTCCTCAGGACTCCTGGCTGAGTCTGGGTACACGAAAAGGGTTGGCGGCGCGACCTTTGGGTTATGAGGGGAAATCCGCCCTACACACGGACCAAAAAGACCCAACAGGAACCAACAACGACGGCGACTTACGAGGTGCCGAGGTCGTCCCGTGTTGGTTCGGTTCGTTCATCCATACATGGCGTACCGCCCCATTCAGATCTCCCTCGTCGAGGTGAAGCCCAAGGGTGAACCGCTCGGCGATGCACTGAGCGCTTGAACCGTCGTGCGCTGGTGGGACACTTTAACTTCCGCATTTTCGGATTTGCCATCCGACTCTAGTCATTTGTCGCGGGGGCCTGCAATCACCGATATCAAACATACTGAAGTTCGAGGTTGACCTCATCTGAGCGCGGGCGTCGCCGTATCGCGCGAGGCGAGCGTGCTGGAGGCAGGCTTTCATACCGAGGACGGGAAGCCAGCCATGGCGCCCTACGAGCTCCGCGACAATCCGGACGCGGAGCAGCGACAACGGTTCATTCGTGATCACCGCCGTGCCACGCCGTGGAACATCGCCTGGCGTGGCGCGACGGCTCGCGGACGCGCTTGGTAGGTGGCCTGACCGTCATGCCTGCGGCGCTCGTGAGGATGACCGAGTTCAGCTCTCGGGTCTTTCAAGCGTGAGGCCCTGCTCGAATTCATGTGGTTCTATCGGGCGAACGGATCTCTTCCTTTTCGGCGATGCGCCTGCTCGACGTCGGCATGTCCCATCAAACATTCAGGGGATGCGGCCCTTGAGCTCGATGATTCGTCCCGCTCGGAACACCGTGAATGTCATTTCTTCGCCTGAGCGAAGCTGACGCCACCGCTCCCGCACCTTCTGGAAGCTCGTCTCGTCTTCGAGCTTGATGCCCATGGCAGAGAGCACGATATCGCCCCCGAGCGGCACGTCCTTGCCTTCGAGCTTGGCAACGGCCTGACTGGGCCGCAGGCCGACGGCCTCGGCGGGCGATCCCTTGGCGACCTCCTCGACGATGAGCCCGAACGGCTGGGGAAGATTGAGGTACGCCGCGAGGTCCCCAGTCACCCGAAACCAGGCTACGCCAGTCCAGAACGGTCGCCGCTCAAGCATGAGTTGCCGCACCATGTTCGAGCTCACGACAAACCCAAGGCCTTCGTAGCCGCCCGACCTCGAGATGATGTGGCTGACAATACCGACGACCTCTCCCCGCATGTTGAACATCGGGCCACCCGAGTTACCCTGGTTAATTGCGGCATCCGTCTGGATGAATTCGGCGAGCGGTAGCTCGGCGTAAATCGTGTTCGGCTTATGGCGGCCGCTTACGTGTCCCACCGTCAAGGTATGGGCGAGGCCGTAGGGAGCGCCGACAATGAACACCTGCTCGCCCACCTGGACCGTGCTCGAGTCGCCGAGGTGAGCGGGCGAGATTCCGGCGGGGACGCGCGAGACCTGAAGCAGCGCGACGTCGGCTTTGACTTCCGACGCGATAGCTTTAGCGGTGACGGTCTCACCGCTCGCAAACTCCACCGTGATTTCATCGGCGATCTGCACGACATGCGCTGCGGTCAAGACCTTTCCATCGATCGAAGCGAGCACGCCCGAGCCGATTTCATTGTACTTCACGAGAACCGAGCTGCCGGACTGCACAGTGAGGTCTCGCCCCTTGGCGCGAACGACCACGACCGACTTGCTGACCCGCTGGAAAAGCTGGGGCAGGTCTTCCGCCTGGACCCCAAGGCTGGTTCCCGCGAGGATAACGCCAGCCAGCAGCACTCCGCCCACTCGGCTAGCGCGGGAGGTGCCACGTCCTCGGTCGATGGGGCTTTGGCTCATCGCGTGGTCCCTCCCTTCATTTCTTGGAGACCGACTGTGTCTCATACGGCAATCGCGAGGTTCGCTGTGCCCATCGCTGTGCCCACGAAGGATCAACGTGTCTCTTTTACAGTCCGCCACGCGCTTTCTGCGCTTATCTGTCCTTTCTGCACGTCAAGACTTGAGCCACGTCTGCCCCTTGGCCTTGATCGTTTTTTCAAGATCGATGCTGAGCCGATCTTCTAGGTACGATTGCGTTGCGATCTGTTCCATGTCTCGTTCCTCCGATTTACCTGATCCCGAGCCATGGCTCGAAACGAGTAGGTGACGTGTCGCGCTCCACCGTCAGGCTTGCTGGAATCGCCGCCGCCTCGCAGGTCAGGTATTTACGACCGAGTTACTCGCTCGAAAGATCCGTGGCGATCCTGTGCCAAGTGACGTGAGTCTCCGGGTGGCCGTGCAGCAGCAGGAGCGGCGGTCCATCCACTTTTCGGAGCACCCGAATCGTGGCACCGCTGGTCTTCACAAACATGGCGTTCGCCTCGGCGCGCTCCGGCCGCAGCCCGGCCGCCGCCGCAACGAAAGGCGCTCCCGCTAGCAAGGTCCGACGCGTCATCCTGATCCTGGTGTCGGCGGCGGTATTGTCTTTCATGTTCGCGTCCGAGCGAATGCTTCGCTTCACACTCATTCGCCTGGTCCGTCCCTATTTGGAGGGGGCGATCGTAGAGCCGCGAACCGCGGCGGAGGGTTTTAGCAAGAACTCGCAACGGTCCGCGAACGGGTAACGAGAGGAGGCGCTGGGGTTCGAACGCCCCCCGCATCCGCGTGTCGCGGGCGGGGCGTTTGGGGAGCGTAGTAGGCAGCGTGTACTGACAGACCAACCGAGCGCCGCCTGGAGCGGGTCGCCGAAATGGAAAAACAAAGCCGGCGCCTACCCGTCACAGTACCGTAATGTTTGACCTTTCCAGCCATGCGTGCCAGACTCCGCCCGCACCGTAAGGCCCATGCTGGCAACCAGGAGACAACGAGGAGAGGCGATGAAGAGCAAGAGGATCCCGGCGGTTGTGATCGTTGTGCTGTCGCTCGCTCTCTCAGTGCTCGCCGTCCTGGGCAGCAGGGCCACTTCTGCGCAGGACACTGGCCAGGCCAAGTACACCGTGCGAGTGCCGAATGGGCTCGCGTTCTCTGAGTTCAGAGGATACGAAAGCTGGCAGACTGTCTCCATCAGTCAGAGCGAAAAGCTGATGGCTGTGATCCTCGCCGATCCCGTGATGATCAAGGCCTACCAGTCCGGCATTCCCGGCAACGGCAAGCCTTTCCCCGACGACTCCAAGATGGCGAAGATCCATTGGAACCCGAAAAAGATGGAACCGTTCCCCACTGCGACGGTGCCGGCAAGCCTGCATGACGTCGACTTCATGGTGAAGGATAGCAAGAGGTTCGCGGACAGCGGCGGATGGGGATGGGCAGCGTTCAAGTATGACGCCGCGTCCGATACGTTCACGCCCGCCACCCTGGCTGACCAGCCGCCGCAGGGGAACGACGCCAAGTGCGGGCTCGCGTGCCACACGATCGTGAAGACAAGAGATTACGTTTTCACGGACTACGGAAAGCGGTGAACAAGGGGATTTGCATGACCGAGCGTTCAGATCCGCTTGTAGATCGATTCGATGAAGCGTACATCGTGGAGAAGACTGTGGACCTTGTTCATGGCGACGACTCCTACCGCATCGAGATCGTGCGCGACCTTAAGCATAGGGGCGCTGCGAGGCCTCCGAGGGCGACAAGGCCGATCCCTGTTGGTCTGTTTCGGTCGGTTGACTTCATAGACGCTTCATAGCGGTTCGGATCATCGCTTCACGTTCTGGAATTTGAGTCCAGACAGGTTTGTCTGATTTCTGACTTCCGACTTGAGCGTGAGCCATGAGCAATCGGTGATCACTTACCAAGCCAACTTAAGGTTGCTAATCTCGGCGGCCGAGCACTTCGCCACAATGTCAGCTAGACCGTGGATTGAACTGAGAACAGAGCGCAAAAGTTTTCTCCAAGTGCTCAATGAAGATGCGGACTTTGGCGGGCATCCGACGACTCGCAGGCCGCACGGCAAGGATTGGCACTGTTCGTTCAAACGGAGTGAGAAGACGCACAACAGTACCTTCCCTGAGCTCTGCGGCGAAGAGCCATGCTGGCGCTTGGGCGATTCCCAGATGTTCAAGGACACCCATCCGCATCTGTTCGATATCGCTGGTTCGAAAGACTCCTTTGGGGATCACTCGTTTCGCGTCTGGTCCGATTCCAAAGCTCCACGGCTGCACGGCACCTCGCTCGACAAAGACGACCGCTTGAAAGCGGTGAAGATCGTCTGGCGATTCCGGCGCGCCATGTCGTGTGAGGTACTGAGGAGTGGTGACGAGAATGGTCATCGTCTGCGCGAATCGTCGCGCAACCAGCGTGGAGTCCGGGAGATCCCCCGAGTGGATCGCCAGATCGAAGCCGTCCTCGATGATCGTCGTCGGGCTCTCGGATGCGGCCATCTCGACGGCCATGTCGGGGTAGGCCGCAAAAAACGCCGGCAGCTTCGACACCATATGAAGGCGGGCAAACGTGGGGGGGACGGTGACACGGATGACGCCCTTCGGCGCCGTCTGGCCTCGACCGATTTGTGAGGTCGCGCTTTCGAAGTCATCGAGAATGTGCAGCGCAGATTCGTAAAAGGCGCGGCCCGCCTCCGTCGTTGCAATTGACCGAGAGGTGCGGTGAATGAGCTCGGTGCCGAGCGCCTCTTCAAGGGCTGAAATCTGCTTACTGACAGCGGGCTGACCAATCCCACGTTCTTTCGCGACAGCGGAGAAGCTCCCCTTTTCGACTACTCGGACGAATACCTCCATCGCATCGAATCTGTCCACATAGTCCCCCTATTCCTCTGAGGATTCCTGCAGCGCTTCCGGATTGAGTCCCTCTCAGCCAAGTGTATTCCGGTCTGGAATGGCTTGCATTCCTCAGCCTGCCGTATCCGCTTGCGGGCATGGCACATCAGATATGGAGGCAGGAGGTCCGAGCGAGATCGCAGTCACATGAATCAGTGGAGTCGTGAATTGTTCACAGAAGGCCAAAGGAGATTTGAGGCAGGCTATGGGCACGTACTTCAGTGACCGGGAGTTCGCACAGGTCGAACCGGCGGAGAACGCGTTTCGTTCGCCGATTCCCACACAGGTCATCTCGAACGGGGAGTTCAATCCGCTGCCGCAGACGCCCCAGCAGAAGCTGGTCGAAGCCCGCATCAAGGAACTGGCCGACACCTACAGCGCGAAGGTGGGCATGGACCGGCGGCGGTTCCTGCGCACCAGTCTCGGCATGGCCGCAGCCTTCGTAGCCATGAACAACGTGTTCGGCAACCTGTTCGACGTCTCCGAGGCCGAGGCGGTCGACGCGACGCTGGCCGCGGAGCGGGCCGCGGCCCTGAACGGCCAGTTCATCTTCGATGTGCAGACCCACTTCGTGCGCGACGACTACAAGCAGGAAGGCTTCATCGACCTCCTGAAGTCCATGAACGCGTTGGAGAAGAGCGGGCTCGACCCGGACAGGATCAGTGTGTACAACGTCAAGTTCGAGAACTACGTCCGGCAGATCTTCCTCAACAGCGACACAGCGGTGGCGGTGCTGAGCGGCACACCCTTCGACGATGATTCGTGGACGTTTCTCACCAACCAGGCGATCGCCGAAGCCGTCAAGATGGTCAACCAGATCGCAGGGAGCACGCGGATGCTGGGGCATGCCGTGATCACCCCGGGGCAGCCCGGCTGGATGGACGAGGTGGACCGGGCCCTGGCCGAGCGGCCCCCAGCCAGCTGGAAGCTCTACACCATCGGTACCCCGTTCTCGGCCAAGACCAAGTACCCGTTCAGGCTCGACGACGAGAAGCTGATGTACGGCTTCTACGAGAAGATCGCCAAGGCCGGGATCCGGAACATCTGCATTCACAAGGGGCTGATGCCGGCCGACTACGAGCAGAGCTGGGCCGGCGTCTGGAAGTACCAGACCGCCTGGGATCTCCCCAAGGTGGCGAAGGACTGGCCGCAGCTCAACTTCATCATCTATCACGGGTGCCTCCGCGCGTTCATGGACCCGCCCGGGGCGGCCCTGGCCGAGTTCGAGAAGACGGGCGACATCAAGTGGGCAACCGAGCTCTCCCGGGTTCCGGAGACGAGCGGCACCCAGAACGTCTATGCGGAGATGGGCACCAGCTTCGCCTCCACCGCGGTGATCGACCCGCGGTTCGCGGCAGCGGTGATCGGCACCTGGGTCAAGGGCCTGGGCGCCACCAACGTCGTCTGGGGCACCGACTCGCTCTTTCATGGCTCGCCGCAGTGGCAGATCGAGGCCCTGCGCCGACTCGAGATCCCAGAGGACATGCGGAAGAAGCACGGCTTTGCGCCGCTCGGCCCGGCCAACGGGGCCACGAAGAACCAGATCCTCGGGCTCAACTCCGCGCGGCTGTACAACCTTGGCCTGCGCGCCGACTATCGGCGGATGACCGAGGATAAGTTCGCGCAGATTAAGGAGGAGTATCGGATGGCGGGCACACTGGACACGCTGCGTGACAACGCCGCGTACGGATACATCGCGAAGCGGCCAGCGTAGACGACAGACGTCGACGCTCCCTGCGCCGTGCCCACCATCGGCGGGGCGGGACGGATGGGGAGCTCGACGTCGAGCCAAGCAGTGGCCGTGGGCCTGCTGTGTCATTCCACGGACGGCCACCGAGCAGGACATCGTCGTCTCTCACCTTCACGTCAGGGTAGGCCGCAAACAACGCAGGCAGCTTCGACACCACAGCGGGCTGATCAATCCCACGTTATTTCGCGACAGCGGAGAAGCTCCCTTTTCACCCAAATGTATTCCAATTGGGAATGGCTTGCATTCCTCAGCCCGCCGTACCCGCTTGCGAGCATGGCACATCGAATATGAGGACAGAAGGACAGACAAGATCGCAGTCAGGTGAAGCAGTGGAGTCGTGAATTGTTCGCCGAAAGCCAGAGGAGATTTTTATGTCTCAGTTAGTCAATAAAGTGGCGCTCGTTACCGGCGGTTCCCGGGGCATCGGTGCGGCGATCGCGAAGCGTCTGGCCGCGGATGGAGCGAGCGTGGCCATCACGTACGCGAAGGACTCAAGCGCGGCTTCCGCCGTGGTCAAGGCGATTGAACGCGATGGCGGAAAGGCTATCGCGATCCAGGCGGACGCTGCCGATACCGAATCGGTCAAGGGCGCGGTCGAAGAGACCGTCGCGACCTTCGGCCGACTCGATGTGCTTGTGAACAATGCCGGCACAGCCATTCCGAAAACGTTCGAGGAGACCACGTTCGACGAGATGGACCGCATGATCGACATCAACGTCCGCGGCACTCTGGCCGCTACGCAGGCGGCGCTCAAGTACATGCAGAGCGGCGGTCGCATCATCATGATCGGCTCGGCCGCGGGCGAGCGTGTCGTGGTGCCCGGGCTGGTTGCCTATTCGGCCACGAAGGGCGCCGTAAAGATGTTTACGCAGGGGTTGTCCAGAGAGGTCGGCAGCCGGGGTATCACGGTCAACAACGTGCAGCCGGGTCCGATCGACACGGATTTGAATCCCGCGGCGGGCGAGTGGGCGGTACCTCAGAAGGCCGCCACCGCACTCGACCGTTATGGGCATGTCGATGAGGTCGCCGCGTTGGTGGCCTTCGTCGCCGGTCCAGACTCCTCCTACATCACCGGGGCCAATCTGACCGTTGATGGCGGAATGAATGCCTGAGCCAGGATCCGAGGCGGTCGACATGAACGTGGCCGTGCTGCTCGAGACCGCTCAGGGAGAGAAGCGGGTCGCCACCGTTCCGGCCACCGTCGAGAAGATGGTCAAGGCGGGAATGCAGGTTTCGATCCAGTCGGGGGCCGGCCTCGGCTCCACGATCAGCGACGACGAATACGCGGCCGCGGGCGCGAGGATCGATCCGCGGCCCGAGGCGGTGCTCGAGGGCGCCGGCGCCGTCTTGCGCGTGCAGCGGCCCTCGGCCGCTGAGCTCGATCGGATGCCCGAGCGCGCCGCGGTCATCGCGTACACACTGCAAGCCAACAGCGATCCCGAGCTGCGCGAGGCGCTGAAGCGGCGCCGTCTGACCGCGCTCTCGCTCGACCTGGTGCCGCGCATCGCCCGGGCGCAGAACATGGACGTCCTCAGCTCGATGGCGAACATCGCCGGCTACAAGAGCGTGCTGCTGGCAGCCAATGCGCTGGGCAAGTTCTTCCCGATGCTGATGACGGCGGCGGGCACGGTGGTGCCGGCCAGAGTCCTGGTCCTCGGCGCCGGCGTGGCGGGCCTGCAGGCCGTGGCCACCGCCCGGCGCCTCGGCGCGGTGGTGAGCGCGTTCGACATCCGGCCGGTGGCCAAGGAGCAGGTGGAAAGCCTGGGCGCGCGCTTCGTCGGCTCGAGTCTGCACAAGGACGCCCAGGACGCGCGCGGATACGCGAAGGAGGTCTCGGCTGACGCCGCCCAGCGAGACCGCGACATGCTCCTACAAGAGATGACGACCGCCGACGTCTGCATCACCACCGCCCTGGTGCCCGGCAAACGCGCGCCGATCCTGGTCACCGCGCCGGTGGTAAAGGCGATGAAGATCGGCTCGGTGATCGTCGACCTCGCCGCCGAGCAAGGCGGCAACTGCGAGCTGACCGAGCCCGGCAAGGACGCGGTGAAACACGGCGTCATTATCATGGGGCCGCTGAACGTCGTCTCCGACATGGCGCCGCAAGCCTCGCAGCTCTATTCGCGCAACGTACTCAATTTCCTGCTGCACCTCTTCGACAAGAAGAGCTCTGCGCTGGCCCTGGATCGCGGCGACGAGATCACGAGATCGTGCCTCGTCTCCCTGGACGGCGAGGTCCTGCAATGATCGACATCGGCTTGATCGGCGATCTCTACGTGTTCGTGCTGGCGGGATTCCTCGGCTACCAGGTCATCTCGCGCGTCTCGCCGCTGCTGCATACGCCGCTCATGTCGGCGACCAACGCCATCTCGGGGATCTCGCTGGTGGGCTCGCTGGTGGTGGCCGGCGCCGGCCACAGCCAGGTCAGCACGGCGCTCGGCGTCATCGCGGTCGTCGCCTCCACCATCAACGTGATGGGCG
>WNFQ01008142.1_pt1 | contig 11309 bp, 6 predicted proteins | sample 5400171 | NCBI WGS metagenome assembly WNFQ01 (sample SAMN13153356, study PRJNA577476) | soil metagenome | isolation source: 20 cm soil under Madrone tree | place: USA:California | collected 2016-06-14 | reverse complement strand
CCAAACCCCAGCTGCTGCCCGTAATTTACGCCATTGGCCGAATCGGAACCGTTCCGCCAGTTCATCCAGTTATAGCCGACTCGGAACTGGTTAAACATGTTCGCTGAAAGGGTGTGTTCCCAGTTGACGGCCAACAGACTGTTTTTCTGATACTTGAGTTCGCCAGTCAACGGGATGATGCTGGCATTGTGGAACTTCTGTTCACCGAGGATTCCGGTGACGTAGAAGCGGTCGCTGGGGCCCAGGTTCTCATCCACACGAAAAGTATTGTTGTCGGTGTCATAAGGCCGGAGCACAGTGGCGACGTAGTTGGTGCAATTGCCCGATCCGTTGCCATTGGTCTGCGCACAGTCCGCCATATTGCTCACGGGAGCGTTGGGCAGTGGCAGTAAGTTCATATAGTTCGTCGCTACATTGCTAATGCCGCTGGTGATCTGGTTCCCTGGAAACGGAGTGCGGGTGCCAGGATCGCTGCCGGTCTGAGTGGCGGGATCGAAGATTGGGACGAGATTTCCGTTGGCATCGCGCCAATCGGAAAAGTCTCCAGTGCGTTCCCCGGTGCTGGGAACCAGGGCGCTCAGGACGGAAGATTTTCTCTGTCGCCCAGCCTCATACGAATAAAAGAAAAACGTCCGGTTCCGGCCATCGTAGAGTTTCGGAATTAATAACGGCCCACCGAAGGTAAAACCGTACTGGTTCTGCTTCAGAGTATTCTTTGCGGGCAGGGGTATGCCCTTCACGTCCCGATTCCAGATATTCAACGGGTTCTGGGGCTCAAACATATCGTTCTGAAGGTAGTCGTAGAGCGTGCCGTGAAATTGATTGGCCCCCGACTTGATGGCCACGTTCACCTGAGCTGAGCCCTGGCCATATTCGGCCGAATACAAACCGTTCTGTACTTTGAATTCCTCAATCGCACCTGAGTTCGGGATGTTGTTCGCGGTGGAGAAATATTGATCGTTGTCAGACACGCCGTCGACCAGGTAACTCACCGACTCTGTGCGCGTACCGTTGATGCTCACTGACGTGAAGTCATTGTTCAAACCGTGTTGCGCCCAATAGAGCGTGGAACTTCCTTGCACCTCAGTGGCCCCCGCCTGGATGCGCAGTAGATTCGTAAAATCGCGTCCTGAGATGGGCAATTCATCGATCAGCTTGCTGGGAACCACATTGCCGGAGGTGACATTGTCGGACTGCACCATTTGGGTCTGCGATTCGACCGTCACCTGTTCGGTCACGGTGCCGACCTGCAGTTGGAAATCCTGCCGGAGCGTAGCTTCGACATCCAGCCGGACAGCGAGGGCCTGGCTCTTCTTGAATCCCGCCGCCTCGGCAACGATGTTGTAATTTCCTGGTGAAAGATTGACGATTACGAAATCACCTACGCCGCTGGTCTTCGTTTTGTGGGTAATGGAATTGGCAAGATTGGTCACGGTGACTTGCGCTCCGACGACCGCAGCCCCGGCTTCATCCATCACATGCCCGACTATGGTGCCCTGCGAGTTCTGCGCCTGGACGGGAATCACGAGTGCGACTGCTACGGCAAGCGTCGCGGTCAGAGTCAGACGAACGAACAAGGAACACTTGTTCTGGAATTGGCAATGCATGGAGGAGGCTCCTGCGCAAGCGGTTCGGACGGCCTCCGTCGCCTCTCGATGCCCAATCGCGGCGAGGGCGATTACGGAGAAGTGGGGAGCGTAGGCGAATCGAGAAAACGTTGTCAAGAAAAATGATCAATATCGGCGTACATGATCATATGTATTGACTTTTTAAGTTGCTATTGTCCAGACGATCTGAACATTGGCTCGACTTTTTCACCACCAATTTCCGAAAAGCCGCGATTTCAGATAGAGTAGACAAGCCTTACCCGGGTGGATTGCTACTCATAAGATTTGCGTTGTCATTGACCTACGCGCCCTGTCTCGATTCATGCCTTCACGACTGGAACACCGGACCGAACGCATCCTCAAGCTCCTGCTCCAGAGAGGAACAGTAACCGTAGACGAATTGACCACGGCTTTAGAAGCTTCCGGGCCCAGCATTCGGCGCGACTTGGTGCGCCTGGAAAGCAAGGGGCTAATCAAGCGCAATCACGGCGGAGCCAGTCTAGTGCAGGAACTTCTGTACGAGCCATTCCGCTACGACACAGCGTTCCAGAGCCGGGAACAACGTTTCGTTAGGCAGAAGCGGCACATTGGCATTGCTGCCGCCGAACTAGTGCAGCCAAACGAAATCGTCGGTTTCACCGCCGGAACTACCACCACCTGGGTGGCGCGAAGCTTGCGGCACCGCGAAGGGATTATCGTCTACGTGCACTGGCCCTGGTCGTTTTCTCTGGTGGGACCCGCCGCGATTGACGTCCTGCGCGACACTTTCATGGATAAGATCTTCCTCAGCGTTTCCGGGGTTGATGCGGTGCGTGGAACCACGACCAACGAATCGGATGAAGCGCTCACGTTTCGCGCCATGGTGAAACAGGCTAAACAGGTCATCGTGGTAGCAGATTCCAGCAAGCTGGGCGTAGTGACACCTTCTCTCATCTGTCCGATCGAAGACGTGCATGTCATCGTGACCGACACCGGTGCGTCCGAGAACGACGTTACTCGTTTCAAGAGCCGTGGGATACAAGTGATCCGGACTTAACGGTTCCGCGGGGCATGGTCCCTGCTACTTCCCAGCGGACTGACGCATTGCCTGCACGTCGAAGAGTTGGAACTCCCGAATGTGAGCTTGGCTGGAAGAAGCCAGAATGTTGAGCCGGACGCGCGTGCCGGTCATTCGCGGGAAGGAGTCAATTTTCTTATGGCCAATGGCCCGCCCTTCTACGACAACTGTCCAGCGTGTGCCATTCCAAACTTCGATCCGGTAGCGTTGGACGTGTTGGCCATCATTCAGCCACTCCATGGTTAAGGCATGATCGAAGCTGACCGGGCGGACGAAGTCTGCCTCAATTATTGCCGTGTGAGAATTGGGGGGCGCTGACCAGAACGTATCTGGATTGCCGTCGAGTACAGCCTCGAGGGCCTTTTCTGTGTGAACATGGTGCTTCGCCGCCACGTTTTGCTCGTTCCCGTAGCGTAAATGGAGGGCAGCGCCAAAGTCTGCCAGGCGCTTCACGTCTGCCTCGGGCAGTAGACCGCGCCGGTCGGGTGCGATTCCAAGCATGAGCTGACCGCCATGGCCGACGCTCTCCTCATACGTGGAAACGAGCTCATCCACCGTTTTCAGCGTGTCCTCGCTGTTCGTGTGCCAGAACCAGTGCCCCGTGCGCAGGGGCGTATCCGCCTCCACGGGACGCCATCGCAAATACCCGTGACGGTCAATGGTGTTCCAATTCTCATAAGGAATGTTTCCATCCTCGTTTCCGGCCCAACGGATATCCCCATATTCGAACAATCCAGTATCCGCAAAGACGAGCGTGTTGGGCTGATACGTGCGAAGGTCTTCGATATAACGGGGGAAGTTGTAGACGTGCCCCGCGCCACCTGCGCCGTCAAGCCAGAATTCGACTAACTCACCATACGATTGGGCCAGTTCGTCCAACTCGGCTGTGTAGTACTTGTCATATTCGACAGAGTTGGCGTAACGCGAATCATGCCGGTCCCACGGAGAAAGATAGACGCCAAACTTCAGTCCGTATTTCCTGGCCGCTTCCGATACTTGCAGGACAACGTCACCTTTGCCGTTTTTCCATGGGCTTGCCTTACCGTCTCCCCACTCGCGATCCAAAAAGGTATTCGTGCTGAAGTGAATGATGACGCCAAACTCGAGGTCCTGCCAAGCTACCTGCTGCGGAGATGGCTTCACCTCAACAAAGTTTTCCGGGAATCGGCCGACAGTGAGCAGACAAGTGAGGATCGTGATCGAAGCCTGGATCAGGCAGAAACTATAGCCACGCGACATGAGTGCCACCTCCTATCTTGGAAGGTGACAGCGAGTATAGATGCCGGATCTTGCGGCTGTCTTGCAAGATCACGAACTTAGGGGAAGCTCTGTCTCAGCCTAAAAAGCTTGCGTCAGTTCAATTACGCCCCTGACCACCGTTTTTTCAAGAGCGCGTGAGTTTCATCACTAATGTTGATCAGAGGTGGTCAGCTCTTTGCGTCCGTGTTCGTAGTAACTTCGCGGCCGTGGCCCGCCGCCCGAACGCTTCGAATAGATTAGGGGGTCGGAGCGGCAGACCCGTGTTGGAAAACAGAGACGAAGCGATGGGCACGACGAAGGCTACGATCGATACGACGGCGCCTTCGGAGACTTCAAGAACGTGGACAGAGTTAGTCGCCTAACGAGGGTTGACTGCAACCGTTGATGGCGGATTGTCCACAGCCCCCGGTTTGTGTTTCAGACTCTTCTTCAGTGCCCGGGTTGACTTCGGACAGCGATAAGCGATACCTGCTCCAGGTCAGGGTAGTGGTCCTCTTTGTCGGGTTTGCGCTCCGTGGGCGCAATTTGCTGGATGGTTGTTCGTGCCGGGAGAACAGGGCCAAAATACTGGGCGTACACTTCGTCAAATGCCTGGAGGTCCGATAAGTCGTCCAGGTAGACATTTGTGGCCACAACCTGGTCGAACTTCATCTCAGCTTCCTCAAGGTTGTCGAGGAGATTGCGCATGGTCTGTCGGAGTTGATGTTGTGTGGAAGACGCATAGACACCGCCATGCGGTCCCGCGATAAAGCCGCTCTTTGCGGAGCAATACAAAGTGTCACCGGCAAAAACACAAGGACTGGCTGTTGGGCTGGGCGGCATGTTCTTGGGCCGCACGGCTCTTCGTTGCCGGAGATCCCGCACCGCCACGCCCGTGTACTCGATGTGAGCGCCACTTGCGAGACTCGACACTTCTATTGTGGCGCGTGCTGGAGTGTTGCCGAATTCAAACCGCCGAGCATAACGCTCATTCATAACCCGCATCGGGATTTCCGCGGTCAGGTAAGGATTAACGAAAACTATGTTGTTGAGTTCGAGGCCGGCTGCATTCACAACTGCCTGCACGCGGTCGAGTGCCAGGTCTACTTGCGCTGCCGGATCATCCGGTACCTTGCCACTCACGGGGTCGCTGCCGGGCATGCTGGATATGAAAAGTCGGTCGTGTGTGAGAATGCCAGGCGAGGCCGACTCGCTTGCACTGTAATTTGCCGGATAAACGGTCCGCCGGCCCGCTAAACTGCGCACTGCAACAGCACTAATCTGAACGGCGGGCGCGGGAATTCTTGCAACGCCCAGCACAGCCCGGGCCGGCGGAGTCTTGCCAAAGTAATCGGCGAAGACGTGGTTCATTTCTCCATACTTGCTGATGTCCTCGAGATAAACCTGGGTGTAAACCACGTGTTGCGTAGTCAAACCCGCGGACTCGACGACCGACTTGACATTGTCGAGCGCCTGCCGGCACTGTTCCCCAAAGGTCGCGGGTAAACTGCCATCAGGGCGACGAGGCCCCTGCCCCGAGATGTAGACGTAGTCTCCTGCATCAACACCAGGCGAGTAGAAATGATTCGCGCTTGCAGGTGCATGCGCGGGAACGACGGCCCGCACTTGTGCCTGCACTCCCGCGACGGACGAAAGCAGGAAACCAATCACCACGAATCGCATTCGACTCTTGCGCTTGACTCTTCTTGAAATCAAGACGTTCCGGTGTCAGCTCTATCTACGCTGGCGACTTTCCTTTCTGTGCGGCTCCCAAAATAGCCCGCAATCTTTGTCCCACGATGATTTCCTCTCCGGGCTTTATGGTCATGGAAACCAACTCGATGTGGTCGGGCTCCTTGCGTTCTTTCCGATTCGGATTGCCCTCGCGAACCGCCGTCACCAGACTTGGATTGTCCGCCCCGAGAACTTCGATGACGGGGTCGCCTGCGCGCAACTCCCGCACGCAATCAGACGTGCTGAAGCCCCAGGTCTGCTGGTCCCAGGAGACTCTGAGCGTTGGATAGCGGTTCCCATCGTTGGGAGTGTAGGTGTCGGTCTTCACGTCGGGGACCGTTTCCACCAGCTTCCGGATGCGGTCCACTCGGCCGTTCCATTCGGCATAGAGCTTCTTCTCATCCAGTTTTAGCCAGGTCTCGAGCGCGGTCAGGCAACCGATTACTTCTTCTTTTCCGACTTTCATGGGGCGGCACACAGCTCCCTCCCGCGGACTGCAATTCAGGAGGGCAGCCTCGACCAGACCTTTTCGGCCCAGAAGCAAGCCGCTGCACTGGGGTCCGCAAAGTCCTTTTCCACCGGAAAAGGCGTAAAGGTCAATGCCCATCCTGGCGTAGAGTTTCGCGTTGTCGGCGGGGGGAATGCCTGCGGCGTCGTCCAGCAGAAGCGGGATCTTGCGGTCTTTCGCGATCGCCAATTCTCGTTGCAGTTTTTCGCCGAGATTGGTGGTGTAGATCATGGCCGTGTTTTCGTTGATGGCGTTAGTGAGTTCTTCCGGGGAATACGCGAGCACCAGCTTGGCGCCGGTCAAACGGATGGCGCTATCAAAGGCGCTTCGGCCTCCCATCATGATCACTTCATGCTTCAGGCCGGTGGTGTCGGGGAGTTGCCAGATGTATTTGTCATCGGTACCGGCCATGCATCCGGCGGTGGCGGCGGCCATCGCGCCCGCTGCACCGGAAGTGATCATGCCCGACTCCGCGCCCGTCAGTTCCGACAAACGTCGGCCCACGGCACGTTGCAGGTCCAGCATATTGACGAAATGCTGGCCTGCCTCCACCTGCGCTTGACGGACCTCCGGAAATTCGAGGGATCCACTCAGATAGGTCCAGGTGCCACGGCAGTTGATGACGGTCTTTACCCCGAGGCGGGAGTACACATTCTGCCGAGGATCTCTGCCGATGGCGTTGGCCGCTTGCGCGTAGAGGTCGCGTGCTGCGATCTGGCTCAGCAGAGGGGCAGCGGCTAACAGTTTCATGAATGATCGCCGACTGGAATTCCGGATGTGCATTTCAACCCTTCCTCAATATTGTGTCTTAGCCAAACCCTACTTTGAGACCTCAACGCAAACCGCTAGTGATATGCAAACTTGGTCAGATACATGAAACTCTAATCCGCGTCTGCGGGCAGCGGAATCCGTGATCGCACGGCCAGAATGTAGGCCTTGGCTCCGGGCTTGTTCTGGTTGTAGAACCCTACTGTGCAGTTGGGGCGGAAGTAATAGGCGTCTCCTGCCTTGGCTGGATAGCGGCCTTCGACGCCGTCCATTCCGCTACCAGCCACCATTTCGCCCTGTCCCTCAAGGACGAGATAAATCTCTTCCGCGCTTTCGTGATGATGCGGAAAGTTCGTGCCTGCAGGTGCAAAGTTCATCCAGAAAAGGCTGGTCACGACGTACGCCTCATCGATGGCGTCTCGTTTCCCAGTGCGTGGACCGACCAGAAGCTTGTACAGAACCGACGTAGGATGGCCGTCGACGGTCTCCTCTTTGACGTCATCCAGATTGACAATCTTGGGATGGGGCAATGGCGCGCTGATCGAGGTCGTTGATGGGATTTTGAATCCCATCACCAGGACCCGCAACGCTTGTTCCGAACTGTTCGCAATCGAATGCTTCATGCCCGGAGGCAGGTACGTGAAATCGTTTGTCCGCACCGCATCCGTTTGATCCCCGTAATGCAGAACGCCTTTGCCTTCCAGAACGAAATAAATTTCTTCTTCGCGATTATAGTGGACGGTCTGGCAATTGCCGTGGGCGTCGAGCGTAACTTCCGCGAACCGAGGCACGCTTCGCGGGAGTCGATTTTCCGGATCACCATCGCCGAAGACGGGTTTGTAATGGCAGCTTCCGGATGCCAGATCACCTCCCGCCTCGCTCAGGCCCGGAACATAGCGATGCAGCCACGTGGCATCGACTTTCCGCTCTTGAGCCAGCAGTTCAGACGCGATGAGCAGTGATAGCAACAGAGTTTTCAGCTTTAGCCCGCGCGCTGGAGCTTTCATGCGGCCCTACCCGTTAGCGAAGTTGGTATACCACGGATTAAGCTGAACCCAAATCCTAAACTTTCGTTTTATTGAGTTTTATTTCGTTTTCGCAATCGAACGTTTGGCAACAGTTTGAAGATTTCTGCGTGCGTGCTACCCTCGACCGGCCGTTTTCAGGAAAGGCGCAACCATGGCACAGCAGTTACTACCGGCGAATCTGATGCGTCGCCTAGCGCTGTTTGCTCTTCTTGGCTCGCTGGGGATGAGGCTGGTCCAGGCTCAGGCGAAGGATCAACCAAACCCACCTGCGAGTTCAGACTGCCGCATCGAAGCCATGGATTACAAGGGCTGGCACGCGCAACAGATCTCCAATCGATGGGTGCAGCTGATTGTGGTGCCGCAGATTGGCGGCCGACTCATGCAAGTGAGTTTCGTCGGACACCCCTTCCTGTTCGTCAACCCGAAGTTTGCCGGGAAATATCTGCCGCCGAGCTCAGGCCAGTGGTTCAACTACGGAGGCGATAAAATCTGGCTCTTGCCCGAGGGCAACAACGACGAACAGCATTGGGCCGGAGGCTCGGACTTGCTTGACGACGGGCCGTTTTCCTTTCGAAAACTTTCGGAAGGGCAACATTGCGAGATCGAACTTACGGGCCCAGCCGATCCTCAAACTGGGGTTCAGTTTCTGCGCACCATTCGCCTGGATGGCGATTCCCCGCGAGTCCGGTTCCACGTTTCCATGAAGAACGTGACCGGGCATGCTATCGAATGGTCGATGCAGTCCGTCTCGCAATACGATACCGCTGACGCCGCCGCTCCCTTGCGCATTAACCACGATTTCTGGACCTTCACACCCGCCAACCAGTCCAGCAGTTATCTCAACCGCTATCACGTTCGCTTCGGTCCCGCCGAAAATCCTGCTGCTTCGGTAAGGGACGATGGTCTTTTTGCCTTGCATTATGTGCACATGGCGGCTGAACTGTGGCTGGACTCAACCGAAGGATGGCTGGCCGTTGTCGATGGCAGCAGCCGATACGCTATGGTCGAGCGCTTCCGGTACGAAGAAAACAAACCCTATCCGGGCAAAGCGTCCGTTATTTTTTGGACGAATGGGCCTGAACTCAAGGTGAATGGCGACGGGATGGCCGTTCTCAGCGGAGGAGAAGAGGGACAGCCTCCCTACTATCTCGAAGCAGAGCTCAATTCTCCTCTGTGCCGTCTGCGTTCCGGTGAGACGTGTGACTTGGAGACAGAATGGTTCCCTACACGGGCCGGAAGCGAATTTCATGGTGTTACCGATGCGGGGATCGTGATTCGCCCGCTTCGCGCAACTCGTCTGGAGAATGCCAAAATCAGACTCTCAGGTTCCTTTGGAGTGTTCTTCCCCGGACACCTGGTCGCGCGCTTCTACAACGAACATGGCGCAAGCCTGGGAACGAAGGCTGTCGTTGATGTAAATCCAGCCGAACAGGTCTCTCTCGAAGCGGAAGTCACGCCCAACGGAAAACCCGCCCGCCTCTCTCTTCACTTGGAAGATGGTGGCGGAGTAGACCGAGGTTCGCTTCAGGAAGTTCAAGTGGTGACGGACGAGAAGCGCTGAGATGAAATCAGGCAGCAAAGCACTCGCCTTGGTCTTGCTGGCCGCCGCCTGCGCTCTGGACGGATTGCCCACTGCCGCGCAGAAGGAACAATCTCCCGTCAACGCTGTCGCCAATGTGAGTACAGATGACTTGCTCACGAAACCGGTCGGTGCCGACTGGACTTCCTATAACGGCGACTACACCGGCCGTCGCTACAGCAGTCTGCACGAAATCAATGCCACGAATGTCGATGAAGTCCGCGCGGCGTGGGTTTTTCACCCCGGCAACACCCAGATGCTGGAAGCAACTCCCGTGGTGGTTCGCGGCATAATGTATGTCACCTCCGCCAATGACGCCTTCGCGCTTGATGCACGAACGGGACGAGTTTTGTGGCATTACCAACGGCCAGTGAGCTCAGGGTTGCTCGATGATGCCGCAGTTCATAAGAACCGTGGCGTCGCGGTGTGGCAGAACTTTGTGTACATGGAGACCGACGATGCGCACCTGCTTTGCGTCGACGCTCGCTCGGGAGGCTTGCGGTGGGACGTCACCTACGCCGACAAGGCTAAGCATTACGGCGCAACCAGCGCTCCCCTCGTGGTGAATGGCGCAGTAATCGTGGGCACCTCCGGCGGCGACTCTGGCGTTCGCGGATTCTTGGCCGCCTATGATGCGGTGACGGGGAAGCTCAAGTGGCATCTCTGGACCATTCCCGGGCCGGGAGAGTTCGGTTCCTCCAGTTGGCCGGGAGATTCCTACCTGCATGGAGGCGGCACCACCTGGATGCCCGGCACCTACGATCCAGAACTCGACACTCTCTATTGGACCACCAGCAACGCAGCGCCCGATTTTGTCGGGGATTCGCGCCCCGGCGACGACCTATATACAGCCTGCGTTCTGGCCATCGATCCCGACACAGGAAAATTGAAATGGTATTTCCAGTTCACTCCCCACGACCTGTACGACTACGACGCGAATGAAACTCCCGTGCTGGTGGATATCGAAGAGAATGGCGTAACCCGTCGCTTGTTGGTGCAAGCCAACCGCAACGGCTTCCTCTATGTTCTCGACCGAACGAATGGCCGGTTTTTGAAAGCCACACCCTTTGGGGAAAGGCTGAACTGGGCCAAGGGTATCGACTCATCCGGTCGCCCGATACTCTCGGGACTGATGCCTACCAAGCAGGGCACGGTCATCTGTCCCGGTATCAATGGAGCCACGAATTGGTTCTCGCCTTCTTACAATCCCGGCACTGGGCTGTTCTACGTCATGGCGTTGGAGAGCTGCAATCTCTTCTTTGCAAACCCGAAACCGTTTGCGCCAGGGGAGACTTACTACAACACAGGTACGAAGCTTCCGCTCGATGAACACGCGCAGAAGATCCTCCTGGCAATCTCCTTGCCGGATGGAAAGATCGTGTGGCGTTACCCCCAGGTCGGCCCCGGCGATTCCTGGGGTGGCACGCTGACCACCGCCGGTGGCTTGGTGTTCTTTGCGGACGATGCCGGGTCCCTGGAGGCGGTGGAAGCCGCGACCGGCCGCGCTCTCTGGCACTTCAATACCGGTCAGACCATGCATGCTTCCCCGATGAGCTATGCGGTCGACGGCGTTCAGTACCTGGCAGTCTCGGCGGGAAGTAATGTGTTCAGCTTCTCGCTGCATCGGTGACGAGAGGTCGTTCGCTGTCGAGTTGCAGAAAACGCTCGGTAGTCTCCTTCGTCCATAGCGCCTGCAGCCGTGAGTGGTCCCCTGAGAACTGACAGCCTAGTGATGGCCGAACCGATCGACCCGCTGCGGTTGGCTACTCGGAAAGCCGGACACCGATTT
>WNFQ01019233.1_pt1 | contig 11312 bp, 17 predicted proteins | sample 5400171 | NCBI WGS metagenome assembly WNFQ01 (sample SAMN13153356, study PRJNA577476) | soil metagenome | isolation source: 20 cm soil under Madrone tree | place: USA:California | collected 2016-06-14 | reverse complement strand
GATGAAGCGGTTTTGGTGGAGCCGAGGGGGATCGAACCCCTGACCTTCGCATTGCGAACGCGACGCTCTCCCAGCTGAGCTACGGCCCCATCGCGCGTCTCGACCGGTCTGGGTCGAGCGGCGCGGACTATGGTGACCGTCCCCCCCCCTGTCAAGCACGCCTCAAAGCGAGCCCAGGTTCTCCCCAGGGACATTTTTCCAGGGACACCTTCTCGCGATCTGCGCGACTTGCAGACCCCTGCCGGTAACGTTACGGTCGTTCCCCGCTCGCCGGCGATAAAGCGGTCAATTGGATGCCTTATGCCCTGCTAAACCTAATCAGCACGCTGATCACGATTTACATCTGGCTGCTGATCGCCCAGGCAGTGCTGAGTTGGCTCCTCGCCTTCGGTGTGGTCAATCGCTACAACCGAGTCGTCGCTTCGGTTAACGACTTTCTCTGGCGGATTACCGAGCCGGTTCTGCGGCCGATCCGATCCGTCCTTCCGGACCTTGGCGGGATCGACATTTCGCCGGTGATCTTGATCCTGGTGCTGTATTTCTTGCGCGATCTGATGTTCGAATACCTTGCCTGACCACCCCCTCACCCTGATGGGCGACGGCATTGGCGTGGCGATCCGCCTAGCACCGCGAGCAAAATTCGATCGTCTGCTCGGCATAGCCGCTGCAGCCGATGGCGGGCGGGCGCTGAAGGTTGCAGTTACCGCGCCGGCCCGAGACGGGCGCGCCAACGAGGCGCTGTTGCAGCTTCTCGCGCGGGCTTGGCATTTGCCGCGACGCAATCTTTCGATCGTGGCCGGCGCGGCGAGCCGGAACAAGACCGTGCGCGTGGCCGGCGATCCGAGCCAGCTAATCGCCAAGTTATCCGTCGAGATCGCAGGCCTGCCGGGCCCGTGAGACGGCCGTCGGATGGACAAAGGGCTTCTCTCGCTCATCATCGCCGGGGGCGCCTTTTGCGGATCCCATGTTCTGCTATCGAGCACGCGCTTGCGCGGATCGTTGCGCGACCAACTCGGCGAGCGCGGCTTTCTCGCCGTGTATTCGGTGACCGCACTGGTGATCTTCGCCTGGTTTGTGTCGGCTTATGCCGGCGCGCCGACGATCGTGTTGTGGCCGCGGCAGCGATGGACCGCACTCGTCCCCGTATTGGTCATGCCGCTCGCGACGATCCTTCTCGTCGCGGGCTACTCGACCCGCAATCCGACAGCCGTCGGTATGGAGCGCTCCGCCGGGGCTGACGATCCGGCCCCGGGCCTTCTGCGCGTCACCCGACACCCGGTGATGTGGGCAATCGGGCTGTGGGCGATCAGCCATGTTATCGCCAACGGCGATGCGGCCTCGGTGCTGTTCTTCGGCGCGCTTGCTGGGTTGGCATTCGGCGGCACAGTGCTGATCGACCGCAAGAAGCAGCTCGCCCTCGGCAGCAACTGGCCGCGGCTCGCCGAAGTCACCTCCAACCTGCCTTTTGCAGCACTCCTCGCCGGCCGCACCCGGCTGGGCTGGCGGGACGTCAGCCTGCTTCGGGTCGCCGCAGGCCTCTTGCTCTACGCCGTCCTCTACCTCGCTCACCCGATCATTACCGGGCTTCCGGTGGTGGTTCCGTAGTAAGCTTGGTCCCCTTGTCGGATCTGGAGGATTGCCATGCTGTTGCCGCTTGCGGGACGTCGTCTCTACTACGACCTCGTTGGCCCGGAGGACGGACCGGTGGTCTGCATCACACACTCGCTGGCTTCCGACAGCGGCATGTGGGCCGAGCAGATGCCGCCGCTGCTGCAAGCCGGGTTTCGGGTCCTGCGCCTCGATATGCGCGGGCATGGCGGCAGCGACCCGGTGGCTGGCGACTATACGATGCAGCAACTCGCCGGCGATGTCGCTGGGGCGCTCGACGCGCTCGCGATCCCGCGCGCGCATTATATCGGCCTGTCGATCGGCGGCATGATCGGCCAGGCTTTCGCGATCGAGCACGGCGCCAAACTGATTTCTGCCCTGTGGAGCGATACCTTGCCCGCGAGCCCCGCCGGTGCCGCGGCCCTGTGGGACGAGCGGATGAACACCGTGCGCCGGGCGAACTCGCTCGAGCCGCTCGCCGACGGCACGGTGGAGCGCTGGTTCACCGATGCGTTCAAGCCGCGGAAGCCGGGTCGGTGGAAAGAGATCCGCGACACCGTCGCGGCAACCACACCGGCCGGATATCTCGGGTGCTCGGCAGCGATCATGAATTTCGACTTCACGGCTCAGCTCGCGACGCTTCGCGTCCCAACCTTGGTGGTGTGCGGTGCCGATGATCCGGGAACGCCGGCGAGCGAAAACCGGCGCCTCGCCGGGCTGGTGCCCGGCGGCCGCTACGAGGAGATCGCGAACGCCCGGCATTTCCCCAATGTCGAGCACCCCAACACCTTCAACCGCATCATGATGGGCTGGCTCGACGCGCAGCGCCACGCACCCTGACCTGCAGGCAGTGCCGGGTTCAGCCCCCTGGGCCTCCTGCTTCTGCAAGGAATCTACAAGCACGAACATCTTCGCCACGATCGCTACGCACCCTTCCGAAAGCCGCTATGGGATGAACAGTAGAATAAGAAAATAGCAATTTTATCGGTCCCAATGAGGCATCAACCCCTGACATGTGCCTTTCTATTCCCTCTTCCGCAAGGAAACGGGGGAGGGTCAGGGTGGGGGCTTGCTCCGCGCGGCGAGACGCAAGCGCGGCGCGTTCAGGCCGATGACCCGCTCCGCGGAGCGGCCCCTGGCGAACCGCCCGCGCCCGTCCCGCACCCCCTGTTCCCCCTGTTTTATCAGGTCGAGATCAGGCATCGCCAACTCCTACAATGACAATCCCGCACCCGCTCGCGGGTGTCGATGCCCGCAGTAATAGAGTGCGACTATGGCAATTACATGGTTGTCGGTATCGCGCCCTGCGGCCGCCGAGCAAGCGGTTCAGATTGATGCTCCGGCCAACCGGCTGCGCGCACCGGAGCGCCGTGGCGAATGCCGAAGGAAAGGCTATCCTCGGTCGCGTCGGGCGGCGAGGCGCAGGCGCAGCGCGTTGAGGCGGATGAAGCCTTCGGCATCGCGCTGGTCGTAGACCGCGTCCTCCTCGAACGTGACGTGGCCGAGGCTGTAGAGGCTCTTCGGCGACCGCCGCCCGACCACGTGCGCCGAGCCCTTGTAGAGCTTCAGCCGCGCTACGCCCTCGACCTTCTCCTGGCTCTTGTCGATCAGCGCCTGGAGCATCTCGCGCTCGGGCGAAAACCAGAAGCCATTATAGATCAGCTCGGCGCCCGGCGTCTCGTAGACGCCGCGCGACTTCATGCCGACGAAGCGGTTCTCGACGAGATCGAGCCGGCCGATGCCATGCTTGCCGCCGATCTCGTTCAGCCGGGTCAGCAATGCCGCCGGGGAGAGAGCCTCGCCGTCGACCGCGACCGGGTCGCCGCGCTCGAAGGCGATCTCGATGTATTGCGGCTCATCAGGTGCGGCTTCGGGAGCGACCGTGCGGCTGAAGACGAATTCCTCGGGCTCGACCCACGGATCCTCGAGCACCTTGCCCTCGGCCGAGACGTGCAGCAGGTTGGCGTCGACCGAGCACGGAGCCTCGCCGCGCTTATCCTTGGCGATCGGAATCTGGTGCTTCTCGGCATAGTCGAGGAGCCGGGTGCGCGAAGTGAGATCCCATTCGCGCCAGGGTGCGACGACCTTGATGTCGGGGGCCAGTGCATAATAGCTGAGCTCGAAGCGGACCTGGTCGTTGCCCTTGCCGGTGGCGCCGTGGGCGACGGCATCCGCACCCGTCTGGTGGGCGATCTCGATTTGGCGCTTGGCGATCAGCGGTCGCGCGATCGAGGTGCCGAGGAGGTAGGCGCCCTCATAGAGCGCGTTGGCGCGAAACATCGGCTCGCCCTGGCCGAGATCGGCGGTAATGGTGACGACCTCACAGCGATAAGTCTCCTGCAGCCAGCGCAAGATGACCGAAGTGTCGAGCCCGCCCGAATATGCGAGCACCACCTTCTTCACGGCATCCGGCATCTCCCCGATCCTTTCCGCTCTCTGACCTGCGACGTATTATGATCAGCAGGTTAGGGCGGAGGGAAACATGTTTGGATGCGCGCGAGTGTCTTTGTTGATTGCAGCGTCCGCTCTGGCAATGCCGGTCGCGGCACAGGCCCCGCCGACGACGGCATTCGACGGCACCTACACCGGCGTGTCGCGGACCTTGGAGAGCACAATGTCCGGACATTCGACCCGACAATGCCCGCCGAACGGCCGACCGGCGCCGCTCACAATCGTCAATGGTAACGCGAAGACAGCATGGGGAGGCACCGCCGAAGGATCTGTAAATTCGCAAGGCGTACTCGTCATGCACGCACCAAACGGCGCCACAATTGAGGGTCAAATTGATGGCCAGGGCGCTGTTGCGGGGCGGTTGACCAGCGCCTGCAGCTACCAAATGGTCTGGCGGAAGAAGGGTAAGTGAACCTTAGCCGCCGAGGCGCCGCTCGATAAAGGCGACGGCCACGTCGAGACCCCCGAACCGAGCGAGATCCTCGTGGCCGGCCTCGGGCACAAAAGTGCGGCCGTACCGCACCGGGACGATGCGGTCACGCTCGCCGTGCAAGACCAGGATCGGCGCGCTGACCCGGCCGATGCGTGATCGCGAATCGAAGCGGTCGATGACCATTCGGGCGGCCGGCACGTAAGGGAAGTGCCACTGCGCAACCTCGGCCACGCTGGTGAACGGGGCTTCGAGTATCAAGCCCGCGACCTCGTGCCGCGCCGCGAGCTCGACGGCCACCCCTGAGCCGAGCGATTCGCCATAGAGGACGAGCCGGTTCGACGCGACCCCTTCGTGCTCGAGAAAAGCGAGGGCCGCTCGGGCGTCGGCGTAAAATCCGCTTTCGCTCGGCGTGCCCGGGTTGCCGCCATACCCGCGATACTCCGGCATCAGCACGCCGTACCCTTCGCGGGCGAAGCGCAGCAGGCGTTCGACGCGATACCCGATATGGCCGCCATTGCCGTGAAAATAGAGGATGACCGGCCGCCCGGGACGCGGCGGCAGGTACCAGGACAGCAGCGACAACCCGTCTTCAGTCGACAGAACCGCCTCGCGTATGCCGAGCTGCTCCAGCCCGGCGAGAGCCGGGCGCGTCTTATCGGGGAAATAGAGCAGCTGCCGCTGAAACAGAAAGAGCCCGCCGACCAGCACCGCGTAGGCGACGAGCCCAAATCCGAGGAGCGGGTACAGCACGCGGGTGGACTGGCGGCAGAATTCAGACGGCAGGAAGCGGCTCGTCTTCGCTCTTGCGCAGCTTGACGCTCGCCGATTTGAGCTGGCCGCAGGCCGCGAGGATGTCGCGACCGCGCGGGGTTCGCACCGGCGCCGAGTAGCCGGCGGCAAAGACGATGTCGGAGAACGCCGCGATTGCCGCCTCCGAAGAGCATTCGTAAGGCGCCCCTGGCCACGAATTGAACGGGATCAGATTGACCTTGGCGGGAATGCCTGCCACGAGCCGCACCAACTCGCGGGCATCTGCGGGACTGTCGTTCACACCCTTCAGCATCACGTACTCGAACGTGATTCGCCGCGCGTTGCTCGAGCCAGGATAGGTCCGGCAGGCATCCAGCAGCTCGGCAATCGGGTATTTGCGGTTGAGCGGGACCAGACGGTCGCGGATATCGTCGCGCACCGCATGGAGCGAAACCGCCAGATTGACGCCGAGCTCGGCACCGCAGCGGCGGATCATCGGAACCACACCGGCGGTCGAGAGCGTGATCTTGCGGCGCGAGATCGACAGACCCTCCGGGTCCATGACAATCCGCAACGCCTCGGCGACATTGTCGTAATTGAACAGCGGCTCGCCCATCCGGCGACATTGTCGTAATTGAACAGCGGCTCGCCCATCCCCATCAGCACGACGTTGGTTATCTGGCGATCCGCCTGTGGGGATGGCCATTCGCCGAGCGCATCGCGCGCCACCATCAGCTGCGCCACGATCTCCGCCGCCCGCAGATTGCGCACCAGGCGCTGGGTCCCCGTATGGCAGAACGAGCAGGTGAGCGTGCAGCCGACCTGCGAGGAGACGCACAACGTCCCGCGGTCCTCCTCGGGGATGTGAACGGTTTCGACCTCCTGCCCGTCGGGAAAGCGCAGCAACCACTTGCGCGTCCCGTCGACCGAGGCGAGCGTTCGCGACACGATCGGCCGGCATAGCTCGTAATGCGCCATAAGGCGCTCGCGGAACCCCTTCGACAACGAGGTCATCGCCGCGAAGTCGGTGACGCCGCGATGATAGATCCAATGCCACAGCTGGCGCGCGCGAAACGGTTCGGCGCCGATGTCCGCCATCTCGGCGGCGAGTGACGCGCGACCGAGCCCGACGAGATTGCGGCACGCGGCTAACGGGGGAGAAGTTGCGCTGGCAGCTTGCATAAAGGATCGCTCCGAGCGCCTACCGTTTGATGCCGCAGGCCTTGTCGATCATCGCCAACGCCTGGGTGAAACCGGCGAGCGAATAGGTGTCGGTCGTCGGCTGGCCCTTCTGCGGGGTGCCCTTCACGATCGCCTGCTTGCCCTTCGCCAGCGCCTCGACGATTGTCTTGTCGAGATCGGCGGTCCGCGCCCAGGCGCTGTCCCCCTTGGTGAACAAATCGAATTTCGCACCGCCGATGTCGAGAGAGGCATCGCTGCCTTCCTTCAGCATATAGCCTTCGACAAAACTGACGACATTGGCCACCTTTTCCTCCGGCCGGTGAGTAACCATGGCCGTCGGCGGTTTACGCTTGGCGGTCGCCGGCTCGCTCTTCTGCGGCCCCCCGGCGAGATAGCAGACTTGGCCCGATTTATCTTTGTAGACATAGGCCGTCCAGCCTTCGGTGGTTCCGAGGCGTTGCGCCGGGCCCGCCGATGAGGCGGGCGCGGCATCACTGGATTTCTTCTTCTCGGCAGCGCCGGCAACTGACATCGCTAACGGAAATAACCATAGAACCAACAGCATCAGGCGGAACGGCCGGCATCTCGTCATGGCTGTACCATATAGATGGACGGGCGGGCGAATGCCAAGCTGCAGCGCCGAACACCACGCCCCGCAGCAGATAATCCGCCAACCCCTCCCCACGGGCGGCGAAAACGGGCAGAATAGTCCGCCATGGATCACATCACGATCCGGTCGGCCCGGCCCGAAGATGCGCGCAGCATCGCCAAGCTCCATGTCGAGACTTGGCGAGCCACTTACGCCGGTATGTTGTCTGCCCCGTATTTGGTCGGACTTTCGGCGCCGCGCCAGGAACTCGGGTGGCGCAACGTCATCCTGCGCGAGCCGCGCGACGTGCGGGTCGCGGTTGGCCAGGGTGACGCTATCCTCGGTTTCGGCAGCTGCGGGCCAAACCGCGGCGACCGCCGTTTCGCCGGCGAGGTGTTCACCCTCTACGTTGCCCCCGATTGGCAGAACCAAGGGATTGGGCGGCGTCTCTTGATTGCGCTGTTTCGGCGTCTCGTCGCGGCAGGGCGCTCCTCCGCGATCGTCTGGGTATTGCGCGACAACCCGTCGCGCTTCTTTTACGAACGGCTCGGCGGCCGCCAAGTCACCTACAAGACGCTAGCGGTCGCCGGCTCGGCGGTCGAAGCGGTTGGCTACGGCTGGAGCGATCTGCCCGGCTTTCTCGCCACAGCCTCCAGCGAAGACCGCGAGTCCGACGCTTAGGCGCAGGATCAGCCTGGCGGGGCACCCGGCGCGCCATTAATCCGGCTGATCACCGGCAGGATCTTCTGGGTGAGGTCTGCTGCGGTCACCGGGCCGACTTGGCGGTACCGGATGTGGCCGCTGCCGTCGACGACATAGGTCTCGGGTACCCCGTAAACTCCGAAATCGATCGCGGTGACACCGTTGCGATCCAGGCCGATGCGGCGAAAAGGGTTACCGAGACCATCAAGGAAGCGCCGCGCATCCTCAGGTTTGTCCTTATAGGCGATGCCGTCGAGGGTGACGCCGGGACGGCGCGCCAGGGCCAACAGCTGCCCATGTTCCTCACGACAGGGGGCGCACCACGAGGCGAAGAAGTTGACCAGCGTCACCCCGCTGTCGAGGTCTTTCCGCGACAATCCTTCCGCCCCCTCGTAGAGACCGGGCAAGGCAAAGTCAGGAGCGGGGCGATCGATCAACGCCGACGGCACGAGGTGCGGATCGTGGGTCAGGCCAACGGCAAACACAGCGACCAAACCCGCGAACACCACCACCGGCAACAGGAAGGCGAGGCGGCGTGTCAACGCTCCTCCCTCCCCGACCCTCCCCCGGTCGCGGGCGAAGAAGCGGTAGGGGCCGACGGATTGGCGGCTGCCTTTGTCGCCCCGCCTTCCTGCCAATGCCCGCTTTGCTTCAACGCGTCGACGACCTCGCGCGGCATATAATTTTCGTCGTGCTTGGCGAGCACCGTCGTTGCCGCGAAGACCCCGTCGGGGCCGAGCTTGCCCTCGGCAACGACGCCCTGCCCCTCGCGGAAGAGATCCGGCAACAAGCCCTCATAGACGACCGCGAGATTGCTCGCGCCGTCCGTGACGCGGAACGAGAATTGGCGCCCGTCAGGACCGCGCGCGAGGCTGTGCATCTCGACGAGCCCACCGATCCGCACCCGCCGGTCCAGGGCGACCGCTTTGGCCTTGAGTTCGCTTGGGCTGTAGAAGAACACGAGGTTGTCGCTGAACGCGACCAGCACCAACGCGGTTGCGCCGCCCAGCGCCGCCATGGCGAGCGCCAGCAATCCCAGCCGCTGCTGTTTGCGGGTCATTGCCTGGCTCGGAATTCCTGTTGCAACTGCTCGAGCGTGTTGCTGCTCGCCCGGTAGCGCCGCCAAGACTGCCAAGCCAATCCGCCGAGAACAGCGAGTGCGACGCCGTAGGCGGGCCACACGAAAGCGGCGTACCCGCCCATCGCCAGATAGCGACCAACCGCCTCGGTCATCAGGCGCCCCGGCGCATGGCGGGAGGGGCGGGTGCCAGGCGCTCGCGCTCGGCCGGGAACACCGGCTCGGGCACCCGGTTGAGGCGCATCGCGAGCGCTCTTCGATCGTTCAAGGCAGTCCGCATGCGCAGCATCGTGAGCGCCACGAACATCAGCGAAAAGCCAACCGCCATCACCAGCAGCGGGACGAGCATCGCGACATCGATCTTAGGTCCGCCGAGCCGCACGACGCTCGCCGGCTGATGCAAGGTGTTCCACCAATCGACCGAGAATTTGACGATCGGCAGGTTGACGACCCCGATCAACGCCAGCACCGAGCCTGCCCTGGCACCACGGCCCGGCTCGTCGAACGCGTTCACCAGCGCGATGTAGCCGAGATAAAGAAAGAGCAGCACCAGCACCGAGGTCAGCCGCGCATCCCAGACCCACCAGGCGCCCCACATCGGGCGGCCCCACAGCGACCCGGTGGCGAGACAAACGAAGGTGAAAGCGGCACCGATCGGTGCCGCCGCGGCCGCGGCGATCTCGGCGAGCGGATGCCGCCACACCAATGCCACAGCGCTGGCAACCGCCATAAACAAGTAGATGCTGAGCGCCATCCACGCCGCCGGAACATGGATATACATGATCCGCACGGTCTCGCCTTGCTGATAATCCGGCGGCGCCACCACCAGCGCCAGGTAGAGACCGAGGGCGATTACGGCAGCCGCCGACCAGCCGCACCACGGCAAGGCCGCGGCACTGAAGCGCATAAACCGCGCCGGGTTGGCAAGCCTGGTGATCACCGTCGTCCCTGCAATTCCCCGTCGAGCAGGGACAAAATGCGTCTCGTGGCAAAAAATTGATGATATATCATATACTTAGACGTTCCAATCGGTCGCTGGCAGGGAGCCGGCAGCGGAATTTGGCGCAGCGCGTCGCCTTCCGCAGGATATTACCAAGATATACCTCGATCTTGATGCAAAGATGGCAAAGAATGGCTCATTCGAGCGCTTGGCGCAGTGCTGCAGCACTCGCCCATGGGCAGAGCGGCAGGGTCGCCAGGCTCAAGGCGGCGAGGATCAACAGATGAGCGCGCCCGCCGGCTCCGGCAATATTGGCCTCGACGGCACCGGCGCCGAACACCAAAGGTGGGATGTAGAGCGGCAGGACGATCAGCGACAGCAGCGCCCCCTGGCGCCGGGCGCCGAGGGTCAACGCCGCGGCGACGCTGCCGATCAGGCTCAAGGCCGGAGTGCCGAGCAGCAAGCTCAGCGTCAGAACGGCGATCGCGCCGATGTCGAGATCGAAGAGAAGCGCCAAGAACGGGCTGGTGAGCGCCAGCGGCAACCCGGTCGCCACCCAGTGTGCCGCGCATTTTGCCAGCACCGCGAGCTCGAGCGGCAGGCTCGAGAGCGCAAGGATCTCCAGACCGCCATCCTGATGATCGGTCTGGAACAGCCGGTCGAGCGACAGCAGGGCCGCGAGCAGGGCCGCGACCCATACGACCCCGGCGCCGATCCGCTGGAGGATCGCCGGCTCCGGACCGACCCCCAGCGGAAACAGCACGATCGCCAAAACAAAAAAGCCGAGGACGATGCCGGTATCGCTGCCGTGGCGCAAAGCCAGGCGCAAGTCGCGCCGGAAGAGGCCGATAAAGGCCACCATCTTCAAACGGCGGCGGCGGTGCTGTGCCGGGGCGCGAAGGTGTCGAGCTCGATCCCGACAGCGGAGCCGATTTCAATCGACAAATGGGTCGCCAGAACGACACGTCCGCCCCCCGCACGATGCGCCGCGATGGCCCGCTCCAGACGGTCTTGATTGTCGTGATCGAGTGCCGTCCTGCTCGAGGGCGAAGGCGGCCAGTGCCGCATTGAGCATCGACGCCCGGCAGCGAATGCCGCAGCCATGCAGTGCCGCCCAGAAGTCGAGCGTTTCGCGCGGCGTCAGCCCCGGCTTGACGCCGTCCTGATGGCCGACGTAGTGCAGACGGGCACGATGAGCGGCGAGATCGTCGTCAATCGGCGTCTCCCCCCAGGTGAGACGCCCTGATGCCGGCGCGATCAAGCCGGCCAGCAGGCGCAGCAGGCTCGTCTTGCCGCTGCCGTTGGCTCCCCTCAACACCAACGCGCCGCCGGCAGCCAGGCGGAACGATAGACCGGCAAAGACCAGGCGCTCACCGCGCCGGCACGCGAGATCCACGGCTGCCAAATCGGCCCCAGTCTCCGTCCTCCCTATCGTCCCCCCGGCGGTCATTTGTTATGTATTATCCGGTTTGCACCGAAATTGATGGTGAATTTCTTATCCGAGGGCTATGCGATTATCTCCCTCGGCTCGCCCCTCACCCCAGCCCTCTCCCCGCAAGCGGAGCGAGGGAGACTACAC
>WNFQ01006899.1_pt1 | contig 11319 bp, 10 predicted proteins | sample 5400171 | NCBI WGS metagenome assembly WNFQ01 (sample SAMN13153356, study PRJNA577476) | soil metagenome | isolation source: 20 cm soil under Madrone tree | place: USA:California | collected 2016-06-14 | reverse complement strand
CTTTCATCCCCCTTCGTCTTAAACTCAATATCGTTCTGCAGGCTACGGCCATTAGACTTTTAGACGGTTCTTTGTCCTGTGTTCCTTGTCTCCATAGACCCATAGACCATAGACAAAATTTACTAGCCATTTAACCCCCTACGAGGTCCGTCTGCGCATCCATCTCTTTGTTTCCTCGTCATGTAGACTCACAATTCCCCGCAGGATTTACAAACATGCCCGCCGTAACCGCCTCTGGTCCCTCTACTGCTACTCCTTCCCCGGCTGCATTAAAGGCCGCCTCTACCAATTCCCCCGCCGTAGACAGCCTCTTTGTCAGCGACAAAGCCGCTCGCCAGTCGGCCTCTGAGAGCATCGCATCTCTCGCTCAAAAGGACGGGCCTTCTGCCATCAAGTCCACCGGTTTCATTGATGCCGTCGTCAAGGCGCTTAGCGACAAGAAATCGCCGGGCGCCCGTGAAGGTGCTGCCGAGGCTGTCACTGCCGTCTCAAAAGCTGCAGCTAAAGCCCTCGAGCCCTTCTTCATCGATTCGGGCTTATATGCTGCTCTCGTCGAGACATTTGCCGACAAGATACCTGCTGTGCGCAGTGCCGCCGTCGAGGCAGTCCGCAGCTTCGTGGCAAATGCGAACTCGTGGGCTGCGGCGCTGTTATTGCCGGCGCTTCTCCATCAGATCAAGAGCGCCGGCAAGTGGCAGGTCAAGACAGGTGCCCTCACCATTCTCGATCAGCTCGTCGCAAGTGCACCTCAGCAGACCGCCAAACTCATGCCCGACATTGTCCCTGTCCTCTCTGAAGCCATTTGGGACACGAAGGCCGATGTCAAGAAACAGGCCCGCGAGTCGCTCACAAAGGCCACCGCTCTGATTTCCAACAAGGATATCGAACGATTTATTCCCGCCCTTATCCAATCATTGATTAATCCGGTTGAAGAGGTTCCTAAGACTATTCAACTTCTCTCGGCCACGACATTCGTTTCCGAAGTCGACTCACCTACTCTTTCTCTAATGGTTCCCCTTCTGTCTCGTGGTCTCCTGGAAAAGCTGACTGCCACCAAGCGCAAGGTTGCTGTGTAGGTACATTTATCGTGTCTCGGCTACAATTTTTCACCCCTCTCGCTTTTTAGCATCGTCGATAACATGTCCAAACTCGTGGACTCACCGATCACAGTCCGTCCCTTCCTCCCCAAGCTCCTCCCAGGCCTTATCAAGGTTGAGACTACCATTGGTGATCCTGAGGCGCGCAGTGTTGTCGGACGTGCCATTGCCACTCTCCGTCAGGTTGGCGAGGTCCCTGCTGGCGATGCCTCGGATCTTCCTCCTCTCAAGTTGGCCGATGCTGGTCAGCTTGCGCAGTCGCTCGCGTCCATTTACCAAAAGGCCGGTGCCAACCCCGTCCCATCTGTTGAGGACGAGTCTGCCATTTACGCTTCCCGCCTCGCCGCTAACCTTGTCAATGCCAAGAATTTCGAGGTTCCCGACTGGGAGTCTCTTGCACCTTATCTCGGCTTCCTTAGCCAGACTCCTGAGCCTGTTTCAATCGCCCGTGACTGGGTGGTCCGCTCTGCGTCTGAGGATTCCGGTGATGTTGCGGACCTCGATGATGAGGAAGAGGGTGAGGACCTCTGCAACTGCCAATTCTCTCTCGCCTACGGTGCAAAGATCTTGCTCAACACTGCCACTCTCCGTCTTAAGCGTGGCCACCGCTACGGTCTCTGTGGTAAGAACGGTACCGGAAAGTCTACCCTGATGCGCGCCATTACCAACGGCCAGGTCGAGGGCTTTCCATCTCCCGATGAGGTTCGCACATTCTACGTCGAGCATGACATTGACGGCTCCGAAGAAGATACTTCTGTACTTCAATTTATCCTGTCCGATAAGCGCATTCTTGCCCCTGAGCAGGAGGTGATCGAGGTTCTCGCGTCTGTCGGTTTCGATGGAGAGCGCCAGAAGGCTGCAATTGGCTCTCTTTCCGGTGGTTGGAAGATGAAGCTCGCACTCGCCCGTGCGATGTTATTCAAGGCTGACATCCTCCTACTCGATGAGCCGACTAACCACTTGGATGTTGTTAACATTGCCTGGCTTGAGAACTACCTTACTGGCCTCACTCACTGCACGTCCATAATCGTCTCCCACGACTCCAGCTTCCTAAACCACACGATCACCGACGTCCTCCATCTTAACCGTTTCAAGGTCCGCCGCTACCGTGGTAACCTTGAATCGTTTGTCAAGGCCGTCCCCGAGGCCAAGTCATACTACACACTTGAGGCGGCTGAGGACTATAAGTTCAAGCTTCCTGACCCACCTCTTCTCGAAGGCGTTAAAACCAAGGAGAAGTCGCTCCTCAAGATGCGCAAGGTTGGCTTCCAGTACCCGAGTCAACCTGTACAGCAGTTGTACGACATTACGCTTCAAGTTTCGTTGTCCTCGCGTGTAGCCATCCTCGGTCCCAATGGTTCCGGCAAGTCGACTCTCGTCAAGTTGCTCACTGGCGAGATGGAGCCGAATAAGGGTGGCGAAGTGTGGAAGCATCCCAACTTGGTTATTGGCTACGTTGCCCAGCATGCGTTCCACCACATTGACCATCACCTCGACAAGACTCCTCTGGAGTACATGCTCTGGCGTTACCAGACCGGAGAGGACATAGAGGAGATGGGCAAGGCGAACCGCCAGATCTCCGCCGAGGAGGAGCAGAAGATGAAGGACGGTGCGCTTATTGTCGTTGAGGGCCAGAAGCGATTCATCGAGGAGATTGTGTCGCGCAAGAAACTAAAGCAGTCATACGAGTATGAGGTATCATTCAAGGACCTCAGCACGTCCGAGAATATTTGGCTGCCGCGCGATGACTTGGTCAAGCGTGGGTTTGAAAAGAAGGTGCTGGAGGTGGATACCCGTGAGGCCCAGCGTCTTGGTCTGCTCCGTCCGCTCGTGCGTCGGGAGATCGAGAAGCACTTTGCTGACTTTGGGCTTGAGCCCGAGTTTGTCTCACATAACACCATGCGTGGTCTTTCCGGTGGTCAGAAGGTGAAGATTGTGCTTGGTGCGGCGACGTGGCGTCGGCCTCACGTTATCTGCTTGGATGAGCCGACTAGTACGTCCTGGTCATTTTCATTTCAGTTTCTGGGCTTGCTGACATGTTTGTTGTGTAGACTACTTGGACCGTGAATCGCTCGCCGCGCTCATTTCGGCTCTCAAGGTGTTCGAGGGTGGTGTCCTCGTTATTACACACAACCGCGACTTCTCTGAGTCCATCTGCCAAGAGGTGTGGGCGATGCGGGATGGCAAGCTCGAGGCGTCAGGCCACAACTGGGTTGAAGGCCAGGGCTCAGGCCCACGGATTGATAAGAAGGACGGGCTAGAGGAAGACCAGTTCGACGCGATGGGGAACAAGGTTGACACGAAGAAGACGAAGAAGGTCACGTCGAATGAGGCACGCAAACTAAAGAAAGAACGCCTAGCGCGGAAGAAACGGGGCGAAGACATCGACGATGACTTGTGATTGCGCCACTTTCTTCTCCATGGTCTTTTCTTCCTTTCTCCTTTGGCTTGTATTACCCGACCGTGCCGCGTGTGTCTAGTTTACCTTGTTTCTTGTTTTGCGTGCCGGTCTATCACGATGGAATGTCTTGTTTCGTTCTATAGTGTACACGATGCACGTCGACTAGTTGATATAATATGATTCCCACTACAATAACTATTATTTTCTTAGACCAAACTGCGGGAAAGTTGACCCGAGGAAACTCGCTTCGGGTAAAGAATCCGAAACAGCCTGACTGCTGCGGTTTGCTGTGACATGTGAGACCGGCATCACGGCACGTGCAGCTCACGCGGTCGGCCGCACTGCCTCTGCTTCTTGTATATTAATACTGTACCCTCTCTCGTCACCCGCCACAACCTACTCTTTCCCCTCCCTTCCTCGGAATGGCCGTGTTATACCCTTATGACTACAACGACATCCACCAACTATCCACTCGCAGCCTGTCCTCGACCCTAACTCCTAACGCGACACAGCGCACAACACTCATCGTCGCCGGTTGTTATATCATCATCATTGGTATCCTATGGTATGCCCTTTCCCTTTCCCTCTTCTTTTTGTGCATTACTGAGCTCCCCATGAATGAACATTCGCAGGCATGTGCCATACTTGAACTTTATCAGTGCGACATTCATTACCTCTCCTTTTCTCCTCTTGTGGCTTACGATGGTATGGTATCATTGCGCTTACCGTCTGCCAGTTTATCCATTCAAGTAGGTACTCCCGTATGGAACTGGGACAGATTCTTATTTGCGTTGACAGGTTGCTCACGGTCGGGTTTCACGAGGTGTGTATTTACCTCACGCAGGAAAATTTTCATTTAATATATATATATGTAGATGAGCCATGCGTTCGTAGGCGTCCTCACATGTGCACACATCCATTCCATCGAACTCGATCGTGAGTGACCTCTCGCTTCCTCCAGTGCTCATACAAATGCACGCACACGCACACAGCGGACGAAGGAGGGGCAACAAGCATTTCAGGCGGTATACCCTGGCTCACTCTCCCAGCGGGATACCTCGGATCCAGCCTGATCGGCGCAGCGCTCATCGCGTGCGGGTTCGACACCAACGCGAGCAAAGTAGCCAGTCTTGTCCTCGCCGTATTTTTCGTCTTTACGCTCTGGTGGGCTAGGCGCAATCTCCTGTATGTTTTTTTTTCTGGTGCCTTGGCGCGTATCAGCAAGTGAAGAACTGATGGTGATGGTGGCGTTTTTTTATCACTAGGACGTGGGTTTTATTATTGGGAATGTCTGGTTTGATTATACTTTTTTGGTTGTTGAATGGAGGCGAAGTACTGCGATACCTCGTAAGTGTCTTCTCCCTAAGAAAGGTGTTGCTCGTAGAGCTTATTTGTCGCGCGTTGTTAGGTGCTGTTCATTGGCGTCATGTCGTGTCTCTATGTCCTCTGGGACGTAATTGGTGCGGCTTGTTTCAAATATGGCAATCGGATAGTACCCTGACTATTATGGATGGCGTTACGCCCTGTAGATGATACTATCGCCCGGAAAGTAAATGCCTCTGATGCATCAGCCTTCGCGAAGATCTGTGGCTGTTTCCCTTCACAAGGTAAGCGTAATATCCCTTATTTGAGCGAGAACGTGTTGATCGTTAAACACTCTTCACAAAAACAAGTGTGGGGCGTCATCTGGCTTGTCATCGCCTTCATCTTTTTCATCCTCGGCATCTTGGTCGGCATCGTCGCCTTCAAGGTACGTTATTCTGGGGGGGGAGGGGACAATTTGGGGTCGGGGTCTTACTCATTTTCTGATAGGAATCGGCGGCTCAGCAGAAAGAAGATTCTAAGCACTTTTTGCCTGCGCCCGGGTCCAACGGCGCGGTCCCGTTGTTGTCGCTATCGACACCGCTTGCACTGTTACTCAGCACCTTGTCATCCATATTACTCGCCTTGCTATGATAGCATAGCATTGTGCGCAGCCATGCTGGGCTCCGTGCGTGGTAAGTTATAATGTGGCAGTTAGGGTTGATCTATCTAGTATGTATACATTCTCATTTAACCGGACTTTTGTTCGTCGCTGTAGTCACTTCCTTTTGTATTTCTGTTAAGGTGTTGTTATTCATGGGCCTTCTTTCGAACGTGCCTTTTTTTATGAACTCTACGTGCGACATACCGTGGTGATCATTAGAAATGAGCCATCGCTCTGAAGGATATCAATGCTGTGGTTGATTTTTGATTTCTTTTCTTTTTACGCGCTGCGGTCACGATAATTATAATCAGCAGCTTCGTCACCATCATGATCTTGACCAAAACATTATACAGTATAACAGGGCTTCCGCTATCCCTGGCAGGCTCAAAACGCCTTCCGTCCTCAATGATTGGGCACGTCTCCTTGACTTCACTGGCGGCACCGGCAGTGGACACAGAGACGTACGATACTGTTCTCTCCGAGTTCTGAGCTTCCTGATCTTTGCTTATATATATATATAAATTGGCCGACGACGGCCGTTCAGTTGACGTAAAAAATACAGCCTGGGCAGACGGGCTGGGCTGTGCACGCACGCAATCATTTATGGACAGAAGAAGATCAATCCGAGTAGGGGCGCCTATCATTGGCAACCGTGACAGGGCACCGCCAGCGGCCTCGCGGCTAACGCATGGCCGGCCCATTCGATTTGTTCTGGACTGTCTTGAAGTTCGAGACCCTCCTTTACTATTCTCTCTCTAGCTCTTTCCCCCGGCCGGGCTTCCAGCTTGTTTGTCTTTCTTTCTTTCATCCTTGTCGCCAGTGGCTGTTCCAATTGACCTCCCTCCCCCTCTCACTCCGGCCGACGACGGTGGTGGTGGTGGTGATAACCTTTTTGGTTCTCAAAGACTCACTGGCAGGGCAGGTCGTTAAGCGTTTAGGAACTCGGGGGAGTGTTGATGTTCGATCGTTCATCACCGCCACGTTCAGACGGCGACCATCACGTCTCTCTCCTTGTATTGGCTGGCGCCAACCACCTACCTTTCGTCTCCTGAATGCCGCCCACTTCTCTGTCCTGGCATGTCTTTTTCATTGCCCTGTTTTCATTGTCATTGGGTGGACTCAGATGCTCCGTTGTGCTTGTCGTCTCTGTTTTCCTCCATTGGCTCATACATGAGCCCATCTAGTTATCATGTGCATCGCATGCTCCCTTCAACACCCCCTTTGTCCTCAGTGTGCCCTTCCCAATTGAATACAGCCCACCCTTTGTTAGCTACGACCCATGGGTCTTGGATGACCTACTCAAACACATTTTGTGTTTCCTAGGGCCCTGCTTTCGTTCCCAGGGATATCACACATGACTTATTCAGTTAGCCTCGTCGCTCTCTCCCAACCCTCGGCTCGCGTCCACTTTGTTTGTGTTGTTGTTCGCCTACGCCCCTTTAGCCCCGGCCTCGATTGAGTCTTAGTCTCAGTCTCATTATCCGGGAATGCCCGGCAGAGCAGGTTGTGGGGGCTGGCAACGGTAGTATAGTCTCCGCTGGTGCCGAGAACGGGGTACTGTAGATTAACAGTATGCTCGACGGATCTCCGAATCTATACTTTACTTTGGTTACTGCTGCTAATGTTAGCAAAGCGTGACCATGGCGCTACTTCCATCGCCGCGGCGGTTCGTCCATTGCGTTGGCTTGCACGCGCAGGGGGGCGAAAACATATAGTGCCAACTTGGCACTATATCTCCTTGTAGGAGATTTCGCGTACGAGTTGATGGTGGTAATCACGGTACTACTACATACCCTGCTTAATGTAGGGTGCCCGTTTGGCCCACGGCGATTGGATCGCCTCATTTTCTCGTGTAGTTGAGACGTGCTTTCCTACTTCGATGGGGCTATTCGAATTGTGCGAGTACAGCGGACACGTAGGGCAGGCAAGCTTTCCAGCCCGAGGCGAATGGGGTTTTCCAGTTGGATGTTTCTTTCTCTCTTCTTTCCCGGTGACGCGTGAGCAAAAGACTGCCGTACGCTTCTATAAATCCCAGCGAGGCGTCAGGACGGCATGTCTGTCAGTTCGGTTGACCTTGCTTTGTGGGCATGTTCCGAGTCTATGCAAAGAGCATCATGATGACACCGTGACTTGTAGCCTAGTTTTTAGATTCCCTGAGTGATAAATCCTATATAACTTTATGATCACCATCGAATTGAAGAAGATGCTCTGTACTTTGGCTCGTGTTTCTGGGAAATACGTTCGTCAGATGTAGTACGTTTTGACAGTCAAGTAAAAGTGCGAGTCATTGTCCCTTTGTCGGTGTGAGAAATTTTGTAAACACAAAATCTGAAATCCTCTCAAATCTTGTTACTGTATTTGCCCTTCGGTCAACCAAAAATGTATTCTATGGGTTATGGCAAGTCATCCGGTGTGATTTTCATGACTTCCAGCTAGTCATTGAGGAGATACAGCCACGCCGACAACTTCAGTTACCTGAAAAGGACAGCAACTGAATCGGAAGTGATTTACGGCATTTTTGAGGTCCGTCCGTGCGTTTTCAGTTCCCCGCTTCCGCCCTGACCCTGAGGACGCTGGCCACCAAATACTCTGGCTGCGCGCGTCATCTATTCCTTGCACCGATGAAGAGACGCAGTGGCGTATCGACGCCAGAAACCGTGCCAAAAATGCGTCTCGCATCTCAGCAGAGCCCAGCAAATCCTTCCGTGACCTTGTTCAAACGAAGGCGGCGGACAAGGGGAAGAAAGCAAGGACAAGTCGAACGAGGTCCGGTTCTCCACAGAAGCCCAAAGCTATCAAGCAGGCCCTGGAGAAGCCGCATCCTGTTCCTGAGCGCTGGCGCGAGACATACGATTCTATCAAGGAAATGCGCTCGCGGTTTCCCGCTCCTGTGGACACGATGGGCTGTGACACGGCCAAGTGGAAGGAGATGGATCCACGGGCACGCCATATATCGTTCTTTCTCATCTTCTTGGGTTCTGATTTGCGGTGATGAATGCAGAATAAGCGCTTAGCAACGCTCATCTCGCTCATGCTCTCGTCGCAAACGAAGGATGAAGTGACGGACGCGGCTGTAGATAAACTACGCGTGGCGCTAGGCGGTACAGTCAGCCTGGATGCTCTTCTGGCTGCCGAGGAGCATGCCATTGCCGATGCCATCAACAAAGTAGGGTTCTGGCGCCGGAAGACACAGTTTGTCCCTCCTCCCCCCCTTCTTCTCCAGCTTTGGAACTAATAGAGTCAAGGTATATAAGGCAGGCTGCGCAGCGTCTGCGGGATGACTTTGATTCGGATGTGCCCAAGACGGTCGATGAGCTCTGTTCGCTACCTGGCGTGGGCCCAAAGATGGCTTTTTTGTGTTTGCATGCCGCTTGGGATATGTTCGTCTTCTACGATTGCGCTCTGGAGCTGCCTTGGTCGCTGATAATTGTTGCGTGATCTCGGATAGAAACGTGGGCATTGGCGTAGACGTTCATGTACATCGTATTACCAACAGGCTCAAGTGGCACAAACCGCTCACGAAAACCCCGGAAGAGACCAGGTGAGAGGACGCACGATCAGGTTTATCTGTAGCTTTGGGGCTCCCCCTCTGACGGATATTTGTACGTTTGGTGTGCATGTACATTGCAGGCTCAACCTACAGTCGTGGCTTCCTACCGAGTTTCACAAAGAGATAAATCACCTCCTTGTCGGTTTCGGCCAGGTCTGTCTATCGGTCTCCCAGACAATCGTTCAACTGGGTTTGATTTTCGAATTATTTTAGGTGATTTGTCTTCCCGTAGGTCCTCGGTGCGACCTCTGCACTCTCAGTACGCAGAAGATCTGCCCGAGTGCTCAGACAGTCGTCAAATCCAGGACCAAGAAATCGATTACTGCTGTAAATGGAGAGAAGTCCGGTCCGAAAATTGAGATCGCCATCGAGGAGACATCCACGCTCACGCTCCCAAAAGAAGAACCGGCATCGCCCTGCCTGAGCGCATTATCGAGCCTTTCTCCTGAGCCAGACGATGTCTAGGTTCTATACTCCCGAGACGGACCCAAATTCGTATCCCAGCAGCGGCTATATCCGTGCATGCAACTTCTATCCCAGCGGTGTCACAAGGAATCGGGCGAACAGGCGATATCGTCGTTGGAGATAGAGTAATATCTATATGCATTAGTAGGGATTTATGAGATTTACGGGAACTTTCCATACAGGGAGTAGGACTGAATCAGAGTATGTTCATTGCGTGGCAAGGGGGACATTGGCGGGTTACAAATGAAGGTAGTTAATAATAACAATCGGGTTTATACAAGGTACTACAAATACGTGTGGGCGGGGAGGCCGATCAAATGTGAAAAATACTCCAACTGATCAGAAAATGTCTCATTTCTTGATCATGTAGTTGAAGGGCGGACGATAGGACGTCTGCAGATGAGCCGCCCTCGGACAAGACATCAAGATTTTCTAGATCGTCCAACATCCCCTCGATGTAGTTACCGGCGCCGGATAAACGTGCGACTCTGGAACATGAATCGCGGGGTATGTGGGATTTGGCACAGGAAGGTCCGGGTGTGGGCTCGCGAAGGCGATGGGGTTTGCCTTACAGGAACGAGGATTTATATCTGATATGGGTCGAATGTTATACATGTTTTGTTTTCTTCGCCCTCCTGCCAAAAGCGCGTGCCATGCCAGTGCGGACCGGAGCCAGACCCTTCGAAACCAAATACGGATGCCGATATCTAGCATCATGATATTTTTCGAGATGGTGAAAATCATCATCAGCGTCCTCTTGGGAATCATCGTCGTAACCAAAACATTTTCAGGATTATTGTCCACAACAACGCGCCGGGATAGCCATGCAGCTAGTACTAGTATCATGGCGCACAAGAGCTTTGCTAGTGTGGTCATTGAAACCGTGGAAGTGAGGAACCGCACCTCAGCGGTACAATTTTCATCGGCACCTTGCACGTTCGTGTTCAATTCTGATCACGTTTGTACAGATAGACCGCCGAAACAAGATGTGCCGCGCGCACTGGGCGACGCACGTGGACAAGTTTGAGCCCCATGCTTCGTCTTCCTCCCTGAGCTCGCGGCACCTAATCATCGAATACGAATCGAATCTTCCCGAAACAACTCGTCTCTGACAAAAAACCTGTATTTAATAAGGGGAATCGGAAAAAGGGGTAAATGCCTGGGGATTCCCATAGTAACAAGGAACAATAAAACAAAATGACAAAAGTGGTGGCTGAATGATGGGAAGAGACCATGGGCGTGGACTTGAAAATTTGATCGAAAGGCAAACTCTCGTCCTTTGGCTTCTAGTACAGCTGCGCCACGGTCACGGTCACGGTTCCAGGAACTTGAAGAAGGGGGGGGCTCACGACCGCCCCGGCCCCGGTCCTGGCTTTGGCGCTGGAGAAACTTACCGTCCGAATCGAATCATCGCCCTGAAAGGAATTGACTACCCTTGGCGATGCTATGAGTCTCGGATGAGGTAAACAAAGGATCTTTGCGTGGATCTGCTTTTCATTCGCGGATTTGTGGAATCGGCATGAAAAGAAGCGGCTTGCTGTGATATTAAAGTCCTAGAATAGAATAAGCTGAGCGAATCTCTGAAAGTTTGCTGAGAAATTCTGGGGAGGTCAGCTCAGAGGTATAGGCACTGCGGGTAGATCACTATATAATTCAATCCAGTCAGCTAAATCAGTCAGCTAAATACTGCCATCTAATTGGTCGGTTATATTGTGGTCCGCCCGCAGTGAAGGAGGTCGGGCCGGCCGGGCCCGGGGATTATCCGGCTCTCGCCGCTATCCGTGGCTGTGCCCATGTCACTTTTTTTTTTCATCACCCATTCCATGGCACCTATCTGTCA
>WNFQ01006894.1_pt1 | contig 11319 bp, 10 predicted proteins | sample 5400171 | NCBI WGS metagenome assembly WNFQ01 (sample SAMN13153356, study PRJNA577476) | soil metagenome | isolation source: 20 cm soil under Madrone tree | place: USA:California | collected 2016-06-14 | reverse complement strand
GCGTGTGTTCCTGCGCCGCGGCGTCGCGAGCCTTGAGCACGAGCTGTTCGGCGGCCGCCTGCGCCCGCTGCGTTTCCTGTTCCCCCACGCGCCCGGCGATGCCGCGGGCTTCCTCGATGATCCGGGTCGCCTCGGCCCGCGCCGCGGTCATCGCATCCTTACGCTGGGTATCGATGGCGGCGAGCGCGGCGTTGATCTTCTCGGTGTTGGCGAGCCCCCGCGCGATCTGCTGGCGCCGCTCTTCGAGCATCCGCAGGACAGGCTTGTACGCGAACCAGTAGAGGAGAGCGCAGACGATCGAGAAGCTGATCACCTGGGCTGACAGATGAGACCAGTCCACGCCGAAGGTCCTGGCGATCTCTTCCACCTGACCGGCGGCGCTCGTCTCGACCATCAGGGGCGAACGCGATGGCCAGGATCGACTGGACCATCACCGCCGTCGCGGAGCCGGGATTGCGTCCCACCGCTTCCGAAGCTTTCGCACCGATGACGCCCACGGCGAGGGACGCGCCCACGGCCGCGAGACCAACGTGCAGGTTTCCGTCCATGTATCTTCTCGCTCCCTTCTTGTCGCTCACCGCTTCCACGGTTGGCGCGGTCGAGCGTCTCTCGAATCAATCGTGCGCGGTCGCATGTCCTTCCTCGGGATGCTGGCAGATCAACAGCGTGAAGACCGCGGTCAACAGCATGAACACCAGCGCTTGCACCAGACCGACCAGCAGCTCCAGGAAGTAGAACGGGACCTGTACGAGCCAGCCGATGTGGGGAACCCTCGCCATGGTCTCGAGCATCGTCTCACCGGCAAAGACGTTCCCGTAGAGACGGAAACTCAGTGACACGGGCCGGAACAGGATCGAGACGATCTCCAGGCAGCCGGCCGCGAAGAACACGACGATCATCAGGATCTTCAAAGGACCTGCGCTCTCGCCTTTCGGCGAGAAGAGCTCCTTGAGAAACCCGATCGGTCCGATTTCCTGAAGGCCCCAGACGATCCAGCACCCGAAGAAGACGAGTGCCATTGCCAGCGTCATATTCACGTCGGCGTTGGCCCCGCGGAGCAACGCCTCGTCGATCGTGAAACCGACGCCCGTCGAGTGCCCCCAGCCGATTGAGCCGACGCCGGGAATCAAACCGACCCAGTTCGCGGCGAGAATGAAGATGAAGATGGAGGCGAAGAACCAGAACGTGCGTTCGACCAGGTGCCGGCCAATGATGCCTTCCAGGAAACGGTAAAGGGCTTCGATGAGGAATTCCAGAAAATTCTGCGATCCCTCGGGCACTTCCTTCATGGTCCGGGTGGCGACCTGGGCAAACAGGATGAGGCCGACGGCGACGACCCACATGACGACCATGGAGTTGGTGATCGGGAACCCGAACGGGCGGGCGATCTCGACGGCCTTCTGCGACAGGCCATGCTCCTCCGGCGCTGCGAAGGCGACAGCATCGAGGGCAAAGAAGGTGACGATCAACGAGATCAAGCCGGGCTCCCGGCGAGGGTTGCCTGGATCAGCTTCGCACGCTCCACATCGACGTTCGTCTTCAGCACCGTCCCACCGAGCCCTCGAATCTGGTGGAGGATCACGTCCATGTCACCTTCATCGTCCAACACGAACAGGGCCGAGGTCCCGGGCTTCATCATCCCCTCGATCTCGCGCACGAAGTCGTCGCTGATCCCGACTGCCGCCGCCACGCCGGTTCCAGCGCTGCCCACCAACGCACCGACGGCTGCGCCGGCGAGTGGCGCAGCGAGCGCCAAACCCGCGATGAAGCCCACGGCGGTGCAGCCCAGGATGTTTGCGACGGCGGGAAACGGTTCGCGGTTCAACGTGAAGGATCCGTCGGGATGTCTTACGACGACCGCCACGTCCGAGAGGACGAGGTAGGGCTCGTCCCACCCGAGCCTGGTGATCTCGTCTTTGACCTGACCCGCCCGCTCCATGTCGGCGTAGCCGATGGCCCAGAGATGGCCGGCTCCGATCTTTCGGCGAGCCCTGACTCGCCTAGACATTGTCCCCTCCGGTCGATGTGGTCCTGCCGCGAGCCTGCTCCTGGCGACCCCATCGCCAGCCGGTGATCTCGGGCATGTCGTCGCCGTGCTCGTAGATGTACTGCTGGTGCTCGATCAGCTTGTCGCGGATTGCCTGCTTCGCGTACGCCGCTCGCGACCCGAGCTGCGGCAGCCGGTCGATCACGTCGGAGACGAGGTGAAAGCGATCCATGTCGTTCCGGACCGCCATGTCGAAGGGCGTGGTGGTCGTCCCCTCCTCCTTGTAGCCGCGAACGTGCAGGTTGGCGTGGTTCGTGCGGCGGTAGGTCAGGCGGTGGATCAGCCAGGGGTAGCCGTGGAAGGCGAAGATGACCGGCTTGTCCTTCGTGAAGAGCACGTCGAAATCGCGATCGCTCAGGCCGTGCGGGTGCTCGCTCGCCGGTTGGAGCTTCATCAGGTCCACGACGTTGATCACCCGGATCTTCACCTCCGGCACGTGCTGGCGGAGGATGTCGACCGCAGCCAGCGTCTCGAGCGTCGGCACGTCGCCGCAGCACGCCATCACCACATCGGGCTCGCTCCCCTTGTCGTTGCTCGCCCACTCCCAGATGCCGAGGCCGGCGGTACAGTGCTCGATCGCCTGCTCCATGGTCAGCCACACCGGTGCGGGCTGCTTGCCAGCCACGATCACGTTCACGTAGTTGCGGCTGCGCAGGCAGTGGTCAGTCACGCTCAGCAGGCAGTTCGCGTCCGGCGGAAGGTAGACGCGAATCACCTCCGCCTTCTTGTTCACGACGTGGTCGATGAACCCGGGATCCTGATGGCTGAAGCCGTTGTGGTCCTGCCGCCAGACGTGGGACGACAGGAGGTAGTTGAGCGAAGCAATCGACCGGCGCCAGGGAATCTCGTCACACACCTTCAGCCACTTGGCGTGCTGGTTGAACATCGAATCGATGATGTGAATGAACGCCTCGTAGCAGCTGAAGAAGCCGTGGCGGCCGGTCAGCAGGTATCCCTCGAGCCAGCCCTGGCACTGGTGCTCGCTGAGCACCTCCATCACGCGCCCGTCGGGACTCAGGTGGTCGTCGTCGGGGTAGATCTCGGCCATGTAACAGCGATTCGTGACCTCGAGGACGTCCTGCCAGCGATTCGAGTTGTTCTCGTCGGGGCTGAAGAGGCGGAAGTTCTTGCTGTCGAGGTTGAGCTTCATGACGTCGCGCAGGAACGTCCCCTGGGCGCGCGTGGCCTCGGCCGTGGCAGCCCCGGCGCTCGGCGTCTCGACGGCATAGCTCCGGAAGTCGGGGAGCTTCAGATCCTTCAGCAAGAGCCCGCCGTTGGCGTGCGGGTTGTCGCTCATCCGGCGATGGCCGCTCGGCGCGAGCTCGGCGAGCTCGGGCTCGAGCCGGCCTGCCGCGTCGAACAGCCCCTCGGGCCTGTAGCTCTTCATCCACCCCTCGAGGATGCGCACGTGCTCCGGCTTGTCCATGTCGGACATCGGCACCTGATGGGCGCGCCAGTAGCCCTCGCACTTCTTGCCGTCGATCTCCTTCGGACAGGTCCAGCCCTTCGGCGTGCGGAGGACGATCATCGGCCAGGCCGGTCGCTTCGTGACGCCTTTCGTCCGCGCGTCGAGCTGGATCTGCTTGATGTCGGCCACGACCGTGTCCAGCGTCGTGGCCAGCTCCTGATGTACCTTCTCCGGCTCGTCGCCCTCGACGAATTGAGGCGCGTAGCCGTAGCCCTCGAGTAGGCTCTGCAGCTCGCCCCGCGGAATACGCGCGAGGAAGCAGGGATTGGCGATCTTGTAGCCGTTCAGATGGAGGATCGGCAGCACCGCGCCGTCGCGAGCCGGGTTCAGGAACTTGTTCGAATGCCAGCCGGTCGCCAGTGGGCCGGTCTCGGCCTCGCCGTCGCCGACGACGCAGGCCACGATCAGGTCCGGATTGTCGAAGGCAGCGCCGTGCGCGTGTGATAGGGCGTAACCCAGCTCGCCGCCCTCGTGAATGGAGCCTGGCGTCTCGGGGGCAACGTGACTGGGGATCCCGCCGGGGAAGCTGAACTGCTTGAACAGCTTCTTCATCCCGTCCGCGTCCTGGCCGATGTCCGGGTAGACCTCGCTGTACGTGCCTTCGAGATACGCGTTGGCAACCAGCGACGGCCCACCATGTCCCGGACCGATGACGTAGATCATGTTCAGGTCGTGCTTCTTGATGACTCGGTTCAGGTGGACGTAGAGGAGGTTCAGACCCGGCGTGGTTCCCCAGTGGCCGAGGAGGCGCGGCTTGATGTGCGCCCGCTCGAGCGGCTCCTTCAGCAGCGCGTTGTCGTAGAGGTAGATCTGGCCGACCGACAGATAGTTGGCCGCCCGCCAGTAGGCGTCCATCTTGCGCAGTTCCTCAGTGGACAGGGGACCTGTTTCGGGTCTCATCATGCCTCCCGGCTCGCGTTCGCGGCGATCGTGTGGACGCGCGGCGAGTCGCCCTGCTCTACCGCGGTCGCGCTCGCCTTGAGCGCGTGGGCGATCTCGAGCCCGATCTGTCGCAGCCGACCGCACTCGGCCGGCGAGAGAATCGCCACCAGGCGTGGACAGCTCCGCGATGACCGCCTCATGATGCTCTTCGCCATTCGCAACTGCCGTGCCATGGGGCGGCCAGATCGAAGCCGAGAGGAGAACACGCGGACACGGGGCGTTTGCGACCGATCGTCATTCAAGGCCGGCACGCGTCCGAGGTCGCCGTGCCACGGCATCGGCAGATGTGACGAGCGCGTCGTGATTAGCGGTCGCTCGCGATGGTGTTTGCCCAGATGGCAGGCCGATGTACCAATGTCACCTCCTACTGCCGGCTGAGCGCGGGACAGCAACCGCCGCGGTAGGCGCAGCGGGCCGTCGCCAACGGCCGAGCGCGAGCGATTCGAACCGGGGCAACTCATTCTGACGAGCTTTCGGCAACACTGCCGAGCCGTCCGCGCGCGCCGCTCTGGATCTACTGCGCACCCACGAACTCGCCCACGTCCTTTCGCACGTCTGCCCGCCAGCCGGCCGGTCGAGCAGTGGCACGCCGATTGCGGTGCCATCGAGTCATCATGCCCCTGATGGGTGAACTGAGGCGGGATGACACTCGGTTGGATTCCACACCGCGACCAAACCCGCGGCGGGAAGGGTGAGCGATGGCGTCCTTCGCCCAGGTCGCCACTCTCGTGTACGCGGCCGTGCTCGGGCCCGACTCGGCATCGGCGGCGGACCTCGCGCGGCTCGCCTTCGGCGTGCTCCTGTGGATCGTACTCGTCATCCTGAACCCCGGCGCGGCCGGTGGCTCACCGAGGCCCTCGTCATTCGAGGTCGGTGCCGTGCCGAACCCGCGTCGCCGTCTCGAGCCCCCGGGAGCCGGTACGAGACGATCGTCGCGAGGCTTGAATCGGCCAGAGGCAGCGTAGTTGTCGACAGCCGAGCCGACACGTGCCGACCTGGTGCTACAGCTTCCTCCGCTGGTGACCTCCCGAGCACCACGAACGTTGCCGACTTCTACGCCGCCGAGCGCGCGAGCAGCGCGCGTGTGTGGCGCGCGATCATCAGGTCCTCGTCGGTCCGCACGGTTCGCACCGTGCACGCGCTTCCCGGTGCGCTGATGATCGGGTCGTGCCGCGCGTTCCGCTCGCGATCGATTCGGATCCCGAGATGCTCGAGACTGCTGCACGTCTCCTCGCGCACCGGAGCGGCGCGTTCGCCGATCCCGCCCGTGAAGACGAGCGTGTCGATTCCACCCAGCACCGCGGCGAACGCGCCGATGTGCTTGCGGAGCACATAGCAGAAGAGCTCGACCGCCTCGGCCGCGTGAGTCTCGGTCGCGCGGGTCTCGAGGAGCGCCTTCATGTCGGATGTGGTGCCCGACACGCCGAGAAGGCCGGACTCGTGGTCGACGAGGCGTTCGATCGCGCCGGCATCGAATCCCTCGTGCGCGAGCAGGTGCACGAGCACGCCGGGGTCGAGGTCGCCGCTCCGCGTACCCATCATGAGGCCGCCCGTCGGCGTGAAGCCCATGGTCGTATCGACGGGAAGCCCGTCGCGCACTGCAGCGAGGCTGGCGCCGTTGCCCAGGTGCGCGATGACCGCGCGGCCGAGCGTAGCGGCGCCGATGGTGGCGACGACGTACTCGTACGACAAGCCGTGGAACCCGTAGCGCTGGATGCCCTTCGCTCGGAGTGCCCGTGGCAGCGGCAGGCGCTGCGCGACGGCCGGCATCCTCCGGTGGAAGGCGGTGTCGAAGCACGCGACCTGCGGGAGCGCGGGGAAGTGGGTGCTCACGGCATCGATGCCCGCGAGCGCCGCAGGCAAGTGGAGTGGGGCGAGCGGCACGAGGGTCCGCAGCGCAACGAGAAGCTGCGGCGTGACTCGCTCCGGCGCGGCATGGCCGGTTCCGCCATGGACGATGCGATGACCGACCCCGTCGAGCGCAGGGAACGCCGCTCCGGCGAGCGCCGCGCGCAGCGCCGCGCCGGCGTCAGGAAATGCGCCCAGCTCGTCGCGGAGCACCCGTGCAGAAGCGTCGCGAACCGTGAGGCGGCCCTCGCCGAGGCCGATCCCTTCGACCACGCTCGACGCGATCCGGGTCTCGTCCTCGTAGAGCGCCACCTTGAGCGACGATGACCCGCTGTTCACGCAGAGGACGCGGACAGGCACGCCTCATCTCCCGCCGAGCAGATTCCTCGCGACCGCAACCACCCGATCCGGCTCGAAGCCGAACTTCTTCTGCAGCTCCTTGAGCGGCGCCGAGGCGCCGAACGTCTTCATGCCGATGACGTGACCCCGCGGTCCCACGTATCGCTCCCAGCCGAGAGTCGAGCCCTGCTCCACCGCGACGCGCGCCGTGACCTCCGGCGGCAGGACGGCGTCCCGATACTCGTGCGGCTGCTCGTCGAAGAGCTCCCAGGACGGCATCGACACGACGCGCGAGCGAACGCCCTCGACGCGCAGCTGTTCGTGGGCCTCCACGGCGAGGCTCAGCTCGCTGCCCGACGCGATCAGGATGACCTCGGGCTTCCCGCCCAAGGCCTCGGCGAGGACGTACGCGCCGCGCGCGACGCCGGACGCCGACGCGTACTTCGTCCGATCCAGGGTCGGCAGCGGCTGTCGTGAGAGCGCCAGCACCGCCGGCCGATGGCGCATCTGCATCACGACCCGGTACGCCTCGACCACCTCGTTGGCATCTCCCGGCCGGAGCGTGACCAGCCCGGGAATGGCGCGCAGGGAGAGCAGCTGCTCCACCGGCTGATGGGTCGGGCCGTCTTCGCCGTCGCCCATGGCGTCGTGCGTGAAGATGAAGATGGACGGAAGCTCCATCAGCGCCGCGAGACGGATGGCCGGTCGCGCGTAGTCGCTGAAGATGAAGAAGGTTGCGCCGAAGGCCCGCATCTTCGAGAGCACGAGCCCGTTCACGCTCGCCGCCATCGCGTGCTCGCGGATTCCGAAGTGCAGGTTCTTGCCCCCGGGACTGTTCGCCTGGAAGTCGCCCGCCCCCTCGTACTTGAGCGTGGTCTTGTTCGACGGCCCGAGATCCGCCGATCCGCCCAGGAACCACGGGATGTTCTGCGCCAGCACGTTCAGCACCTGGCCCGAGGCGTCGCGCCCCGCGAGGCCCTTCGCATCGGTCGGGAAGACGGGAAGATTCCGGTCCCAGCCGGCCGGGAGCTCCCGCCGCTGCATCAGATCGACCTCGTCCGCAAGCTCGGGATGCTTCGCCCGGTACGCGGAGAAGAGCTCCGTCCAGCGCGCCCGCGCCTCCGCGCCGCGCCTGCCCACGCCGGTGGTGAAGTGCTCCCGGACGCCGTCGGGAACGAGAAACTTCGCATCCTCCGGCCAGCCGTAGCTTCGCTTGCAGAGACGGCTCTCCTCCTCGCCGAGCGGCTCGCCGTGCGCCTCGGGCGTGTCCTGCTTGTGCGGCGAGCCGTAGCCGATGTGGCTGTCCACGATGAGGAATGTGGGTCGGCCCGTCGTCTGCCGAAACACCTCCAGCGCGCGCTCGATGCGGTCGACGTCGTTGGCGTCGCCGACGCGCAGAACGTTCCATCCGTACCCGAGGAAGCGGGTCGCGACGTCCTCCGTGAAGGCGATGCGTGTGTTCCCCTCGATGGTGATGTGGTTGTTGTCGTAGAGCCAGCAGAGGTTGTCGAGGCCGAGGTGCCCCGCCAGGGACGCCGCCTCCGCCGCAACGCCCTCCATCATGCAGCCGTCCCCGCACACGGCGTAGATGTGGTAGTCGAAGATGTCGAAGCCCGGCCGGTTGTATCGATTCGCGAGCCACTTCTGCGCGATCGCCATGCCGACGCTGGTGGCGACGCCCTGGCCGAGTGGGCCCGTGGTCGTCTCGACGCCCGACACCCAGTGGTACTCCGGATGCCCGGGCGGCATGGAGGCGTGGCCGTTCGACAGCACGAAGCGATCGCGGTTCGGCCAGATCGGATCGACGGGATCGAAGCGCATGACGCGGTTCCAGAGCGTGTACACGAGCGGCGCCAGCGCCATCGGCGTTCCGGGGTGTCCGGATTTCGCCTGCTGCACGGCGTCGATCGACAGGGTACGGATGGTGTTGATCGACAGCTGGTCCAGTTGCTCGCTCGTCATCGTCTTCACCGTCCTTCGTCCAGCGACGCCACCTTGCCGAGGCGCCGGAGATGTCGCTCGGCCCGGCTGCCCTCGGCCGCCAGGAACGTCTGGACCAGGTCCCAGGCCACCGCCGGGCCGACGGTTCGACCGCCCATGCACAGCATGTTCATGTGATCGTCCTCGACTCCCTGCCGAGCTGAGAAGTGGTCGTGGATCAACGCGGCGCGGACGCCCGCAACCTTGTTGGCACAGACCGACGCGCCGACGCCGCTGCCGCAGATCGCCACTCCACGATCCACGTTCCCCGCCGCGACCGCCTTGGCGAGCGGCACCACGAAGTCCGGATAGTCATCGTCGACACGCAGGGAATGAGCGCCGAAGTCGATGACCTCGTGCCCCGCGCTGCGGAGCTGGGCGATCAGCTCCTCCTTCAGGGCGAACCCGCCGTGATCGGTCGCGATGCCTACGCGCATGACCGTCACTACCCGCGCCCCAGCCGCTTCATGGCGGCGGCCACGCCTTCCGCGTCATTGAAGATCGCCGATCCCGCGACCAGAACGTTCGCGCCGGCGTCGATCACCAGCGGAGCGGTGGTCGCATCGATGCCGCCGTCCACCTCCACGTCGCACCAGCGGTCGAGCTGCTCGACCATCTGCCGGACGCGCCCGATCTTCGGAAGGGTCGTGTGGATGAAGTGCTGATGTCCGAAGCCCGGGTTGACGGTCATGACCAAGACCTGCTCCACGTCCCCGAGGATCTCTTCCAGCACGGAGGCGGGCGTTGCGGGATTGATGGCGACGCCCGCGCGTTTGCCGAGGGCTTTGATCCTTTGCACCGTGCGGTGCAGGTTGGCGTTGCCTTCCCAGTGGACGAGGAGGGAATCGGATCCAGCCTCAGCGAAGGCCTCGAGAAACGCATCCGGGTCCGACACCATCAGGTGCGTCTCGAGCGGAAGACGTGTCACCCGCCGCACCGACTGCACGACGGCTGGTCCCATCGAGAGGTTGGGCACGAAGTGCCCATCCATGACATCCACGTGGATGCGATCGGCCCCGGCCCGCTCGGCGTCGGTGACCTGCTCACCCAGGCGCGCGAAATCGGCCGCGAGGATCGAGGGCGCGAGCCGCACTCGTTCCCTCCGGTCAGGCACGGGCTTTCTCGAAGATGTCCACGAACTCGTGGTACCGGCGGGCGATCTCGGCGACGGCCTGCTCTCGGGTCGTCTGTTTGCTCCGCCAGCCGACCAGTGGCTCCCAGAAGTCGGTGCGGCCGACCGCGAACCCGATGAAGCCCGGGACTCCGGCGGCGGTCATCAACCACTCGCGCACCTTCTTCTCGTCCTCGCCCCGGCCGAGGATGATGCAGCCGACGCCATCCCGGCCGCCACTGTGGGCGGCGGCCACGATCCGCTCGCAGTCCTCCCGACGGTCGAGCCCCTCGATCTTCCAGACGTCCGGCTCGACTCCGGCATCCTGGAGCTCGCGGATCGCCTCGACCATCAGTCGTGGCCGGAGCTCCAGGTCGTAGGCCTTCTTGTCGCCCTCGAGCAGTTGGAGCTGCGCCTTCTCCGCCGGCACCAGCAGCTCGAACATGAACCGGCTCCCCCTCTTGCGGTGCAGGTATTCGGAGAGCCGCCTCAGACGAGCGGCCTGCCGCCGGTTCAGCGCCTGATCGCCTTCCGGGTTGTAGCGAACGAGAACCTTGCAGAAGGTCGGGTCGAACATTTCGATGTGCCGGGCGAAATCTTCGCCGTACTCGAAGTCGAACTCCGCCTGGCCGCTCTTCTCGGCCGGGCACGCCGTGGCGTATCCCTCTGCCGCCGCGGCGCGAAGGATGGCGGCGCCGAACTCCTCGTCCACGAGGATGCCGGCTTTCTCCTTGGGGACGCCGGCTACGACGGCGCCCTTGAAGCCGTCGTAGATCACCTGCTTGGCGGCCGCGATCTGCGCGGTCTGCTCGGCGGTCAGGGGCCCTTCCCAGCCGAACATCTTGGTCTCGAACGACCCCCGATGATCGAAGGGCAGGACGTACAGGTCCCGATCGAATCCGATCGTCATCGGACAACCTCCCGGAGTCTCCGGTAGCGACGGATGAGGCCGTTCGTGGACGTGTCGTGGCCGAGCTTCGGCTGAGCCTCGCTCTCGAGCTCGGGGATGATCCGTTGGGCGAGCACCTTGCCCAGCTCGACACCCCACTGGTCGAACGAGTCGACGTGCCAGATGGCGCCCTGGGCGAAGACGCTGTGCTCGTACAGCGCGACCAACTTGCCGAGCGCCGACGGCGTCAGACGATCGATCAGGATCGTGTTGGACGGCCGGTTGCCGTGGAACACCCGGTGCGGCACGAGCCAGTCGGGAGTTCCCTCGGCCTTGACCTCCTCGGGCGTCTTCCCGAACGCCAGAGCCTCGGTCTGCGCGAACACGTTCGCCAGGAGCAGATCGTGATGCCGGCCGACCCGGTTGAGGGGCTGCGCGAAGGCGATGAAGTCACACGGGATGAGCCGGGTCCCCTGGTGGATCAGCTGGTAGAAGGAGTGCTGGCCGTTGGTGCCCGGCTCGCCCCAGTAGATCGGCCCGGTCTTGCAGTCGACCGCGGACCCGTCGAGCGTGACGTGCTTCCCGTTGCTCTCCATCGTGAGCTGCTGGAGATAGGCCGGGAATCGCTTCAGGTACTGCTCGTACGGCAGCACCGCCACGGACTCGGCGCCGAAGAAGTCGTTGTACCAGATGGC
>WNFQ01003580.1_pt1 | contig 11324 bp, 10 predicted proteins | sample 5400171 | NCBI WGS metagenome assembly WNFQ01 (sample SAMN13153356, study PRJNA577476) | soil metagenome | isolation source: 20 cm soil under Madrone tree | place: USA:California | collected 2016-06-14 | reverse complement strand
CCGGCGATTTCAACGAGTGGATCTGGAAGGTCAGCCGCAACGATCGGCCGTTCACTTACATTTTTACTTACGAATACGAAATGCCCGAATTTAATCTCGGGAACTGTTTCAACTACAGTGAGATGGCCAACCTCATGACGCCTCGTCCATTCATGGTCGAACGAGGTCACAGCGATGCCGTCTCCGTTGACCCGTGGGTTGCTTACGAATACTCCAAGGTCAAAAGACACTATGATCGCGTCGATCTTTCCGACCGAACGAGAATTGAATATTTTAACGGACCGCATACTATCCACGCGGTGGGCACCTTTGAATTTCTCCATCACTTTCTGCGATGGGGGGAGCCCTTCGGCCCGTAAACTGGCGCCAATCAAGAACGGAGCTTCGGATTTCTCTAATTCATCGAACGCGCTACGTTCGCGCACATGGTGGGACATGAGCTCGGCAAATGTGAAAAAGCTGGCTAATGAAAAAGACTACCGCCCGAGGACAACGATGAGGGTAACCGACGTCAAGACGCAGATCGTGAATCTGGACTTCCGAAACGCGGTCATCGTGAAAGTGGAAACCGACGCCGGCATAAGCGGGATGTCGGAAACGACGATGAAGCGGAAGACCCTGAGCATCGAGCAATCGATTCTGGAGTTGAAGCGCTATCTGGTGGGGAAGGACCCAACAGAAATCGAGAATCACTGGGAAAAGATGTATCGGGACTCCTTTTGGGTCGGCGGGGCGATGCACAGCACGGCCATCAGCGCAATCGACTGCGCTTTGTGGGACATCCTGGCGAAAAGTTGCGGGCTACCAGTGCACAAGCTTCTGGGCGGTCCGACAAGAACGCGGGTGCCTGTGTATTGCCACTGTCCAGCAGGAAGCAGCCCGGAAGAGTTTGCAAGAAACTTGAAGCTGTGCCAGAAGCGCGGATACTCGGCCGCGAAGACCACCTTGCCATTGTTTTATGGGTCATTAGATTCCGAAGGTAAGGAAAGCTCAAACGGGTACTCGGGAACGGGAGGGCTGATTGACCGGGGGTACCGCGAGACAGAATACCTGGATGCATCGATATGGACGCGGATCGCCGAGTTTTTTATCGCTGCACGCGAAGCGGTCGGTCCGGATATGGGGCTTGCCGTGGATTGTCACGGACGCTTGAACCTGAAGAACTCCATCCGGCTTTGTCGAGCGCTCGAGGAAGTAAATCTGATCTTTGTGGAAGAGCCGGTGCCGCCGGAAAATGCTGACGTGCTGGCTGAAGTGAGGCGGGCAACCTCGATACCAATCGCCGCTGGCGAGAGATGGGCGACGATCTATGGGGTAAGGGAGTTTGTGGAGAAGCAGTCGATTGACATTCTGCAGTGCGACTTGGTGAACTGCGGCGGGATCACCGGGATGAAGAAGATTGCAGCGCTGGCGGAAGCACATTACATCGGCATGGCGCCGCACAATCCCAACGGGCCCTTGGCGACGGCGATGAACTTGCAGTTTGCCGCAACCGTTCCCAATTACCTGATTTTGGAAACGATCGGGGCGCGGTCAGAATTAAAGTTAGAGGAGGCGCTGGTGAGGAATCCGTTGAAATTGGAAAGTGGGTGCCTGACGGTACCGACGGGGCCCGGTTATGGGATCCAGATGGCGGAGGAGGCATTCTCCCAGTTTCCGTTTGTTCCTCATGAAGGATGGAGATAGGCCGCGGCCTGAATTAGTAAAAAGTTCTACGCTACCGCCGAGGCTGATGCTGTGGACTTGTGAAGCGGAGCGCATTCTGACCGAGAGGTTTCCCGTGCTGATTCCTCTATATATCCCAACGGACGGAGGGTTCGCTATTTGACAAACGAGTTTCACGAGTCCACCAACCGTGTTTCTTCACGCACCTGGTGGATTTGCGGATTTCTCTTTCTTGCCACCGTGCTGAATTACCTGGACCGGCAAGTATTGTCGCTGACGGCGGACAAGATTATTGGGGAATTCGGGCTCACCAAGGAGGGCTTCGGCAAGATCATCGCCGCTTTTCGCTACTCTTACGGGATTGTTCAGATTTTCGGCGGGTTTTTGGTAGACGCTCATGGACCGCGAATCATTTATCCAGCGGCGGGTGGATTGTGGTCTCTGGCGGGGATGCTGACGGGCCTGTCCAGCAGTGTGGCGATGCTGTCCAGCTTTCGCTTCCTCCTCGGCGTTGGCGAGGCTTTCAACTGGCCCTGCGCGCTGAAGGTGACGCAGAGCCTCCTGCCACCGAAAGACCGTCCACTTGCGAATGGCATCTTTAATAGCGGTGCCGCGGTTGGGGCGCTGCTGGCTCCATTGATCGTCACACTCGTGACGGTTTATTACGGTTGGAGAGCAGCTTTTGTGATCACGGGAGCCTTGGGGGGGCTCTGGGTTGTCGGATGGCTCTGGTACACGCGCAACTCGGGGGACGAGCTTAAAGGGATCCCCCTCCCATTAGGGACCGCACTGCGCCTAACGGGTCGCATACTCAGCATGCGCGCTTTCTGGATGCTTGCCGTCTCGGCGATCGTCATCAATAGCGCGAATTTCTACCTCGCCGATTGGATTCCCCTGTATCTGAAGTCCTCAAGGGGATTCGCCTTTGCTGCCGGAAATATTCTTTCGATTGCGGTCTACGCAGGAATTTCAAGCGGTAACATTCTCGTTGGCCTGTTTGTCCGCAAACTGGTGGGTAATGGGCTCCCGGTGTATTTGGCAAAGAGACGCGCGCTGCTGGTCAGCTGCGTTTTCATGAGCATGGCTGTGCCGGCGGGCTTTACTCCTTACCGATACTTCGCCTTGGTATGTCTCGTATTGACGGGCGCCGGCGTGGCAGGCTTTCTGGTCCTTTATTTGACCTTCGTGCAGGATCTCGACCCTGCGCATGTGGGCGTGACTTCTGGGCTTTTGGGTGGGCTGGGAAACCTTGCCTACGGTGTCTGCAGCCCTTACATTGGGCGGCTGTCTGATATTCACGAAACTTCTCTCATATTCATGTTTATTGGGCTGCTTCCATGGCTGGCGTTTTTCGCGATCCTCTGGGGAATCAGGGAGATGAAGCCGTGATGGACGCCTATACGCACCTGGACATGTCCGCCCCGGATCCCATCGCGGAATTTCAACTGCGGCTGAGCTCCAGCGGAATCGAACGAGCCCTGGTTGTAGAAAAATGGAGCGGAGACAACCGTCCCTGCCTCGAACGAATCGTCAATTCGCCTCTGCCCGAGTTCCGGGTCGCGCCGTGCTTTCGTCCAGAGGCGGGCCTTCCGTCTGCAGACTTTCTCAGCGAGGGCGCAGTAATCGCGTTGCGCGTCAAGACGGCGGATCTGCCGCTCCTGGGAGAGATTGGGAACTTGCTTGAGTCTTCGAAAAAGTGGCTGGTAGTACATGCCGAAAACGGTATTGCGGCGCTGGCGAGAGAGTTGATTTCCATTCGGAAACGGTATCAGCAACTGCGTGTCTACGTACCGCACATGGGCTGGCCCCGGCAGGAGGGGGTGGACGACAAGGACTGGGAACGAGCGATCACTGACCTGAGTCAGATTCGCGGGATCGTTGTAGGTATTTCTGCGATCGCCCATTTTTCACGTGAGCCATTCCCGCATAACGATGTTGCTGCATTTGCATCACGCTTGCTGCAGCTATTCTCATCGGAATGTATCGCAGTGGGCAGTGACTATCCCATGTTTGAGAAGGACCGATATGCAGAGTATATGGGACTCGCAATCAAATGGGTTTACCGGACCGCGCCGAAATGGTTGCCAATACTTGATCATTTCTGATTTTTGCGTGCCAAAACGGGGCTTGGATGTTGCGACGGGGACAAACTCTGGAGTTGCGGGTTTCCAAACCCTTTTCAGGCCATTTGGAATCAACAACTTAGACTGGTCAAAAAGAGGTTTAGAAATAGCTTCTAGTATAGAAACGGCTTGTCTAGGAATTCTAAATGATCGAACAATCCGAGGGATGTAAGCACAACGCGACTAACTGAGCCTTCAAGGATATGGGGCAAACAATACAATTTGCCATTGTGGGCGCCGGCGTCTTCGGATCGCCGTATATCAACTCTTTGCCAGCACTGCCGGGCGTGGAACTTCGGTGGAGCTGCGATGTCAACGAGGAGCTGTGCCGGAGTGTGGTTGAGACTCACAGACTCGCGAAAACGAAGACTACGTCGGACTTTCGCGATGCATGCCGGGATTCCTCTGTTGATGCTCTCATCGTTGTTACGCCGGAAAGCGCTCACCGTATAATTGTGGTTACCGCGCTTGAGCATGGAAAAAATGTGTCGTCGAAAAACCTCTCGCCACGAATGATGAGGACGGGTTGGCCATGCTCGATGTCGCCCGCCGCTCGGGGCGGTTGCTCATGACCAGCTTTTTCCCCCGGTTTGACTATCGGTACGAGCGCCTACAGCAGCGGTTTGGCTGGATTGGGCGCAACATTCTCAGGCTTGCGAATGCTGATGTTAATTGTGGAGTTCTGGAGTTCGAGGACGGTACTATCGCTGGGTCGCAAACTTCCTGGTTGTATCCTGCGCAACCCCACGATCAATTGCAATGGAATGCCGGCATTCAGGTCATGGGCGACAATGGCGTGCTCGAAGCTTGCTTCGATCAGGGCGGCTTTCGCTCGAACACAGAAGGGCAGGGAAGAACCCTGCTTGATCAAACCGGATGGGCCGAAATCCACGATGAACCGAGAGGCGCCTTCGGCGCCATGTTGCGTCACTTCATGTGCTGCCTGCGCGGCTCCCTGCAGTACCGCGGAACGACATCGGAGGAAGCGATCGAGTCGATGCGAATCACCGGCCTGCTGGTCGAAGCCTCGGCCCGAGGTCGCGGAGGTATGGCGTGACACCCCGCATCCGCTTCACGTTTCCCGCAGAACAGGTCAGCGCAGATGCTGAACTTCTCTGGGACCAAGTACCGAAAATCTGTGCCGCGATCACGGAGGTTCTGCCGTGCCGTGGTACGGTTCACCACGGTATTTACTCCGGAAGCGAATGCGTCCTGCTTCTGGAGGAGGTGCAGCGTCTTGCGCGTGAGAACGCTACCGCTAAGGTCACACGCGGCGAAGTTGCGTTCACCTAGATGGTGGCAGGTTCCTCGTACGGAGTAAATAGCGATTTCGCGGAGATCTGCTGGTTCTACGACATTGATGCCGAAGCCCGCATGTGGGAGGGGCCAAGTCCCGTTGTTCGCCCGGTTATAGAACCGGATGAGTTTCATGGACCATGCCGGCGTATGCGGCGTGAGGGAGTCAAGCCCTGTCATCTCGATGTCGCACGGTGATAACCGCGATGTCTGCCCCGCTAACAGAACAATGGTTGCAGCAGGTGTTGGACCGGTACGAACTGGGCTCCGTTTCCCGTGTGGAGATTCTCCCGGGTGGAATGTTTCTCAAACCCGTACACGTCATTACGGAAACCGGAGAATGGGTTCTGCGCGGACATCGTTTTCGCAATTCAGAGGAGGCATTTCGATTTCAAGCGTCGACGCTAGAGGCGCTCCGGCAGAAGGGTGTGCGCTGTCCGCGAGTCTTGCCTGACCGTTTCGGGAAGCTGGGTTTTGAGTGGGGAGATGCATTTTGGGGTGTGTACGAATACATTCCCGGACACAAGTACTCCTGGACGGAGTGGGAGTTGGCCAAGACGGGGACCGGTTTTTTGGAACGTCTTGGGGAACATATGGCTCTCGTTCACGATGTGCTTTCCAGTATCCGTCCGTGCGGCGATGGCAGCTTCTCACCATTCCTTCCTCCGGTCCAATTCTCATATCTCGACATAACGCAGGATCAATGGCACGCGGATATTGCCCGGCTGACAACAAGCAGCAGCTGTGCCGCTCCTTTGAGCCGAGCTGCGCTGCTCGAGAATCGGGTAATAATTGCCGAGATGTGGAAGTTCTTGGCCGCTGCCGTGGCACGAGACGGGATCGCCGATCTTTCCTTGCAGTTGGTGCACGGCGACGTATCACCTGTGAACCTGATTTTTGAGGGTGAGACCCCAACGCTTATCGATTGGGATTGCCTTCACTATGGAGTCCGAATCTACGATCTTCTCGGAGACGTTGTGAACCGACCGCCTGCAAGCCGGGCAGGCGGTTCCGAATTTCGCCGTGAAGAAGCGGAAAGATTATTACGTGGCTACGATCGGGCTTCGACCCGGCCATTCAGCCGTGAAGAGCGCAGGGCCATTGCCACTTTCAGCATGGCACGTCAGCTCGAAGATTTGCGTCAGAGGATGGCAGTTCTACCGTCGTTGACGTCGGAGGAGGACGCTGACTACGCGGCTTTGATCCGCGGCCGAGTCAGCATGCTGAACCAGATTGCCGCGCCTCCGCGGTTGGGAATGGGGACTGAATGAAGGCGAAGACCATGCCGAAGATCATTAACTTGCGCAGCGACACGCAGACGCTGCCAACCGAAGAAATGCTTCGCGCCATCACCCGTGCGGAGTTAGGGGATGACACGTACGGTGAAGATCCAACGGTAAAAAGGTTTGAGTCGCTGGCGGCCAAGAAGCTAGGGAAGGAGGCTGCGCTTCTCGTGATTAGCGGCCACATGGGCAATCTGTGCGCACTAATGGCGCACGCCAGTCCGGGAGATGAAGTTCTGCTGGATCCGGAATCCCATATATTCTATTACGAGCAAGGCAGCATGGCGAGTGTCGCCGGGCTTATGCCAATGCCAATTCCGGCGGTCAAGGGCATGCTCGACCCGGACGATCTCCAGGCTGCGATCCGGCGCCGGAACCTGCACTATCCGGTGCCACGGTTACTCTGTCTAGAAAACACCCACAACCGCTGTGGCGGGCGAGCTATGTCGCTCCAGTTGCACAACGAGCTTTGCCGTGTGGCACATGACGGCGGCCTGGCCGTGCATTTGGACGGCGCGCGTATTTTCAACGCCGCAATTCGGCACGGTGTTTCGGCGGCAAGCTACGCCGAGCGCGCCGATTCTGTCATGTTCTGTCTTTCGAAAGGCTTGAGTTGCCCGCTGGGTTCGGTACTCGTTGGCTCAAGCGAGTTTATTGCCCGCGCCGACAGTGCGCGGAAGAGGATCGGCGGCGGAATGCGCCAAGCCGGCATCATTGCCGCCTGCGGAGTCGTGGCCCTCGAAAGCATGATTGACCGGCTTGCCGAGGATCACGCTAACGCGCAACTTCTTGCGCGCGGTTTGAACGAGATTGAGGGGTTGCAAATAGATCTTGATTCCGTGGAAACCAACATGGTCTACGTGGATCATTCCCGTTTAGGCATGACTACAGACGAAGTCCTGAGCCGATTGAAGGCCATTGGAGTACTGGCCAGTGGACGTCCTCCCAGACAGATCCGGTTTGTGACGCACAGGCATTACGGCAAAGCTAAAATTCAAGAAGCTTTACATCGAATCCGTACGAGCCTCGGAGCAAAGTGATGGGCGACAAGGTAATGCGAGAAGCCACAGAGATCTTGCCAGATCTGATCGCCCCCCACGGTGAATCCCATGGGCAACGCGTACGCGGAGGCGGCCGAACGCAAAGCGCTCGAGTACGTAGCGGAGCTTTTTAGCCCCTATGGCCTCGAAATGCGGCGCGAAGCCTGCAGTCCAATCCATGAGACCTCGCTGATCCACGTGTCCAGGCAAGGGCTGTGGTCCGCAAAAACATTGTTACATTCTGGGCGGCTGGCTGTCGAAATAACAATTCGCCAGAGACAGGTGACCACGCATGGCCGGATTTGGGTGATCCCTGAGGGGCCGTGGGATCACAATCAGCATATATTAAGGATGCCGGGAATCTCCCCTGGCAAAAGACCTCCCGGGACTGATTTATCATCGAAGTGCGCAGAGCAATGAGTTCTTGCTTTGGGCAGCGACCAGGACGAGTTTTTCACTATACGAGTTGCAGGGAAGAAACGGCGGATCAGGGGCACAGTCGCTGCTCGCCGACAAGGTCGGCGAAAGGTGGCTTCTTCGGCTATTTTCAATTCCAGCGTTGCGTGATTTCTTTTGGATCAGTTAGGAGCAGACCCTGAAGCAGACGCTGGCTCGTTGCCTGTTGAAAACCGGTTCGGTCTGGGACGATACCCGTATCGCGTCCGGATGTGATATTTTTTCAAGCCCTGGCCTACTAGTTGTACTTTGATAGAGCGCCATCCACGATTGGGATTCGGCTTGGGATAGTAGCTGAACGAGTAAAGATGCGCTAAATCGTCCCGAATGGAGGCAAACGCTTTCTTTTCATCCCGCCAACTCTTGGCAAAATAGGCCTTGCCGCCAGTAGCCGCGCTCATACGGTCAAAAACAGCGGTAGAAACGGGCTCAAGCTGCGCCTCGGTGGTACTTATCATGTAGATAGGTATGCCTGCCGATTGGGCCAGCTCGGCGACATCCTCAGGGGGCACCATGCTGGAATTGTCGGGGCCGTTCGAGAACACTACGATCACCTTTCTTCCCGGATGCTGGCCGGCATCCTGAACGGTCAACAACAACGAGTTATAGAGTGCCGCATCGTCCCCAGCCACACTCGTGCGCACGCCGCGAACCACTTCCGACCTGTCGGAGGTCAAAGCCGCAGCCCGGTAAAGGTCGCGGCTGTAGGAATAGAAAGCTATTCTGTCCGCACTTTCCAGAGAGCGAACAAAATCGGCAATGGCATCTTGCGCGAAGACGAAGCCCCGGTACATGTAATTGCTGGTATCGAACAAAATGAAGACATTGGCGCCGGCAAGGGCCGAACTGAGCGTTTCGGGCGCTTCTTCCAAAGGAGAGCCCGACACCGAATCTTGCATCCGAGTCCGCCCTTGCGCGGAGGCAGACTCGTCCGCACTGTTCTTGCCATCGTCCGCAGTCCTGTCGACCAATCTGGTTGTGGGACCATTCCCTTCTTCAAATGTGGCAAGGTTCTCCGGAATGCCATCTTCGGTGATCGCGAAATCCAGAGGATGAAGACCCGTTACATAGTTGCCCTTTTTGTCGGTCACGGCCACATTCAACTGCACCAGGTTGACCACAACGCGAAGGCGCGTCGCGTCCTGCTGCGCACTGGTCCGAAAAGTGGAAAGAGGCAGCAGTCCTAAAAGAAGTGTCACGATCAAGAGATATCGTTTTTCCATAGGTTTCGATCCCATATCGCAGCGCATTGTTTTTTCCGGCCGTAACACTTCCGTGAAAAATTGAGTCAGCAGAACTGATCTAGGGCTGGGAAAAACTGTCATTTCCTGACAAGGCAACGATCTTGCCCTGCCGGAATTCTTCACCGGTTTCTCGGGCGGCGCGCAGCAGCGCTGGCCAATCCTCGAAATCAGTGGCAAAAATCTTCTCGACCATGCGACGCGTGAGCTCAGGAACCAGGCGGTTCAGCATCACCGGCGAATAGCCTTTTTCGTCGGCCAGGCGGGCCCAGTACAAGTTGTTGGAATCCCAGGTCTCAGCCAACAAGCGGCCGGAGTAGCCCATGAGAGCGGGCAAAGGCGCCAGATTTAGCAGCTCACGCGCGTAACTCTTCGCCAATATGCGATGTGGCACGCCGAAGTCCCGCGACAAACGTTCCCAGTTTACCTCGTTGGGGTAGCGCTCGGAGAGAGTTGCAAGCTCACTTCCGGCCGGTCCGAAGGAGTCGCGCTCTTGTGGAAGTCTTCGTTGATATTCAGCCGCCAGATAGAAAGTGTCCGCAGGCATCAACTGCGAAAGCACTTGGGGCAAGTGTCCCGAACGCAGAGCCTGCTCCACTCTTTCAGCGCGCTTCGGAATCATTCGATCGGACAGGATATTGATGACCTTATTCCGCACTTCGTCATTTTGAGCGGAAGCGGCCAAAAGCTCTTCGCCGCACTGTTGATAGAGGCGGACAGCGTGAAGCTCATTTTGGCTCACGTTCCACCATCGAGGCACGACGGCGTTAATCAAAAGGCCAGGCACCAACTCTTGCCAGATCAGGGCCTGCACATTTTGTGGTGCGATGAAATCCTGCTCCGCGGTGGCAAGGACGTAAGGTAAATCGGCAAGCGATCCCACCAAGTGTGCGCCTCCGCCCGCCGGAGAGCCTGCACCGAACAACTGAGGCGCTTGCCAATGTCGTTCCAGGCCGATGACCGTATCACCCGCAAAATCGTGCGAACGAACGAAAAGAGGATTGTGGTGGAGAATCTGGGCGCCGGGAGGCTCATAGTAGGCATAATTGAGGCCTACAAGGGAGTCCCGCAAAAAGGGAGTGAGTTGGCCGCGGGCCTCCGCCAGTTGTTCGGAAGAACCCGGCGACTTAATAATCTTCGCCAGGTTCGTATGCATCTGCAATTCTGTATGACGGTTATTGTAAATTCCCGCGGCCCACTGATCTCTCTCGCTATTTCGGAAAATTGGCTGGGGCATCTCGAATTCCCTGAGCTCCCCGGCCAAAGGAAGCAAGGTATTGCCTGAGAGGTTTCCTTGCGCGACCTCGCGCAGACCTTCACCCAGGGCCAAAACGGCGTCGAGAGAAACCAAACGCTGTCCATCCAAAACGGATCGGATTCTGTCGGCGATCAGTTCATGCATGCGCTGGGCTTCTGGCGCCACCTGATCCGGACCCGCAAGCAAATTGATGATTTTGTCTTGAGAAGCATCGGCTTTGCCGGTTGCGGCGAGCATCAGGTCTTTCAGGGCGGCGCGGCCTGCATCGAAAAGCTGCGTTGAAGAACCGATCTTGCCAAAGGGCTGGATCACCTTTTGCCAAGAATCGTTTAAAGTGGCACCCGGTATTTCACCCTGACGCGCCAATATCTGCCAGAGTCCGACGCTGGCCTGAAAGGTTCCGAAGGCGTTGCCCCGTAAAGTGTTCTTGGAAATACCGTTAAGGCTATTTACAACCTGGAGGAAGGCAGCGATGGAAGCATCGTCCAAATCTGGAAATTCTGAAAAGACTAGGTACTGGTCGCTGATCTCGGAGAACTTGTCGGCCAGCAAGGCCACGGTTTCGGGCCTAAGCCGACGCTCCGGAGAGCGCCTGCCGTCGAGTTCACTAAGCATCAGGTAGCTTTCCAAAGGACCTGTGTCGGTGGGCTCGCGAGAAATCGCGAACAGGGCCTCGAGCAATTGGCCTGGGTGGTCCCAATGTGGAGCTTGGCGCCTCCAGTCACGGATAATTTTGGAGTCCGTCTTTTGTCGGAAGATTTTCTTCCATACGTCGAGATTTCCAGGAACGTATAAATCGCCGTTCGGCTCCCACCGAAGGCGAGTCACCAGAAGAAGCAAACCAGCGTCGCGCCGAAACACGCCCGTTCCAGCATCGGAAGAGTCTTTTCCGCGGAACATCTCATAAAAACGCCGCAGCCGGGCAGGTTCGGTGAAGTGAGTTTGCTGTGACGGAGGTAAAC
>WNFQ01003578.1_pt1 | contig 11324 bp, 11 predicted proteins | sample 5400171 | NCBI WGS metagenome assembly WNFQ01 (sample SAMN13153356, study PRJNA577476) | soil metagenome | isolation source: 20 cm soil under Madrone tree | place: USA:California | collected 2016-06-14 | reverse complement strand
CACTCGGCGTCAACTTCCGCACGACAAACTCTTGGAGGAGATTGACGGCTGCGGATTCCCCGATCCCGATCAGCGCGTTTTCAAAAGTTAATTCCACTCCGTCGCGATTCTTGGCTGGATAGTAGAGATTGGAGATTCCCCCGGCTGCGAGGCTTCCTATAATGCTCGAGTAGTTTGCCTGCCAGTGTCCATCGTCGCCTTTGCAAATAACCGAATTGGCGAGCGCATAGAGAATCCTCGATCGCTTGCTGCCAGTTCCCTTGTAGAAATAGCGTGGATCCTGTTTTAGCAGCGAAGGCAGCATGGCGCCTCCGATGAACGTGCTGGTCAAAAAGTTGGCATAGGAGGCGCCAAAGCGCTTGGCGTAGCCTTGCGCTCCTTGTCCATATCCGCTGAATTGGTTTTGCGCCTGCTGAATTCCCGCAACTGCCCCATTCACTCCGAAGGATACAGGATCGACCGCGGTCTTCCAGGCCAGCTCGAACTTCTGCTTCGGCGCAAGGGGAACAGGGTTGTGGACATAGCTGACATAGAAATTTGGAACTACGCCGAGCACGCGCTGCTTCTCTTGAACCTTGATTTGGTCTTCCGCCACCTCGATCCGTGAGGGCACGACTCGAACCTCAGTGACAGCGGTGGCAACCGCCAATGTGATTTGAGGAATTGTGCAGGTCTCCCCCGAACGCAGGATTCCCGAGGATGCTTGAGTTGCGAAGCCCGCCGAGTCAATGGTGAGCTGAAATGGCCCGGGAGCGACTTGGGCGAAGGTGAATCGCCCATCTGTGTCTGAAAGCGATTCCTGGTTTGCGGATTGATCCTCGCGTGAAAGCTTGGCGCGTGCTCTGGAGACCGGGGCGCCGGTTTGATCGACAACTATTCCGATGATTGTCCCGGGTGCTTGCAGATCGGGCAGTTGCTGGGAGGCTGAGACCCCGCTACCGCCTGCGTTAGGCGGGCGGCTCTCTGCCCCCTGGACCACGGGAGGCTCCTGAGACTGCGCCGCGGTGGAAAGTCCGCAAAACAGGACGCTTAGGCCTAACAATACTACCCAGGGTGTGTGTCTGCGCATAGTCCCCACCATCACAATCATTATGATGCTATTCGAAGGGGGTTTGGATACCCGTTAGGTTGGACAGTTTAATGAGTTACCAGCCGGCGCCCCCCAGTCAACCCAGGATCACTTCTCCGTAATTGTTTTAGCCAGGTGTTGGACTCTTGCGACCGGGATCGGCGTTTGCCATTGCTGCCGCCATCTTATTCATTCCGCCGGGGAGGTTAGCCGCGAACGCACCCTTCACTTGCGAAAGGTAAAGTTCAGCCTTCTCACCTTGCAGGGCAATTCGCTGTGTGAGCCGGGTTCGTCCATCGGGGAGTCCTTCAAATCGCCATTGAAACGACAAGGAAGCGCCGTCCAAACTCATCTCAATCGTCGCTGCGCTAGGCGGAGTGACCTCTGCAATAAACCAGCGCAGCGGCTCCTGCCCAGGCAGCCGCGTGGTCCCTCGCGACCCCGCTGCGAACGTCCCGTCTAACTCAAACTTTGCTGGTGGGTCGTCCCAATTCCCGACATCGGTCCAGAAGTTCCAAGCGAAGGTCGGGCTTGCGGTAGTCTCGACAGAATGCTCTATTTCCCAAGCAGCGGTCGTCATGGATTTTCTCGCAGGATTCAGGATTATAGACTCTGCCACTCCCAAACTCGCGCCGAGGCTGGCCTAAGCCGTTCTCGATTTCCGTAATATAAGTGCACACGCGGGGAGATCACGTTCGCTCGTCGAGCAGGGCCTTCAGGCGGGCGTACCCGGCGCGGCTGACCGGCAAGCGCGTGCCGTCGCCGAGAATCGCCAGACGGCTATCCTTCCCATAGGGCTCGATGCGCACGACGCGTTCCAGGTTCACGATGTAAGAGCGGTGGATGCGCACAAAACAATCCGGGTTGAGGCCGGCTTCCAAGCCGGCGATGGTTTGCTGCTTCAGATGCTTCCTCCCCTGGCTGGCCAGCGCCACGTAATCATCCTGTGCCTCCGCATAGTCGAGTTTGGCCACCGGAATCAGGGTGACCTTTGTTCCATCTTTCACCACCAGGCGCTCGAGGAATTGCTGCGGCGGGCGCGCCGCGGTCGCCAGTTCGTGCGCTAACGGCATTTTTTCCCCCAGCCGGCCCTTGGCTCTGTCCACAGCCGCGTCAAAGCGCTCGCGGCCGATGGGCTTCAAGAGGTAGTCTACGGCATGGACATCGAACGCGCGCATCGCGTATTCATCATAGGCGGTCACAAAGATCACCGGCATTTCCGTGCCAATCAGTTCCAGGACATCGAAGCCTGTCAACTTGGGCATCTGCACATCCAGAAAAATCAAGTTCGGCTTGTGCTCGGCGACAGCTTTTACCGCTTCCATGCCGTTCGCGCACTCCGCGGCGACCTCTATTTCCGCGTGCGATTGCAGAAACTCGCGAATTACGTGCCGCGCGAGCTCTTCGTCGTCGACGATGAGCGCCTTCCATTTTTTCTCTGGCGACAGGCTCACGCTTTTTCCTCGCTTTCCGCCGGAAGAGACAATCTCACCTGAAACAGTTCACCTTCGGCATTTACGAGCATGCTGGCGTCCTTCCCATAACGCGCCTCCAGACGCCTCTCTACGTTTTTCAGCCCCATGCCCCCCGACCTTCGGGGCGGAGCTTCCGGGTCCCACGAATTTTCGACCAAAATCGCCAAACGGCCGTTTTGCCGTTCCGCCGAAAGCCGTATCTCGCCCCCTTCCGGAAGCCCGGCGATGCCGTGTTTCACGGCGTTCTCTACGAGCGGCTGCAGCAACAGGGGCGGAAGCAGGCAGGGTTTGCATTCCTCCTGGATCGTTTGCTGCATTTTCAACCGCTCGCCGAAACGGACCTTTTCAATGGCCATGTATTTTTGAACCAAATCCAGTTCCTCGGAAAAACGCACCGAGGCTTTTTCGCCCAAGCCCAAAGTCAGCCGCAAGAAATCTCCGAGCAGCACGCACATATCCCGCGCTCGAGACGGATCGAGGCTGGTCAAAGCGCTGATGGAATTCAGGCTGTTGAACAGGAAATGCGGATTGATCTGTGCTTTCAGGGCTTTCAGCTCCGCATCGCGGGCCTGGATGCTGGTTTCCAATACGCGAGCTTCGGCCTCCCGCGAGGCTTCCAGCGAGAGAATCACGTATTGCGAGGCGACAGAAAGCGAGTAAAGCAGATATCCGGCGCCGAAGAGAATTGGAGCTTGTGGAGAAAACCGCCGGTCCAGTCCATGAAAAGCGGATGTTTTCGAGAGCGAAGCCACCAATACCCATCCTATTCCCATCCAGAAATAGCTGACGAGGGCCGCCGCCAGTGAGTGCACACCGATCAGGCGCAGAGCGCTTTCGCGCCTGATGGGGGCGCTCTTGGCCGTGTACCAAGCGGAAAGACAGATAAACGCGTACACAACACAAAGGGGAATGGCAATGACGGAGGATTCGAGCCAACTCAGAGCGCCACCGGTGCTCATCAGCAGGACAAGAATCGCCGCCAGTGGAAGCCACCCTAGGAGGTAGAGTCCCAGGCGGTTGCGGGCTAAGAGGGGATGCATCGCACGGGCTCAGTTCTTGATTTCCAAACCACCGAAGATAACGGCGCCGGTAATAATCAGCGTTTTGAGATTAGGACTCGCAGGATCTACCACGCGGGACGTTCGCGTTTTATCTTCGACTCCGCCGAAAATGGGCGCGCCGCGAAAGGCCACTTGCCATGTGGGGGGGACGCGAATTTCCACGCCGCCGAAGATGGCGGTGATCGCCAGGGTGGCTTCGTCTGCCTGCATCCGAGCCTCGGTGAGATCCAGTTCGACGCCTCCAAAAATCGCGGTGATATCCCCGCCTTGAAAATCCGGACTGGTCATCCGGCGCTCTAGACCTCCGAAGACTACAGCTTCGTTCAACGTCGTGCGCGGATCGCCTCCTGCCGACTTGGAAGTAGAGGGTTTAGAACTCCATTGCATCGAGCCCCACATGACAAACAGACCGAAAGCGATCAGCGTCATGGGCCAAAGTGCTGCCCAGCCGAAGTGGGTAATACCCAGTTCATTGAGCTGCAGAAGGGCGCCCGCAAACATCAGGAGTGCTCCCCAGGTCCGGCGTTGCGACACGAAGTTTATGACGCCCGTTAGGACCAGGAGCAGGGGCCAGAACCGCCAGAGATTGTCGATGGAAATAATTCCCAGGTGATCGAGCAGAAAGGCCAGGCCGATCAAGATGAAGATTCCGCCTGTGACCACCCCGCCGCGGCCGCGCCCGCGGAGCGCTATGCCTACCACCATTGGATTGCGCCGCGGTTCCTGCTTTCCATCATCGCCGTGCAGACCGGCATGAACTGCGCGATGAATCTGATCGCGGAGGTCATCCTTGAACTTTCTCGGGTCGAATTTGTTCTCGTCGCTCACCGGCTTCTCCAATCGTTCCCGTGCCACCAATCCGGTTTAACAAATCTCATCATCGAACTCTCTCGCTCCCAGACGTCGCGACAATTGCGGATTTGGCGGCGTGCTCGCCGAACGCGCCTCGCAATAGCGCTATTCCGAGTAAGACCAGGATTAGCGGCCAGAATGATACCAAGATCTGCAGGAGACTCGACAAAAACCCGGCGTGGTCGAAAGTAAAGGCCCGCAGGACATGCAATCCTGCCAGACCGACTGCCGGGAGAATTCCCACGCTCTCGGTCTGAACACCTACCACATCGTTTATTTGGGCCGAAATTCCATCCAGATTGACGAACAGGAGGAAAAACCCGATCGCCAGGGAGGCCGCACCGGATACTGATTTCATGCTTCGGGTGGTTGTGTGGCGGGCTGCCATGATGTCCTCCTGAAGGGCTATTTTCTGCCCCAACGCGAGAGTAGTGGCCCCTTCGGACGAGCGCATCAAGGATTCGGCCAAAAAGCAGGTTTTACCGGCGAATGGCGGCCGCGGAGCGGGGAATGGCGGGTCGAACTCCACCATCGAGCGCGATACGCTGTCGGCTCCCAACCTTCCAATAAGAGGGCTTGCAAAATGGATTCGAACGGATTACGGTAGCGGAACGCGTTGGGACATCCTCCTGCGGACTCTCGTCCCCAGGGGTTGCCAGAAGACACGGAGAAACCTCATCTATGAGTAGAGCTGTCGGCAAAAGTGCTGAACGGTGGCGTTGGCTCATGTACGTAGCGCTGGCGCTCTTTGGCGCCCTGCTGACATTTGTCGGCGCGCGGGCTCAACAGAAAGCCACAGACGATGCCACTTTCCGGAAGCTGGTCGACAATCTGTGTGCCGCTTGGAGCACTGGGACTGTGGACGCCCCGGCGAAGTTCTACGCCAAGGACAGCGGCCTGGTTTTCTACGATGTCGCTCCCTTCTCCTACCACGGTTGGAAGGAATTCCAGGCCGGAGTGCAGAAGGAATTTCTGGATAACGCCTCGGAGATCAGGCTAACGGCAGGGAAAGATCTGAGAGTAACCCGCCGCGGCATGATCGCCTGGACCGTTGTCCCGATGCATTTGATGGAAAAATCGAAGAACGGTAAGACTACTGAAATGGATCTCCGCTATACCGGGATTTGGGAAAAGCGCGGGCCCAACTGGGTACTCGTGCATGACCATCTTTCGGCACCGGTGGCCGACAATTAGAGTCTTGACGAAGAGGGCTGGGCGATTTGCCCATTGCGCAAGAAATGTTCAAGACCGTGCAGTATTACTGGAATGCAGCTCGTGGTTATCGATTCAACCCGTGGAAGAGTCCCTACATCCGCTGGCGTTTTGAAACGTTCCTCGGAAAAGAAGCGGCCAATCTGACCGCCGCCAAGTTCTTCCAGCTCGCCTGGAAGTACCGCGACCACATGGAACGCTTCGTCGACTGGGCCGCCGAAAGGCAGCGCCTCCAGCGCCGTCGCCACGCTTGAACTTTAATCGCGTCCCTTTTGCCCAAACTGTTTTGCCTGGCGATTCTTCGGCGTAAAAGTGTTCACTTCCTCGAATCTATGCAAGGCAGCGCGGCGATCTTCGCTTGCGGCGTGTCGAAGTGCCCAGTTCCACTCTGGTCTTTCATGGACAGAAACACCCAATCGCTCTTTTCCTCCGCGGTCCGGCTGAACTCGAAAACGATTTTTCGGTTCTCGCCGCGCTGGTAGCTCATCGTTCGTAACACCACGGGGTACACTTCCTTCGTCACGTCTTCCGCCGGTGTCCCGCACCGCGCAATCAAGTTATCCGGTATCACTTCGAGTACCGCTTGCTCCTGCCGCTTCTCCCGCGCGATTTTGGCCCGTTCAGCCATGCGTGTCGTCACCGTGACTACCACCATCAATCCGAAAACCGCTCCCGCGGCAATCAACCAGACGTTCTTCGTGCGTTTCAGGAACTCCGCAAACTCCTCCATCGCGCCAGCCCCGCTGGCCTGGCCGATCTTTGGCGCAACCGCCGGCGGCGTCGTCTGCGGCTGTTCCGAGGCGGCCTTTTGCGTCTCCGAAGACTCCTTAGGCGCGCGCGTGCTTCGCAGCGAATCCGGTCCCGTTGTCTTGGTCGGTTCACTCGAATACAAGGGTTCCTTTTGTTTTGTCTCCTCCATATATTTCCTGCCTTTCCGGCTGTACTCTCATCATCGCGCTATACTCTCTTCGCGTGTCCATATTCTTGCTTTTTATTGCGAGACAGTAACCCGAACGTCGCTGCGACGGGCACGTTCGCGCCGTCCGGGGCGCTCTCCAAGCACGTGTCAAAGCGGACCCAGATGATGGCGGCAGGACCACCTCAATTCGCGGAACCCGCGCGGGCTTCTCTGCGGGGGTATAATAGCGTCTGAGAGGAGGATCCATGGAAGCACTTAAGATCCTCCAAAAGACGGAACAGCTTCACGAAGCACTTTGGTGGGAAGCGGAACCCCAAGGCCGGGTCCACTGCTATCTTTGTCCGCGCCACTGCCACATCCATCCCGGCCAGGCGGGGTTCTGCTTCATTCGCATCAATCAGGGCGGAAAACTTTATAGCCTCGGCTACGGTTCACCCGCCGCTTTGCAAGTCGATCCCATCGAGAAGAAGCCGCTGAATCATTTTCTGCCCGGCACCCGGGTCTTCAGCATGGGCACGGCGGGCTGCAATATGGGCTGCTTCTTTTGTCAGAACTGGGACATCTCGAAATCACGCTCCGACCAGGTGCGTTCGCAGCCAGTTTCTCCGGAGGACGTACCGCTCCTGGCGATGAAATATGGTTGTGAGTCCATCGCGTTCACATACAACGAGCCGACTATCTGGGGCGAATACGTCATCGACATCTGCAAAGAGGCGCGGAAACACGGTCTGAAAACCGTGATGGTCACCAATGGCTACATCACTTACGACGCTTTCCACGACATTTACGACCACATCGACGCGGCCAACGTGGACCTCAAGGCCTTCACCGAGAATTTCTATGGCAAGATCACGCTGACGCATCTTCAACCCGTTCTTGAAATGCTGGAATGGCTGAAAAACGAAACGCCGATCTGGTTCGAAATCACCAACTTGATGATTCCAACGTTGAACGACGATCCAGCAGAAACGCGCAAGCTCGCCGAATGGATTCTGACGCACCTTGGGCCGGACGTTCCGCTTCATTTCACTGCCTTCCACCCGGACTTCAAGCTGCAGGACAAGCCGCGTACGCCTGCGAAGACCCTCGACCACGCGCGCCAGATCGCCCTCGACGTCGGCCTGCGCTACGTTTACGAAGGAAACGTTCACAGTGAAGGCGGAAACACTTACTGCCCGAAGTGCGCGGAGTTCCTCGTCCGTCGCTCCTGGCACGACGTTCTCGAGAATCGCCTGAAAGCAGGCGCCTGTCCGGAGTGCGGATTCCAGATTGCCGGCGTCTGGAGCAATGATGCGAAAGGGGATCGTATTCCCGGCCGCGGCATTACTTCCACGGCAAGATACAGCCGCTTGAATTTGTAATTCCTCTACGCTTTCCCGGCTGAAACGGTAAAGAGTGCGGCCACACGCGTATGCGAGGATTCTTCCGATACTTAGTGAGCGCGGCGTTCTTCGTCCGGATTGCTGAGATCCAGCAGTTGCAGCGCGCTCTCAAATAGATGATCGATCTCTTTTTCGCTCACTTCGTAGGGTGCAAGCAGGTGCTTCAGGTCGAAATCCGGGAATCCGCGGTTCGTCACCCGTGCCGGCAGAAGCTCTCGCAACCGGCGGGAGTCCACTGCGCCCATTTCGCGAATTTCCTCGAATACCACGCGGTGCAAAGGGTCATCGAAAACACCTGGGTCCAGCAGCTTGCAGATCTCCGAGCGCGTCCCGCTCTTAATCAGCACGGAACAGAGAAAGCGCAGCGTGTTTTTCTGAAGCTGGAATTGGGCGTCGTCATCACGAACGCGCATAAGGCTGCTCTCAATTCTGCATCAAAGATGAAAAACTCACATCCAATGAGATGATATTTGTTGCGGCAGAGTTGCGTCTGGGAGGGAACCACGCATGAGCGAGAAACACCGGGTCGTCATTCTCGGCGGGGGATTTGGCGGATTGGTCGCGGCGCAGAAGCTGAAACGTGCGAATGTCCAAATCACCTTGATTGACCGCCGGAATTTTCACCTTTTTCAGCCGCTCCTCTACCAGGTAGCCACTGGCTCGCTCTCGCCGGGAGAAATAGCTGCGCCCTTGCGCGGCGTTCTGAGCAAGCAAAAGAATGTCCAGGTTCTGCTGGGCGAAGCCGTGGACGTTGATCCTGCCGGCAAGCACGTGACGCTTCGTGACGGCGCCAGCTTCGAATACGATTCCTTGCTCGTCGCCACCGGCTCCCAAACCTCTTATTACGGAAACGATTCCTGGCGCCAGTGGGCGCCCAGCCTCAAATCCGTGGAAGAAGCCACGACGATCCGCCACAAAATCCTCGTTGCCTTCGAACGCGCCGAACGCGCCACCACGCCGGAAGAAGCACGCGCTTGGCTTACCTTCGTGATTGTCGGCGCCGGCGCCACCGGCATGGAACTCGCCGGTGCGCTCGCGGAGATCGCCAGCGAAACCTTGCGCCACGATTTTCGGGCAATCAATCCGCAGGACGCGCACATTATTTTAATGGAAGGCGGCCCGCGGGTCTTGAGCGCCTTTCCGGAAGAGCTTTCCGCCAAAGCCGAGGAATTAGTCACGCGCCTTGGCGTCAAAGTCACGAAAAATGTGATGGTGACATGCATCGATGCGGACGGCGTCACTTATAGCCACGCAGAAAAGTCCGAACACCTCGCCGCCAAAACTGTGCTCTGGGCCGGCGGCGTCGCCTCCACCCCTCTCAGCGCAAAATTGGCCGAACGCACCAGTGCTGAAACAGACCGTAGCGGCCGCATCAAAGTGAATCGCGACCTCACGGTTCCGAACTACCCGGACATTTTTATTCTTGGCGATTTGGCGCACACGCTCGACGAACAGGGCAAGCCGCTGCCCGGCGTCGCGCAAGTCGCCATTCAGGGCGGCGCCTACGCCGCAAAAGTGATCCGCGCCCGCCTGGAAGGGAAGCAAGCTCCGCCGCCGTTCCACTATTTAAACAAAGGCGAGATGGCCGTGATTGGCCGCGCTGCCGCGGTGGCCAATGTTTTTGGCCTCCACGTTTCCGGTTTGCTGGCCTGGCTGATGTGGCTGTTTATCCACCTGATTTACATCGTCGAGTTTCAAAGCCGCGTCCTTGTTTTCGTTCAGTGGGGATTCGAGTTTCTCACCTTCAGTCGCGGCGCTCGCTTGATCACCGGCGAAACCGCCACGGACTCCGACGGTCAGCCAGACACGATGGGGAACACGGGCGGCGGGCGCTAGGCTAGCGCCGTTTCAAGTTGTCGTTGCTAATTTCCCGGAGCGTCCGCATTTTGTAGCGCCGGCTTCCAGCCGGCTGCTTTTCTCTTCATCAGTTGGGCCTTCTTGCATTTAAACAAAACCGCCGCCAAGATGGCGGCGCTACAAAATGGCACCCGTGACCTTGGTCGATCCGCGGTCACTCAGGTTCAGAGGAGGCAAATCTCCGATTGGCGAAGCAGAGAAGAGGGCCTGCTCGAAGCGGCCCCACGCTTTCAAAACCCGAAAGCATGGAGCGCCCGCCTGATCACCGGGGATGACGCCACGGATTCGGTCGATCAGCCAGGCACGATGGGAAACACGGGCGACGGGCGCTAGATTGGCTGCGGTTTGAGGAAAAGGCAAGAGGGGAGCCGGCTGGAAGCCGGCGCTACAAAATGAGTTCCTCGACGCGATCGCGCGGCTACCTGCCTCATTTGGAAGCTCAGCAGGCAGTTTACTTCGTCACGTTCCGGCTCGCCGACTCGCTCCCCAAAGAACTCGTACTCCAGCTTCGTAAACAGCGCGAGGTGATTGAGGGAGCAAGCCTCGCGGGCACCGCTGGGGCTGGCGATGTGGTTCGTCTCCGGGAACTGCGAGCTTTGTTGCGAAAGGCTGAAAGATGCCTCGACGGTGGGCTAGGCCATTGCTACATGCGCGACCCTCGTATCGCCAAGATTGTCGCTGATGCCATCCGCCACTTTCACAGTGATCGGTACTGCCTGTTAGCGTGGTGCGTCATGCCCAATCACGTGCATGTGCTCTTTTCTCCGCTGCGGGAACAAACGCTGGAGACCATTCTCCATTCTTGGAAATCTTACTCCGCGAATCAGGCGAACACACTTCTTGGGCGCTCTGGCCATTTTTGGCAGCGCGAATACTTCGATCATCTGGTTCGGGACGAAGCCTCTGTTCGCAAAATCACGCAGTACATTCAGGATAATCCCCGAAGAGCCGGGCTTCTGAACTGGCCCTGGGTGGAAGTGCTTTCGTAGCGCATTTCGTAGCGTCGCTATTTTGTAGCGCCGGCTTCCAGCCGGCTTCCCTCGCTTTTCCCCAAACCCGCCGCCAGGATGGCGGCGCTACAAAATGGCGCCACGACCCTGCTCGACCCGCGGTCACGCAGGCTCAGCGGGAATGAATCTCCGATTGCCGAAGCAGGGAAGAGACCAGCTCATGCCGTCAGCCTGGTCTGCAAGTCTTCAACTAACAAGACCAGTATACCGAACGCCGGAAGAATTTTTCGATCCTCCCGCAGTCACGCGGTTGTCGAGGCTTTCGTATTTGAGGGTCGCGGGGGCGTTCCGGGCGTGGCGGAGGGCATGGGCAGGGGAGGGGGGAGCTTGCCGGAGGCGAGGGCGTCGAGGGCGCGGAGGCGGCTGGCGAGTTCGCGAGCGGTCAACTGGCGTTCGCGGAAGAGCGAGCGGAGAAAATCTTCGGCGCGGCAGGGGCCTTTCTGGGAGTTGCAATCCTGGCAGCAGGAGACGAGGTTGCGGTAAGAGT